>JAABUP010008024.1_pt1 | contig 13707 bp, 13 predicted proteins | sample 5559201 | NCBI WGS metagenome assembly JAABUP01 (sample SAMN10711887, study PRJNA513373) | rock metagenome | isolation source: Antarctica rocks | place: Antarctica | reverse complement strand
AGGGGGGGAACAAAAGCTGGGGCACATGCAACTAGTCCAAACAGGCAGCCTTTGTGGAGCTCTAAACTGGATGGCAGCCTTTGTGGAGCTCTAAACTGGATGGCAGCCCAAACAGGCAGCCCTAAGCACCACACCATCTCAGCTAGTAGCATGTTTGTGCAACTCTACATGCTTTTGAGACGGCAGAGGACCCCAATGTGCTACATTCCAAAACTGCAAATCAAAGTTCAGGTTGATGCATACTGTGCATTAACAGTAGCTTGCAGGTGTGCAACAGTAGCTAAGCAAAACAGACTAACAGAGGGCACATGCCAATTGTCCGTGACACCAACACACCATCTTAGGCCGTGAAAATGATCACCCACGCTATATTTGATGATAGATGGATCAGCCAATACTTCGCGGGAGACCGCACCTTCAAGGCACAAGATACTGTAATAGCATCACAGCATGAGTACCTGTAGAGGTGCATTGCTGAACAAAACAACCCTGCAGAGGTGGGTTGCTCATGAGGACAACCCTGCGCAATTGTCAGCCATTTGCATGTGCACAACATACATGCCAAGTGAGCTTACCACATTGATCGCCAATGCTTCTGACATGTGCATGCAGCACAGGCTTACAATTAGGTTGCGGGCTCCCGTGATGAGTCTCAAATTCTTACATTATAGGGTTTAGGGTATAGGGTCTGACTAAGAAGCAACATTCTGGTCTTGTGTGTAATTGGTGCTGTCGCAAGCAGTACAAATACGCTATTTGTTTGTGTGGAACGTCAGTGTCAACATGCTTCTACAGATGGAGGCAGCCAAGAAACGCAGCTGAACGAATCATTGTGTGTCATTGCCACAGCCATCTGCAGAAGTACGTGATGCTGACTTGCTTATCAACAGATAGGATACTTGTATAGCTTGCAACTGCTGCAGTACTGAGTGCATTTGCCATAGGCACAAGTTGTAGGGCTGGTTGAGGCGACGTGAGGTCTCTTTATAGTGAAGTAAAAGGATGTTGATATGGCCATTGTCATCTTGAGATTTGCAACACCCAGCACCATAACCCAAATGTGTTTATGTGGAGCATGAGCTGAAGGCAAAATAGCAAAAATTAGGTTACACTTTTCAGCAAGCATCATGGGAGCCTCCTGAGGCAACAGCCCTCCTGAGGCAGCAGCCCTCCTGAGGCAGCAGGCTCCCTAGAGCAGAGCTGAAAGCATCAAAGGTCATGGCAAACTGTAAATGCCTTGTGAGATGGGTTGTGTGTTGTCAACAGCTCTCCCTCAGATGTCCACCCAGCCTTTGGTGTACGCTGCTATGTGTCATATAATTATGTTCAGGCGTTCCAGCTAATTGTTCATGCCATGTACCTACTAGGTGTGCCTAGACCCTGGTCCTGTGAGCCAACCTGCCCTGGCATGAGACAATATATTGCGCCCAAGAGGTGTGCGCTGACAGGGCGAGTGCCATAGAGCCAATATCAGAACCAGCATTTAAACAACCTTAAAAAATGATGACACAACCCTACACAAAGCAACCTGATTCAGCTCGCCCTTCATTGTTATGCAAGGCAGGAGAGAGGACACAGGGCACAAGCCAGAGCAAGGAAAGCTCATGCAAGCCTATTGCCTACATCATGCATAGCCTGCAACATGTGCCCTTGCTGGCCATGGTATGTAATGGTATGTACTGTCATGACTAACAGCTTGTGACCTCGTGACCACTGATGGGTGTGACCAGTTTTTCTGAGCAATATTAGTGGGAGCTCGTGCTGCTCAGAATCAAGCGAGGTAAAAACCATCACTTCAGCTCCTTACGTCAGGGTCTGGTATTCTAGAAGCAAGACCAGGCATGATCATGTCACTGAAGCTGTTACAATGCTTCAGGAATCCAACTTAGAAGGCTGGTGAGTCTATGCGTGTACCCACCTACTGGTGTATGGACCTGTGCGGTGGTTGATGGGTCTGCTCCACCACCTTTTTGTAAGAAGTGCGCCCCTATTGGTGAGGACCCCCAGCAGAATGACACCAAGGTGCTGGATGAGGGAGCCCAAGTAGCTACTTGGGGTCCCTCATTCAGCACCTTGGTGTCACTCTGATGGGGGTCCTAACCAGATGCTTCTGCATAAATGTGTTGTTACTGATTTTCCATATGAGCAAAGAGCACACTCATACAGCTTGCAACAGCACCATACAGTCCAAAAGGCAGAATGTTTGCACTTTCCTATCATGTCAGGTGTAAGAACGCGTGTGGTAGGTGCACATGCGTTTCTACCCCAGATATCATAGGAAACGCAACTCCTCTAGAGTTTTGTCAGCAAAAACAAGTCTAGCAAAGATGCCCAGATGCTCTACCCCACCCTGGGCATCTTTGTTAGTCTGGTCTCGCCGACAAAACCATAGGCATCTGCAAATGAACGTCAAGGCTGATTTTCACATGCAAGAATGATGCATTCGCACAGCTTGCAACAGCACTGTACAATCAAAACTGCAAGAAAACTGGTCAGATGGACAAGCTCGTGTGCACAAGTTCTGATGGTGAATGCCAGCTACTTGACTTCTCAGAAGTTCTGAACTGGCCCTTAAGAAAATGTTCATATTCCAGACACCTTGGACTATGCATAAATAGTCACTGCATCCAAGTATGCAGCTGGCAAAAGTGCCCTAGAAAACTGGAAAAACAGGCAGATGGGGGTCCATTGAATGACAGGCAGGTGGGGGTTGCTGCTGCTCAAGAAAGCAATGCAAATTGAGCAACAACAATACTCCTTTGCCTATCTTGCGGCCAGAACACGTGAGCATGTGGTGCTGTCGATGACTGCAGTGTAGTGCATCCTTAAACTAAAAACAGGCCATACATGCTTGGTGTAAAAATGTTTCAACAGGTTTTGCCCACTCATGCAATGTCAATCTGGACAGACTGATCCAAGGTCCAGGTGAACTCATTGAGTCTGTGCATGATTGAACTGATAGATGCTTTAAAGTTGAAATCAGTTCATCATGAGCTGGAAAGTGCTAAATTCATTGTCATCAAAAGTGCCCCTGGAAGAATAGGCAAAAGGGCGAGGTTGCCCTTGATTGATGGGTGCCCAGTAATTTGAGCAATAACACCCATTTGCCTGTCTTGCCGACAGAATAGGTGAGCATGTGGCGCTATCGATGACTGCAGTCTAGTGCATCCTAAAGCTGAGTGCAAGTCATACATGCTTGGTGTAAAAAGGTTTCACAATTGTGCACACTCATGAAATGTCAAGCTGAAGATAATAACTCAAAGGTCCAGGCAAAAATGTTTGCATGGCTGAGTTGATAGCCGTCTGATGACAATTGATGTTGTGTCTGGCGACAACAGCTGTGTTTCTGAAGCATGAACATTCATGACAGAAATGGCAACTTGTTGGACAAAAACAATACAATATTTAAGGCTGGGTTGCATAGAGTAAATGTCACCAAGCGCACTACAACCACAAAAATGTGTAAGAAGACTTCATCACAATTGGTTACTTTACTGTTTACGGTTGATACCTGTGCTTTGTGGGTTTTGCCATAAGTCCAAATTGCAGGTGCCCAGCAAAGCTCACACGCACAAGTGACAAAAATGGCAGAAACTGCCAACTACTGTCAATCGTTCATGCCAGTTTTGCTAGACATCTACAAATTAGGCACATGACATAACCCCATCAGACAGCAGCATGGCAAACACATTTGACATGGTGAGCAGCAACTAGGCACAACTTGCTGAGCTAATCCCATTGACAGCAACATCAGCCCAACATCAGTTGCATGCGCAGTCAGTGCTGCAGCACAAACAGCAGCTGCTTCAAATCTTCATGTAAACTCAAGAGAAAAACCAGTCACTGAGGTGCAAAGCTCAACAGCACTTGATGCTGAACAGTGCAACTAGTGCAACATATGGAGAAAGGGTTAGTTGCAGCATTTGGGACTCCTTTGGCATGTGGTCTGAGAGGTATGTTCAATGCTTACCCCAAGTAGGAACCAGCCAACGTTAGTGTGACCTCTGCAGCTTCGTCACCATGTTGACCAGGATTTGCTGTGAGACATCAACTCCAGCCACTGTTGCCACTCAAGGTAGCCCAGGATGTCTTGGTGGGAGAGGCACAAGGAGGCAAACTTGCCCCAGCGAAGCAGCTGGTTCATCATGATCACCTCCATAACAGCTGAAGAGGCAGGGTTGAGCTGCACAACACCACAAGAATCAGTGTTTGCAATTCGGCACAACAATTCCATTGCACAGAAGCTTTGTGACACATGCACGCACGGACACAAATGCGTGCACAATATGATAGATTCCCAGCCAACTGTTGATGGGCCAAGACTTGCTCTAAAGTCTGCTGTAAATGCCGAATCAAACATTGCAGCTCAGCGACACCTCGTGGTGGCACAACGCAGGAAGTACAAACACAAGTAGCCTATAATAGACAGCGTGAAACAAAAGCAGAATTTCAGGCTGCATGCAACTAGTCCAAAAATGCAATCTTTGTGGACTGGTTGCATGCAGTCCAAGTACCAATCTTCCACTACCACGGTGTCGGCAAGTGGCATCCAGCAAAGTTGCAGTCTCTTTTGTGACAAAAGTTTTGTCAACACTTAGGGAACTGATGCTAATGCAGTCAATTCATGCTTATTTGAGTGCTTGTGGTTATGCACTGTGAGTGCAGGTCTAGACAACAAACCGAGGTAAACACACAGATCCCAATGTCCCATGCAAATCAGCACTTCAACATTCTGTAGCAGCTGCACCTGCTACAGAAACTCATGTTCACTAAAAGCGCTTGAGAGCACGACAGACAGAAAGAAAATACCTGGGCTGCATGCAAGGGGTCCACAAAGACAGCTACAAGCTGGGTGGCAGCTCTAGGAAGCAAGGCACCCCTGCTGTGCAGCTGTGCTTGCTTTTGAAGAGGTAGAGGGGGCCAGTCTGCTAAATCCAGAACCTGCAGATAACAACAGATGTTGACGCATACTGTGCATTCACAGTAACTGGCAGCTGTGCAATAGTAGCTGGGCAAACAAAACAGTATAGGGCACCGCACTTGCCGAGACAACCAATCATGTTGGTATCAGCATGTGAAGGTGGATGATAAGCAGGCTATTGTGCAAGCCCAATACCTGACAGCAGATACGCATCTACACTGAAGTCTTTCAGCTCAGACGTAGCATCAGAGTCAGGGGTGGGAAAGTCAGAAGCAATGCATAGGGTTCAGGACTGAAGGTGTTGGAGCATTCTGTACACCAAATGCATATGGCGCCTTGAGTGTACGAGACCTCAGGTCCAAGCGGAGCTGGTGTCAGCAGTCGCTTGGACCTGGAAACTCGTACAGTCAAGGCCAGATGTGCTGCCTCATTGGCATTTTGTAATTTTCTCTGAGCACTGCACTTTGCATGTGCTGCTGACTTTGCGCCGAGAAAACCTGTACACAACCCTTGATGAAGCTGACGTATGCATGTTCCAATTGTGTTTGCAGATTTAGCTGATGTGAAGTTGTGAAGGCAAAATGCACAAAACAACATCAAGTACTGGTCAAGGTGCATTGCAGGTGCAGGGTCGATCTCTCGTCTGCGAGGAGCTGTGAGGATGCAACCAAGCCCGCAGGGATGCAGAAAGCTTTCTCCTGTCGATACAGTCTTCAGTGACATCGGAAGGATTGTGTACGCTCTACACTAATGTGTGTGCTATTTTCTTGTTCTGAACCTGCCATCAAATGCTTTCTTTGAAAATTAGCTGGTAGCAATGATGGGTGTACAGCTGGTTCAACAGAAAGCCGTGTTGGCTAGACCGAGGTTTGCATGTTGCTTCCCCTTGGTGAAGCTGTGCATCCGGCAGTGCTAAAGGGTATACATGCAACAAACCATGTGACATAGGCCTCACAACAAGCAACCATGGTGGCCTCAACAGATCGCAGTCATGATCAAAGTGTGCTTTTGCAGCAAACAACCAATATAATATATTCTATCTTTTCCTTCTGTATATATTGATGACTGAGCTGCAGAGGTCACATCAGCCTGAAAGCGCATGCCTCATGGACATCCTTTCTTTTTGCTGTGTAAGATGGATGTCCACCAAGCATTTGCTTTTAGGCTGACGTGACCTCTGCAGCTCAGTCAACAAATCTGTGAGTATTTGCCAGCCTCTATGTTGTGTCAACTCTATAGTTTCACTGCCATATTGACAATCATGCAATCATGTTTTGCTCCAATCTGTCTGAACGTCAGCCTATACTTATGTGAACGAGACCATGCCAGTCCAGCAACATAGCTGTTGTTCTCATTGAGCGCATCATTCATGCTCTCTGAATCTCCAGCAATTGGCAAGGTAACTCAAGCTGTCAGCCAACACGATGTCACCAATGCTGATGGCAAAAGTTCCCTTTCAAAACAGGCAAATGGAACCTGCAGCTTTTGAAATTGATGGGCGCCCAGCAATTTAAAAAGCAGCAACACCCATTTGCCTGTCTTGCCGGCAGAATAGGTGAGCAGGTGGCACTGTCAATGACTGCACTCTAGTGCATCCTCACACTGATTGCAAGTCATACATGCTTGGTCTGAAAATGTCTCAATACTTGTGCCCACTCATGAAACAGTCTCTCTCACAGCTTGAAGAAAACGTCAAGCAGAAGAGACCGTTGCAAAGGTCCAGGCCAAAATGTTGAGTCTAGGCATGGCTGCGCTGATGCAGCATGCCTTGGACTGCATCATATATTGCAAGCACAGTTGTGCTGAATTGTTACCATCAATGAAAGCAATGGTCATTCAAAGGGCAAAAGTAGTATATGACTCCTTAGGGCTGGACTGCGGACAGACTGTCACTGAGCGCACTACAGCCGGCAATAGCCATGTTACAACACTGCTAAGCTTACTTCTCAAGTTTGACAACTGTGCTTGGGGGTTCTGCCATGTGCTTAAGTTGCAGGTACATGTCAAAGCTGGCAGGAATGGCAGAAATGGCCAATTGTTAATGCCAACCTTGGCTCTGCATCCACAATTTGGGGACACAGCAGGATCCCCATCACGAAGTTCAAGTTTCAGAATGAATGGAAAAGACTACACATTTTGGCGTCAATTTTGTGAGAAGCCAAATATTATAGCGGGCTGCCCAGTTTTTCAAGCTTCATGGCCAACACCAATGGTACGGCCAACTGTTGAATAGCACGAGATGTCATGATTGTGATGGTACGGTTGCTGGGATCCTAAGCAAATAGAGGCTAAGTAATCAAAGGCTCAACATTCACGTCATTGTGGTCATCACATCCAAAGAGAGATGTGAGCCTGCCAGTGAAACAATGGCATGGTGCATGGTGAGCTGCAAAAACTGGCTGGTCTAGCTTGCAGAGCTTGGTGACTATGACTATGACTATGACTGAAACATCGGCCAAGGACACCATTGTAGCATTACACAGGAAGATGAACTGAACCTTCTTTGCAAACCATACTCACTGAGCTCTTACACCCAATGTTTCAAATGTGAGTCTCTCACTATACCCAAGATTTTGACAGCAGTGCTGCGGAGACCTGAGCCTTATCTGAAAGTTGGCACTAGAGCTCTGCACAGGCCAAAAGTTGCTGTTGTGCCTTTAGCAAAATCCCAACATGGCTACGTAGCAGTCATCAATCTCGTGACAGAAATCTAAGGCTCAGTCTCAGGGGCCCAGCAGCCACTTTTGTCACGAGATTGATGACTGCTACATAGCCATGTTGGGATTTTGCTAAAGGAATGGAGGCCTTACCTATATTTTGAAACTGGCTACTGTCGTTTGAGTTAATATGCCACTGACCTTCACGGCTTCAATTGGGAAGCTCCTCCGAAAACGCTTCAAAGCAAGCTTGATCCTCTTTAGCACACTGTTGCCCAATTTATGTTCAAAATCCTGGAAAATGCATGCACTATAACCTCAGCATACATCTTCAGTATGTGGGTATGCTGATGAGTGCATGCGCAGGTGAGTGGAGGGTCGAATTGGACAAGTGGACTGACCCACATGCGTGTGTCCACATATGTGTCAAAACACATTCTAAACAGAACACACAAGACTTGTATGGCAGGCGACCACATCATGCATTAAAACGTAGTAGGCATGTTGAATAGCCATGACAATTTAGATCAAAAGGAGTGTGATGTCACCTGTTGACATGGGCTTTATCTGAAACTTGCTGTGCAACGGCGGCCTGATCACATACACGACTTGTCATGATACAAGACATGTTGCGCCACCCTCCATACTGGGTCCATTTGAATGAGGCAGGCTCCAAACGACACCCAGCTTGGCTGGGAAGTCAAAGGATGAGATGTGGGTGTGGTCCCAACTGTATCTGTTTGGCCCAAAGAATGCCAGTGCCTTTCAAAGTTCATCTGCAACAGTCATACTGGGTGTTTGGATGTGAAAGCTGCTGTGGGTTTGGTGAAGCAGTGGGAGAAAAGAAATTCAAAAGCAAAATGGCATTATTGCCTCACCTTGAGACTGACATATTGGGTGAGCAGCAGACTTGTTGGGTTTGTTGCAGCTCTATCAAGAACAATGTCGAACAAAAGACTCTGAGGGACAGCATGAATACCCATTTGTGTACTCTGGCTGCTGGCAGCATGTGACCTGCAGGTCGGAGGGCACAGTCGGAGGTTGGCAAGCAGATGGCATGATGGGGCTGCTTCACTTTTGCTCACAAGTGATTGCCTACTACATTGGTAAGTATTGACATGTGCGTTAACTCTGTACGAAGTGGTCAACTGGGAAGAAACAAGCTGACCTGTGCAAAAAACAATCAGCGCTCAGAGGCTGAGAGGGTCGGTTGGAGTCCACTGCGGTTCAGCAAGTCTGCAAGACTAGAATCAATCAGCCTCCCGAGCCAGTGAGCTGTGATCGGCTCTGTTTAGGTCAGATTGAAAGGTTGCAAGCAACACCAACGAAACAAGAGGGACGCGTCAATTGTTTGCTGTGTGTGCGAAAGGCCCTGAAACTGCGTTGAGTTGTGCAAACAGAAGCAAACGCAACGATTGCTAGGCAGGCAAACGAGTCAAAATTTGGCTGTGATCTGCACACGCAATCAGCCACGGGTATGCTAGAACACACTTTCAGGCACAAGCTTCAACTTCAAAATCCGTGAGTACCTTCAGATTTTAGGGCAAGTAGGGCCTTGTACGAGACAACACCTCTCCGGGGCCGGATGCAGCCGATGGACTTTGCAGCGGTGCACGTCCATATCCACAACAACACTGCAACAAGCTCAGCAGAGGCGCAAGTTGATGGAGTGGGCGCTCGAAGCGATTGCAAATCACCTTTCTCACAGCGCAGTATTTGCCAACTGTCGACGAAGGCTTCTGCAGAAATCGCCAAGTCACATTCGCGTAGTTTCTTCTTCTTTCTGCAGTAGCTCTGAAACCAACCACGGCAACTGCGCTGTTGAAGAACTTGCGTCAGATCTCAGACACCAGAATGCTTCTGTCTGACCATCTCGATTTTGGCATGCCCGATTAAAGCGTTGAACGGCATCCAATTTTGCGCGCTGTCATCTCAACCTGGCCGACCATGGCGCAAAGTCTTTGGGTCGATCCTTGGAAGGAAGACACCTTTGCTTTCTGTCACCACCATAATGTCTCTTACAGCCATCGTGTCAACGACGAAGGTACATGTCGTTGATCTGCATCATATTCAGAACTCGTCAGCAAGGTGGCGATGCGCTCGGTTATGCATGACAATGCGCACCCGCAATCGCCACTCGCAAAGTTTGCGACGTAACGCGTGACGGACGTTGCGATGCCATTCAGATCATTACAACTGGTGTGTGGTACCGGACAAGGGGTACGATGCCGTACTTTTCGGTGCCATGGCGGTGGTCGTTGCAGTCCTTCTGCAGGGCAAATACTCGGCTCTGTGGACTCTGGTGGCTGGTACGTCACTGTCACGCTACTATGTACAAGCGAGCTGATACATGCGGTGCTGAAACACACCACCAACGGAGGTGCTGTGATACCGTGCAGGTGGGGCCATTCAGTGTGTGGCCTTCCTTTGGAACACCGGCCCACTGGGCAATGGCATAGCCATCTGGCTGGGCATAGAGCCTGCAGACTTGTTTCTGTATATCTTCCTGCCGCCCATGCTTGTGGACTCTGCTGTGCGCATTGACTTCTACATCTTCAGAAAGGTCAGCCTAACCAGCTACCATCAGTGATCGCATCCCAATGCGTGCTTCCATATTTGACTTTCAACACAGCAGCCCAAGCAAAGCTTATATACAAGTCAGTGCTGTATTGCCTCCGAACATCAAGGTGTCACTGCACACAGCATTGCTGATCACTTGAGCTTGCCATGCGCCCTTGATGGGTCCTTGATGGGTCCTTGATGGATTTTTAAGCCTATACATGCACCCTTGGCAGATATGTGAGTCGTACTGCACCCAGCAGAGTTCTGCCCACCTTTAGACTAACATACCTCAAGGCAAGTCCCAACTGCACGCCCTCACCCAAGAGACATCAAGCGAGCAAGACACCATAGCAAGTGGTTCCTTTCTGTTTGCAATGCAAGTGATTTGCCGTCTGTTTTGACACCAAGCTGAACATGAATTTTAATTTCAAACAATCAATAATTTGGTTGCATTTGGTGCAGATGCTGGGCCCTGTGCTGACCTTTGCTTTCCTCATAGTCATTGCCTTCACAGCACTCATGACGCCCATTCTGCTCTACATTCTGTCACCAAGCTGAACAGAAATTTGATTTGGTTGCATTTGGTGCAGATGCTGGGCCATGTGCTGACCTTTGCATTCCTCATGGTCATTGCCTCTACAGCACTCACGACACCCATTCTGCTCTACATTCTGTCACCCAGCTGAACAGAAATGTGATTTGGTTGCATCTGGTGCAGATGCTGGGCCATGTGCTGACATTTGCATTCCTCATGGTCATTGCCTCCACAGCACTCATGACGCCTATCCTGCTCTACATTCTGTCACCCAGCTGAACATAAAGTTTGATTTGCTTGCATTTGGTGCAGATGCTGGGCCATGTGCTGACCTTTGCATTCCTCATGGTCATTGCCTCCACAGCACTTATGACGCCTATCCTGCTCTACGTTTTTGACCTGAGGCACACCGGTTGGATGTGGCAGCATGCAGCCCTCTTCTCGGCCATGATTGCACCCACTGATGCTGTCTCAGTGTCCTCCGTCCTCAAGAAAGGTATGCTTTGCTTTGTTACACTTGCGCACAATACTGCCTGTGGCAGAAGCTCTACTGTTGCTTGAATTGAGTCATACCTTCAAGTGCTTCAGAGTGTGACCTGAAGACATGTAGCCACAGTCTGATGAGACATGCTAGCAAGGCTTCTTTGTGATTTCTTTTGCTCGGCTGCCAAGTTGCTGCCAGTTGTCTTGACACTGTTGCTTATCCTATCAACTCTCCTACTCCTCAGAGCTGAACAGCGTCTGTCTGATTGTCACTAGGTGGAGGGTTTGACAAGGTTGTGGTCCTCATGGAGGGAGAGTCTCTCTTCAATGACGCCACCTCCATCGTGCTGTTTGAGATCTTCTTCGAGATGGTGAAGAAGTTGGGGGAGGGTTCGGCAAGCATGGAAGGCGGGCTTTTGCAAGAGGGTCTACACATCATTCTCCAGATTGGCTGGCTTGCAGTAGGTGACTCCTTCTTCTTCCTCCTCCTTCTTCCTCCTCCTCCTTCTTCTTCTTCATCCTCCTTCTTCTTCCTCCTCCTTTACTTCTTTCCTCTCCTGCACTTCTTTTGCCTCCCTTGATGGCACATTGGGTTGCAATTGGCGAGCAGGGGTTGGTACTCAGGGGAGGCTGAAAACTGCAACAGACTGCACATATTGTCTTTCGGATTTGCTGGCTTCTGGAGGAAAACATCCTGGTTTGTTTGATCACAGAAGCAGCCAGCAGCAAGCAGGCAGCACAGCGACAAAGCTGCTCTGCACAGCATTGCAGGTGAATGCAGTCCAGACACAGCTCAGGTTTGGTGGGCATTGTTCACAACCCTAGTTCTGGCACAGGTGTTGTCACAAAATAACAACCGGGAGTTCTGATATTTCAGCCTTTACCACAGACTTTTTCTGCTGATCCAACATTTGTGCTATGGAAAAGTGAGACTAATCACTTGCTGGTTGTCATGGCACATCACAGATTGACTGTCTCACTGTCAAGGACACGTCATGGCCATGCATGCAAGATCAAAGCAAAGGTGGCTTGCAGGTGGTTTTGCCATTGGGTTTGCACTCGGATTCCTGACCAAGTGGCTGCTGAGCCTGCTGAGGTCCAGAGGGGCAAAAGCCCCAGAGGAAATGGCCCTGACGGTGGCCATGGCATACCTCGCCTTCTACTTAGCTAATGCTCCAGGTACTGCCCTCTCAAGAAGCACAGGTCTTTCCCTTCCAAAATCTTCTGGGCCTGCATGCCATTGCAGACCTAATCAATCAATTTTCCAATTTTCGTCTTTCAATTCACATCAATCCTCAATCCCACAAATCCTGATCAATCAAATTGTCAGTTTACATTTCTTGTCTTCAGGACTCATCAGATGAGTCAACAGACAGCAACTGGGGGAAATCTGAGAACATCAAATTTGAATGATACAAGTCTGTCAATGCTGTTCTTGAAAAAACAGATCTGGGCCTTAAATTAATGGGCCTGTCAAACTGTGCATGAAGCACATGCAGGCCCTGTAGCAGTACAATACTCCTAGGCATGGTAGTGCTGCCCTATTCAAAGTCCGCCTGTACCACATGCAAATCTTGACAAACCCCTTGATTACTGCAGCTCAAGTGAGTAGGGTGATAACAGCAAGTAACAGTGCAGGACGAGCATGCTGAGCAGTGCAGGCTCTGCTTGTGCTTCATGCACAGCCTGACAGTCTTTGTTGATTGCTGTAGTTGGGTGATAGCAGTGGTGGTGTATGGCCTGTAAGGCAGTGTAAGAGCGTAACAACCATATGCTTAGCAGTACAAGGCATGCTTGCATCACATGCACATCCTGACAATCCTGTTGGTTGCTGCAGCTCAAGTGAGTGGGGTGATAGCAGTGGTGGTGTATGGGTTGTATGGCAGTGCAACAGCCAAATGGGGACTGTCGCCCAAAGTGGCAGAGTCTGGAGTTTTCGATGAGTTCTGGGACACGATTGGGTTCGGTATCACTGGCATGGTCTTCTTCTTCTCTGGAGTCTCAAGCGTCAACTTCTTCGTCAGGTCTGCTCAGGTGGGTTGGCTCAGCCTCAGCTTGAGAGTCTAGCATGTCACCAGGACTGACATTTACGTTCTTTTCTATTGATTTCTGAGTTGTCTTCTTCATGTGACATGTCTGTCCAGATGCTGCAATGCAAGTTGTGACTCAATCTGTTCAAGTTGTCAACCTGTTGTCAAAATAGCTGCAAGGCCAAGTAGAAGCTTGGGCCAATCTCAAGCTTTTTTTTTGGAATCCCCTAATCACGTCGCATGTTGTGACTTGTCTTCCTTGTCTGAAATGGCCATACCAGGACTGTGTTTTTGTGCTCAGGTGGTCTGCATGGTCTTGATCATCCTATCATTCCAATCAGTCAAACAGTTTACATTTGCTGTCATTGAGACTCAGCAGGGCAATCAACACACAGGGATTGGGAAAGCTGGGGGGGGCCTGAGCAACAGCCTACCTCAAAGTTTGGGATACAGAAGCCACCGCTCAGGCACAGCTGCAGAATATCAGCAAAGATGGGAATGCAGAACGTGGGAGTGCAG
>JAABUP010008022.1_pt1 | contig 13710 bp, 19 predicted proteins | sample 5559201 | NCBI WGS metagenome assembly JAABUP01 (sample SAMN10711887, study PRJNA513373) | rock metagenome | isolation source: Antarctica rocks | place: Antarctica | reverse complement strand
GTGCCGGCGCACGCTTCGAGCACGTGGCCGTGGGCTTGCGAGATGAGGGTGCGGCGGCGGCGGTTGATGCCGGTGGTGGCTTCGATGAGGGAGACGGAGGCGTCGTAGGTGGGGGCTGTGGTGTTGTAGCGGGGGGAGTGGTCGGGGGAGGGGGATGATGATGGTGGGGCGGGGGGGGAGGCGGAGAGGGTGGTGTAGAGGTAGACGGTGTAGGCTGTTAGGGTGTAGATGAAGAGGCCGGAGGCGATGTAGATGCCTTTGCGGGGGGGAGGGGGAGGGGAGGGAGGGGGTTTGGAGGGGGGAGGTTTGGATCTGTGGTTGCGGGTTGGTATGTTGGATGCACGAGGGTTGAGACATCGGAGCACCAGAGGGTAGTGAATAACGATCGGAGCTCATTATACGTACTTGTATGGCAAGGCATGACCGGGTGGTGCAGCGCGAGGTTTGCTCATCTGCGTTCACAATCACATTCCGTGTTAATTCTCATTCACCCTCACCAAGTTGGGGGTCCAATACAAAAAGAGTTTGGAATACACATGATGATGATGATAGCTACTGAGGCTACTTCGTCCTCGCAAGAATTTGTACAGAACTCGGCAAAGTTTCCCTTTGATTTTCCTTGGTATTCCACATCAAACATCAAACAACGCTCGATGCCCATATTGGGAACGAGGGGAAATATCTCATCGGCATACCAAACCAATCACTTGCTCCAACGCTATGCCAACATTCCGTTTGGTTGTCCCGCCAGCCAGCGACTGCATGGACAACCAAACGGGTCACCCTCCGCCCCTAGTGGCATGCTAAGCCAAACAGAAGACTCCATCGTTATGCAATCATTTCCGGCAAACCCATCAATCATGGGCTCAAGGATTCAACAACGAGCCAATGTCAAACCGTCTCTCGTTACCACTCGTTACAGATCCCGCGCGGATTCTCTCCTCGGGCAACCCTCCTCGTGCGAAGAGATGCTGCCAGCGGGTGATGAACTCCTGAGCTGTGTTCGCATGCACATTGTGTAAAAGCTGCGCGAGAGGCTGCCTGTATGTAGTTCTCGTGCAGGCATCCAACAGTGCCTCCTGATCAAGGTTCATAGATTGACTGATTAGTTCTTCAAGATCGTCAGGGACTCGAAGACTATACTCCGCAAGCGAGTTCCGGAACATCTTTTGCAAAGGGGCCGCGACCGGATAGCCGACCTTGGCGTCTTCCAAGGAAGCAAGACAGAATCTCATTGTCTGCGAAGTGTTCTCGCGGTTCTTGTCGTAGCGTACGATAGCATCGCACAGCTGGACGAGGCACAGGAGCTGAAGTGGAGAGATGTGAGAATTGGAGTACATGTTTCGGTAATGAATCAGAAGCTCAAGGCCTGCTGTTGCATGTTGAAGGACAAGACTCTGGAGTTGGGCGTATGAGTCTCTAGTCATGTGGCCCAAGTGAAGCATGGGTTGTAAGAGTTGGATCAAAGCTGTGCGATATTGGACACTAAGGCGAGGGAACATGAGTGGCGATTCTTTGGCAAACGAAGGGCTACACTTACTGCAAAAAAATGACATGAGGAAGGGGTTGATGGTCAATGTCTCGTATCTCCGGTGGCAAATCGTCTCTCCACATGAGATAGCTCTCGTACAAGTCTAGCAAGTGATGGGCGGTAACTCTGCCGCGCCGACCGCAGTATACGGATATGCTCTCATGTACAATCCGAAAGAGCTTCGCATGCTCAGCGGCTGTCATGACGGAGAAGCTTGGCTCCTTTGAGGTGTCGGCATCGCCCGGTTGCTTGTACGGACACCAAATATCATCTCCATGAATGGGAATGAGACCTGGGCATGGATGAGCGTGTATTGAGATAGGAGCCAGCGGCTTTTGGTAAATGAATCCTGACCAAGCCCTAACATCATGAGCTCTGTTGATCCTGAAAGTTGTCGAAGGCTTGAGGACTTACGTATGAAGACTCAAGATCCCCCAGACTGCCACTCGTTCTGATTCTTCAGCTTGCTCGGAATTCTGCTTTTCAATCAAGGTCTCGACGGCCAACCTCAGGTGGGAAGCGGCTATCAGACCGTGGCCAGTGCCAAATTCCGCCAGATACATGACGGCGTGGGTTTGAACAGTGGTCATCCTACCGTCGTCCGCATCCTTCATCATATTACGCGTTGCTTCCATGAATTGGTTTCGAAGGGAGTCAACCGCTGCATTCATCTGGTCGTCGTCATTATCAATGTTGTGCAGGAGATGACATGATACTGCGCAAATCACGCTAACCAAGGCGCTGGAGCAGTGTTCTTCTGAGCAGTGCCTGAGGCTAGCCATGAAGCGTCTCTCATCAAACAACATGTGCACCGGATGTATCCAAGTGAAATACAAGGTCATGAGATGCTCGATCAACTGTGTGTCTTGCGTCACATTCGTCCAATATCGGGGATCGCGATTGTCCACTAGTCTCTGATAGTATTGTTCAATAGCTTGACTGACGGAGCGTTCGGTTGTGGGAGACAGCTCCTGAGCATCGCCTGACCCGACCAATGGTCGACCCAACCACTCAGCAATGGACTGGTGAGACTCGCCACGCTTGAGCCGATTGATGATCGCCTTTCCTAGTCCATTGTCCTTAAGCGAGCTCATGATCTGCTCTATCCAGCTATTCTTCTCGCCGAGGGTGTCTTTCTCTTCCTCAAGATCCTCGTTCCTTCGCTGCAAGCGCTGGATCTCGCGAACCATCTGTTCTTTCGCCGTCTTTGCATGTAGCTCGTAAAGGCATGTGTCGAAAACATTTCGATTGACGCACCGTTGGCAGCCGGGCTTGGCACCATCGCACTGCCCAGGGCGTCAGTGTAGGCTCCCGAATGTGTGGTGGACCAGAGTACTTCCCTTGGCCCTTGCTCTTTTGCAATTCGTGCAGGCATTAGGGGTCACCGAATCTGGGACCTTACGCTTCCTACCAGGACCACTGCTTGTCCCCGGTCTGGCCTGGCCCGCCTCGGAGCCCACTGCACTGTTGGAGAAGACGGTGTTCGTTGGCGACGGTGATTGCACATCTTCCATCGACTGGTCCGAATCGCTGCCAGTCGCCGGGGTGTCAGCGTGCTTCACGGGTGCCCGAGAAGATTCCGACGGCTCGCTCATGATGCGCCAGGGTCGGTTGCGACGGTGTCAGTCCCATTCAGTGGGCAGTCATGAAGGGTAGAATAGATTCGGAGGATTATACGAGTGCAATTGCTATCAATGATGGGGAGGTTAATCTGTGTGTAGATGAGATTTTCGTCGAGTCTTTCGATATCATTTCACGTATGCTCAAGGGACCCGGTGGGCCAGTCAAGTGGCAAGCGGATCAAATGCCCGCCGTCGCAGATATCTCGATATATGCGAGGGGGCCAATTTGATGACGCTACCGAGCGTCTGCTGGGAGCAACCTCCGGAAGAAAGATCCGTCGCCGGCTGCCAGTCACAGCTTTGGGGCGTGCGACAGTCCAGGATGCATCCAAGATGGGAATCGCCCAAGTGGAAAGCGAGGGTAGGGATGACGTTACGCGCGGGGCTTCGTCTTCAACATCACAGTGTATACACCATCATTGGTGCTCATGCCCTTCAAGGCTGACGGAGCTACCCCCGTCGCTGTGCATCATCGGATCAAAACCATGCCCATCAGCTACTGGCCGATTCGCGCCCGATGTGGCAGATGCTGCAGCTGGATAGGACCTCTTGGCTAGGGAGGGGAAGAAAGAACGAGCGCGTGGCATTTCGACTCGACTGCCACATCCATCGTAGGCCTCTTGGCATATGTCATCCTGCTCCCCATCGCAATCGCTTGAAGTCCATCATCAATTCCCATGCTGCTTCGGAAGCCTGCCCCGTCCTTTCGAGAACGCGGAGCTTGCTTCGAAAGGCTTCAGGAACCCTTGCTGGCTCCCGCAATCCTTTGCGCTCCATGCCTTGCGCTGCTCTCCACACCCAGGCCTTCCTTGTATCGACGTCTCTTTCTTTTCAGGTCCGTTCACCAGGAAACAAACGCCGTGAATGAGCAAGAAATTTGGCAATGCCTCACGTTTTTGTGCAGTCCCTTATCTTGTAGGGCATTAATTCGCTCACTCTGAAGCCAGTGTGTTCTTGCGCAGAATAGAGAACCTGTGACCCGCAGACTGCCACTCATCTCTAATGTAAAGAAATATCACCTATGCCATTAACAGGCCTTTACATCAAGTCTTTGTGTCAGATTGTGGTCATTTTCCTTCTGCCCAGATTTTCATTCTGGATCACCGATTACGAAGGGGACATTTTTCAAACCATGGTTCCCCAGCACGCCCACGCCCATGGGTGTTTGTGACAGCACACCTGGCTTTTCGTGCTCTATCATCGAGATCTAGCAAAATCGAGGATGTAGAGTTGGACGTCAGGCATCTTCTGGTCTAACCGCTTTCTTCGTCAATCGTTTTTTCGGTTAGCTGGCTAATCGAGTGATTACATTGGCTAGGCTGGCTTTCACTTCACCTCTGAAAGATACGCCAGGTCCAGGAAGCTTATTCTCTGGCTAGGAACATGCAACGGCCTGGACCTCTCAATGTCAAAGGTTGGTAATATCTCCAGTGCCGTCGATCTACCCCTCCTTTGCCCGAAACTCTGCATGGTATGACCCAGCAGTCAACGTCCACCACCGAGCAAAGAATACGGTCATAAGAGCGCGTCACAACCTAGCATGCATACTATTATTGCAGCCAACCATCGCAGAGTCAATATCTCTAAGACCATGTTTTGAAGTTGTGTGCCATTCTGACCGAACGATGACGTCGAACACTCTGGGCCTAAACCTTTTGGTATGCGGTCTTCTCGTCAAGTGAAGAAGGAGCTTCTGAAGCTATTGACTTCATCGCAATTTTCGAAATGACGTGTCTCCCCTGCCTCTTCTACTTCAGTGTCTCTGTGGTGCGCTGAGAGTGCCTTCGTGCGCCGTTGAGCAAACATTTAGCACATTCAAGTCCACGTTCTCGTTCCTGTATTTACTCATTTTCTTCTATTTTTTCTGGTCGTGATGCCACGAACGAAGGCTAGGAATCCTTCCGATTGTGCTTCTGACTGTCGCGATGTCAGAAGGCGTGTAGTCAATGCTTGCCAAAGATGCAGGCTCAGGAAGTGCAAAGTGGGTATAAGTACTCTGTTTTCTACCAAGAAACTACTGGTGACACCTCTTCTCAGTGTGACGGCACCACTCCGTGCACTCGTTGCAAGTCCGATGATACAATTTGCGCCTATGGCAAGCACAAGAAAACGGAAAAGCTGGTCTATCGTAAAGGGTCCGCCACATCTCTTGTTTGACATACCTATCATCTGCTATGCTAATCGTCTGCAATAGCTACGTTCAAATGCTTGAAAATCAACATGCCCAACTTGTCGCTGGTCTACAGGATCTCTATTTCCGTACACAGAACGGCCGGGGTTGGACATCCACTCCGCTCGAGCTCGTCAAGAACGGCCAGCCCCTCACGCATAAGATACTTGAAGGGCTCGGCATCCTAGGGACGGATAAACGGGATGACGAAGCGACTCAGGGCAGTATTTCATCTTGGGTAAGTGTCGAGCGGCAAAACCAAGAGGAGAGCGGCAACATGTACGACATTTCCGAAGCCACTTCGCCCACAGTCACGACTCCATTTTCGCCAACGTCTGCTGCTCAAGCCTCTTTCCCGGGGTCCACAATGAAGATCAGGCGCCGCTCAAAGTATGAGATATCTTCCAGCCAAATCCTCGACATGCCTTCCATGACTGTACCCCAATTCTGGCACGACCCTTACAGCTCGGAACAACATTTACCCCAATCTGGCCATTGTAATCAAGGCACTGACCAGCAGGCCCCACTTCCTGCATCCCTGTTCGGGAGTAAGCAGACCAGTATCTACTGCAGTACCAACAGCAATAGCAGTTACGTCAAAGAAGAACTTCTACCGTTTGGAGACCTACAAAATAACAACGCTGGTCCGGTTCAGGATTTCTGGATATAGACTGTCGGATCTCGCGTTGACACTTCGTAGGGAAGGGGCTTCTGAGCGGCAAGTCATCTTATAAAGCGTTGTGGTGATGACTCCCACGATATGACCATCTATATATCTCGATATCGTACAGACCAGAACGCAAAAGAACCTTCTTCAACACAGATTTCTGTAGCAGATAATACACACTGCTGTTCCCATTGCAGATGCAACGACAAGAGGCTCGACTTTGGAGGGTTTTTGGCATACTTTACATCTTGCACGAGTAGATGAATATCATACCAAAAGCGAGGAGCACATTTGGCTTGCAAGATATGACAAGCGATTCATCTGACGGGTCATCTTCTGAAATCCATCTCAGTCGCTGTTGTATGAGAAGCCATCTGAATGAGGACGCCATCATCACTATCGGAGCAGATGTATGTTTCGTGAGAGTCCTCTGATATTTTCGGGTGACGAGGACCGAGGATAGCCTCTGGCTAGCTCAGCCCTAGAGCCAGTCTCGAGGCGGCATCCATGCATGTTTCTGTTCCAGAAAAAGAGCAGCGATGCGTGGGCGGCCGTATGATTGGTGGATCGGGTGGGCAGCGCAGTTGCCCCGCACGGTGTACCACGATGTCACTTGTGAGATTTGCAATCATCACATTTGGTTGTGATGATTGAGTCTCATCACGCGCACATCAGATGAAAGGGCAAGAACTCTGCACTGACTGACATGCAGCACGAGAGATGCCCTTCGCACGGCTGTTGCAGGTCGACGCATTCTCGAGATGAGATGACATAAAGAGTGATGTCAGAGGAGGGACCTGAAAGTGCGCGTCGCAGGAATACTAATAGAAGTCCCTTCCTGCACCTTGCCCGTTGTGGTGTAGCTGTGGTCGGGACAGCCCCAGTCATTTGCCGGGTCACAGCGCTTGAGGAAGCTGCTCGGCCGTTTGAGTTCTGATGCGTCTCCTATTCTCTCGCATCCCACGCGGCTGGCCATTTCTATTGTTTCGTTGCCTTGCTGGCCGAGAGCTTCATCATCTCCCCTTTCATCTCAAGATCACGATACCTTACCTTGGTCATACACAGCTGTGAATGGGGTTCTCTCGGTTGGTTGGTGTTCTTCAAGTGTTTTCTTTTGCTGCTGCCTGCTGCCTGCTGCCTCATGTGTGTACTGTGACCGTGGAAGCCTGCAGCCAAATTAGCTTCAGCTTCTCTGTCGTCCGCCAAGCAAAGTCAATCTCATTGGCTGGTTGCCTTCTCTTGCACCCACAAGCACACCAGTGAGCAGTCAGCACAAAGACGGGTCCACCACCAGTGTGCCCAGTACATACACCCAAAGGCCCGGACTCGCCTCTCACCACTACTCGGACACGATAATCTGCACGCTGCAAGGCTGCATTCCTCTACACACCTCCTTACCCTCATTCCGTCCAATCACCTCGCGTCAAACCGTCTGACTCGCATTCTTGTTGCCCTTCCAAACACCACCGTCTGACCCTGCTACATCACCACCAGAGCGACCACTTCCGAGCCACCGTGCGCGATCCACCTTCCTCCCCCAACAACATCGATGATCCATCAATAGAACGCTCATCATGCCGTATGATACTCGTCGAAAGTCGCTGTCACTTCCATCCTTGGGGATCCAGCTGCCCAACGCATCCCGCGCTCACCGCCCCTCCGTATCCAAAGCCTTGCCCGACGCACCAACACCACAACAACCACCAACAAAGAAAGTCAAGCGATCGCACACCTCAGACTCATCGTCACCCACCACACCATCAAAGTCACGATCTTCAATAGGTTCGTCGCATGCAAAGGTGGTTTCCTTCGCCGACCGGCCGAAAAGCAGTGGGAGGGCTGCGTACGAGAACACGCCACCTCCCTCGCCTGGGGCAACTTCAGTCAACAAAGTCGACACAGACGGTATCAAAGATGACATTGTCGTCGGAGTCATCGAGCAACTGGAGAAGACTGGGAATCGGCCACATTTGATCAAGGAGCTTGCCGCAGTCCTGTCGAATATCAGTGATTCTGTCTCGAGGTATGTAATGCGCGACTTCTCATCATCGCTTGCCACTCACTGACCTCCTCCCGCAGTTCAGCAAATCCTGCTGCCCTCCTGTCATCGCGCCTTTCAGCATACTTGAAAAGACCATGGACTGCACTCTCGCCTTGCCCACTCGACAAAGAATTGACGACGGTCCATCCCCGTAAAGTTTATTATTTCCTCACGACACTCCCACGGCAAGAAATCCCAAAATTGACGCCCTCCGAAGAGCACGCCATCTATGGCAAAGGAGGTCCTCGACGCATCATCTCCCCAAGTATCAGCAGCGCCAGCATCGATGAGGACACCGAAGCGATCGAAGAACGGAATCGTACAGCACTGAGCCCTAGCCCTGAAGTCGAGCTATCGACAGACGATCTTCATTTTACTGGATCAGGTGTCGATGAGGATTTTGTGACCCCACCAACGCCTGCCGGCTCCTCGTTCTCATGTAGGTCAAGTCTGGCGCGGGACGGATCGAGTGGTTCATCCTCCGAGAACTCACTATCCCACAATCACAAAGCAGCGAGTCCTCCACTTGAGGGCGATGAAAAGGAGTTCACCCAGACGGCTAGTAACGTGCGCATGCGCGGCATGAGCCTCGATGACCATACCTTGAGGCCTTCCACGGAAAACACAAATGATATGGAAGTTGAAGAGACAGAGGAAGAGAAAGCGAAGAGAAATCGCGAAGCTGCTGAAGCTCTCTTTGGGACACACAATGCTCAGGACCCCGGTTTGGGAAGTCTGAGTAGTCCGATGGTGAAACCAATGCAACACGTCAAGTTTGCTTCGGAAGTAAAGCAGGAAGACGAAGACACAGAAATGAAGGAGACGATTTCGGTACTGGGCGATAGTGGAGTCGGATTGACATGGGACACTAGAGAGCCGGAAGATATACGGATAGAGGATCTAGATGATCTTTTTGGCGCTATTTGAGACATGATGGCTACAAGATTGTGTTCATTTTCAGGCGAAGAAAAGAAAAAGACTGCTTTGAAACACCATCCTTCTCACTTGCTTCACTTCGAAATGTACATACCTTTGTTTGGAGACAGGTGCTTGTCGATGCTTGCCAGATTGTACTATACACAGGATTACATACCCGATGACCATTATTACGTCTAGTCCTTCGGGCCAGCTTGAGCGTGATTTCCTTGTCTCGAGTAATTGATGAACCGTCAGCATGCTGTCTGAGACCCCCCGAGTTCCTTTACGGTCTTGAAAGACCCGGAGCAAAAACCTGAAGGAAAACCCTGGGATTTTCGTGCTTGGAAAACTGCGATGGTACTTGCTGTTGATGCATCAGAATTGTCGTCGGCGTGATTTAGATCGATCTGAGATGCTCAAATGTTGTGACAGTGATGAGCAGAATGGTCAACCGGTCAACCGTATTGAGATGCCAAGACATCTTAGCGTCACAAGATCAATTCTGATCGGGCACCAACCTAAACACCCTCACCTCACAAGTCGGGCGTCCTTACTCCCCACTTTCCAGCAAGGACCTTCGTCGCGTTCGCAGAAACCACCCTCGGTCGATAAAATCATCTTTCTCCAGGAGGAAGGCCATCTCCTTGATCCTGTGCACCCTCGCACCTCTGGCCTCAGGTTTTGACACTGTGCGCAGCCTGATTGAAAGGACCCAGTCTTCCAACATGTCTGCTGAAGTATCCTCCACTCGCCTGTACCTGGGCAACCTCCCTCGTGATGGTACGCAAAAGCTTGCCCCATGATCCCGTGTTCCCTTCTCTGCGATTTCTGGCCCGTACAAGCCCCATCCACAGCATAGGAAAGTAATGGTATCGCGGAGCATTGGACGCGACGTCGGGCACACAATCCTGGTCTTCAAGGATCCGGGATGGGAGATCAGATGGACTACCTGCCATACCAATGCCCTTCTGGAACTCTGCTGACCACACTATGCGGCCTGCAGTCACCAAGGAAGACATCCAGAGTCATTTCAAGGAAGGACCCGGCAATATCACCGAGGTCAAACTCATGAATGGCTTCGGCTTCATTGAGTATGACAACGCCCTCGATGCGAGAGACGTCGTTCCTGGTATGCGAGAACTCCAAATCACTTTCTACCAGTATCATGCTAACACCTCAAACCTAGCCTACCGTATGTATCCTCCCCAATTTACAATCCACCATGAGCAAAATCCCAAGATCAAATCTGACGTCGGCCTATATGGGATATAGATGGATCTGATATGAATGCCTCCCGCCTCACGGTTCAATTCGCACGTGGCTCCCGTCAGCGGGACTTCCCTGCGCCTGACCGTACCCATCCACGCCCAAGACGAACAGCATACCGTATGCAGATTTCTGGTCTTCCTGGGGAGACCAGCTGGCAGGTTAGCTCTCTTCCGTTAAATTCACTATTGGTTCAGTCGTGGATCTGAGGCGCGCACTTTCTGGCATGTACAAAACATCTGGTCCTACGGGAGGTTCAACTTCATGCTCTTTCTTCTTCTTGCCAGATACCAGTCTTATGTCTTTACTCTGGATGGCTTCAAAAGGCAACTTTCTCTTTCCTTCACGGGCTTAGTAGTAGGCCGAGTCAGTCTTACGACTGGACAGTCCGCTTGCTGTGTACATATCGTCCTGCTACCCCTGCTCTATTTGGCCTGGCTTTGAGGGATACCTAGAGGAGCCCTTTTGCTTCATGTATAAGGATGTAACGGTTCATGGACTATTTGGGCTGCATCTCTCATCGGGATTATGCTCCTGGTTGGCGATCTGGACTCGGACTTACTTGGCCCCTTAGGACTTGAAAGATTTTGCACGTCGCTCCAACCTCGACGTGGTCTATTCCGAGGTCGGTCGTGATCGCGATGGCAAAGGGTAGGCCTGTTCCAAGCGATAAGTCGGTTCTGGCTAATTGAAACTTCAGCTTTGTGGAATTCGAAACTGCCAGTGATCTGAAGGTTGCCGTCGAAAAGTTGGACAACCAGGAATTTAAAGGCGCCAACGTCCGTTGCGAGGCTGATGTACGTTTTTACTCCCTCACAACGTGCAAGCTTACTCATCGTCTATAGACTCAGGACGAGGTCCCACGCAATGATCGCTATCGATCTCGTTCTCCCCCACCATTCCGTCGAGGCGGCTATCCACCATCTGATGGATACTATGGGCGTGGACCACCGCCTCCTCGTGGCTACAGCCCTCGTCGGGATGACTACCGTCGTCGTTCGCCACCTCCCCGTGACTACTACGACTCTCGTCATAGCAACTATCGTTCGCCGCCTCCTCCTCGCGCAGCCCGTCCCCCTCCTGACGATCCCTACCCGCCCGCTCGCGGTGGTTATGGCCGCGATGACCCTTACGGAGCACCCCCTCCTCGTCGTGCTTATGATGACCCGTACGGCGCCAATGGATACGATCGACCTAGGGCGAGATCTCCGCCACCTAGGGCATATGGGGGGTACGATGAGCGTCCACCCCCAAGATACTAGGGATTGCTCCCCTGATTGATGCAGGACTCCTCACTCGAAGGGGCAGAAGGGGCAGAAGGGGCAGTTGCTTATGCTAATTGAGACCCATCCATGGGAACCATCGGCATGATCCATTCGGTCGATGGTGAATAGAGACAGACTGTTTTCTTGACAGAAATTGGTAATTTGCTTGAAGGACTTGTATGCATGCACAGGAATCAAAAGTCGAAGGGAATTGCACAAGGAGCGAATGATTGTGTTCGATCTGCTCTTGCGGAACATTCAGACTGTAGAGCTTATTATATCAATGGATTGCTTTAGCGAACGTCATCTCAGACCTCTAATCTTGGTGACTCCATCGCTCGCGCTAAAAAAATGAACTGCACAAAATGCATTTCACACTTGTACCCTCTACTTCCCACCGCCACCTATTTGACCAGCATGGCTCCATCTCCCACCTCTGCCTCGCCCTCAATGGACCAACAACCCGTCCCAAAATCGATCCTCATCATAGGCGCCGGCGTCTTTGGCCGTCCGTCCTCCCCCCTCCGCAAACAGCGAGTCCGCCGAGCCAACCAAGACAAATATACATATAGTATCAACCACCCTCGCCCTCCTCACCTCTCTCCGCTACGCCCACACCAAAATCACCCTCCTAGATCCCTACCTCCCCTCCCTCTCCAACCCGCCTTCTTCTTCGGAACAACAACAACCAACCCAAAACCCCCACGCCGCATCCATCGACTCCTCCCGCATCATCCGTCCCGACTACGCCGTCCCCGCCTACGCCCGCCTCGCCCTCACCGCGCAACAAAAATGGCGCAACGGCTACGGCAAACGCTCGCCGGACGATATCGTGTATCGGGAGAGCGGCGTCATTTTGACGGCGGAGCAATCCGGTTCCGAGTACGTGGATAGGGCGAGGGAGAATGCGAGGGTTTTGGGATGTGATGTGCAGGCTTTGAAGACCGCTGGGGATGTGGAGAGGGTTTTGGGGACCGGGGGCGTGGGAGGCGAGAGTGGGTATGTCAATTGGGGGAGTGGGTGGGTGGATGCTGCGGGGGCGATGGACGGGGTTATGATGGCTACGGTGGAACGGGCGAGGGAGAGGGGGAACGTGGTTTTCCAGCGAGGAAAGGCGAAGAGCTTGACATTCAGCGACGCCCTCACCACCGCCTCTCAGCACCAGCAGGGCAGCGCGAAGAAGAAAACAGTAACAGGCGCCCTCCTCGACTCCGGTCCCCCCCTCCACGCCGACCTCACCATCCTCGCCGCCGGCGCCTGGTCCCCCTCCCTCATCCCCCTCCACAACCGCGCCGACGCCCGCGCCCAAATAATCGCCTACCTCCCCCTCACCCCCCACGAAGCCTCTCGCCTCAGCACCACCCCCGTCCTCCTAAACCTCAGCACCGGCATGTTCGTCATCCCGCCGATTCGGGACCCCCTCACAGGGCACCACCACCTGAAAATCGCCCGCCACGGCTACGGCTACGCCAACCCCGTCACCATCACCCCCTCCGGCCTCCCAGAAAACCCCACCGCCACCTCCCTCCCGCACCCCACGAAATTCTCCCCCATCCCCCCCGAAGGCCTCCGCGCCTGCCGCGCCTTCCTCTCCACCACCATCCCCTGGCTAAGCACCCGCGCCTTCGGCTCGAGCCGAATATGCTGGTATACCGATACGCCGACGGGGGATTTCTTGGTCGATTGGCATCCGGGGTATGGGGGCTTGTTTCTGGCGACGGGGGGGAGTGGGCATGGGTTTAAGTTTTTGCCGGTGTTGGGGGGGAGGGTTGTGGAGGGGGTGGAGGGGAGGTTGGATGGGCTATTGGCGGATCTGTGGAGATGGAGGGGGGGAAGGGAGGGAGGGGAAGGGTTTGGGGGGACGGAGGATGGGAGTCGCGGGGGGGAGAGGGGGATGGTTTTGGAGGAGGAGTGGGCGAAGGAGGAGGAGGGAGGGATGAGGAGTAAACTTTGATGATCCGATACCATGGTCGAGTATCATGTATATAGGTCTTCATACCGCGTGGAAACCTCGATGCATAAGTGGGATTGACGGTTAATCTTAGCTCGAATAATATGATACGATGATAGCGACAGCTTCGACGTACCAGCACAATATCTTATTTCACCCATTTCCCCAACCTCAACGGCAACCACATCCCCCCTCCCATTTCCCCATCCCTTCGATCCCACCCCAGCCTCATTCCCAACGCCGTACCATATCACATCCATACCAACCCTTCCATAAACC
>JAABUP010008020.1_pt1 | contig 13716 bp, 14 predicted proteins | sample 5559201 | NCBI WGS metagenome assembly JAABUP01 (sample SAMN10711887, study PRJNA513373) | rock metagenome | isolation source: Antarctica rocks | place: Antarctica | reverse complement strand
CTTGTGTGCTCAGAAATTCTTTTTTGAAGATCCTGTGCTTGTCCAACATAAAGGTAGAACTGAGTGGGATCAAGTGTTTTCCGAATGATGTGCATGTATATCGAAGGCTCTTTGGAAAGAAAATTGCTACGAATTGACAGAAGACTATAGAAAATCGGTCTCTTGAAAATTGTGAAAAGGGAGGACTGACTTACTTATCAACATTCAGGGATTTGTTCTGTTCGAACAAGCTGATAATCGCGGGCGACAGATTCTCCATGATCTTGCTCTTGACTATTTCAGTCCCAGCCGCCATCAGAGCGCCGTACTTCTCTGTGTATGACTCTTTCACTATCTTCAGCATGTTGTCCAGTATTAGGGCTGGATCCCGAAGGGTTGTTACAACCGTCTTTTGCCGTTTCATCTCCTGTGGTAAAGGGCTGCTTGCTGGGCGTTTGGCCTTCATCTCCGCTGTTTTATCTGCATTGGCCGAGTTCCCGCGCTCCCCGGCCTCTATCTGCGTGCGGAGCTTGTTCACCAATCTCGCCTTTCCACTGAATTCGGCATGGAACACCAGATCCAAAAACTTATCAAGGACGGTATGGGGGTCGTAGCCCTGGAAGTTCCAGCCTCTTCTCACCACAAGATCGTCTACCCAGTCTTGAATGTGGCTCTCCCGGAGCTCGGTTTGAGCGGGTGTTTCGTCGTCCGAGTCCAATGGGAGATCCATAACCTGCGTATAGTAGCAAGATTCCAGGTGTAGCTCCTCTCGGATATATTCTACTATTTTTTGACCAAGCTCCGGGAGAAGGGAATTGAAACTGATCAAGACGCAGTCTTTGGTAGGCAGGGTTGCCATCGTGACGGAGAGTTATCGTGAAATGGAGGTATACGAGGTGCGCTGTGGTTGAAAGGGACGAGGGAAACCCAGAGCCTAAGGAGCGAGAGACGAAGGAGGGCGACAAAGAGGGCTGACGAACCAAGGGGAAGAGATAGTAGGACGACGAGGAGGGCGACGGTTACTCGCACTTGCCATGGAACCCCCCTCTACCAAGCTTTGAGATCTCCTAGGAACCCTCTCCCAGGAGCATACAGTGGCATGGAAACTTTCCTTTAGCACTATTCCAATCTGGCCACACTCGTTTCAAGACATCGCGTGTACTGAGACTACATTGCTGCTCCCATGGCAATTATCCGTATCTTGCGTTAAGAAATCCCAGATTCACAGGTTCCGCAACTAGCTCAAGCTCTTCAGAGATCCGCGCGGGGAGGTTGGAGAGCTTGCAATCGATCTGGTAGAGGCTTTGGGAAATGTACATAGGCAAGTTGAAGATTGAGCCTTGCCTCCGAGATATTTCCAAAGGGCCGAGAGACAAATTACGCAGTCAAAGTTGCAATGTGAAGAGCCTCCCTCAGGTACCACACCCTACACGTTGATGATTATGCTTGCCTTCTCATCCATGACATCGTCAGAGAAGTTCCAGATGTACTAACGGATGTGAAACGGATGTGAAACGAATAATCACCTAGAGTGATGGCCGCTCAGGGGGGGCTTACGGTGGTTTGCGGTGGTTTTGGATGCGAGGCCTCGTAAGGCTATTAGGAACCTTCTAGAAATAGACTTCCCAACCTCGAGGTTCGCAAGTCCAACTCAACCGATCTGGCTTGTTAACTCCAAGTCTGAGCACCGTGCCGACATGGCGCTTGAAGTGCCACAGCGGATACGTGAGCGACTCGTTGCGGTCATTGAAGACTTGAGAAATGTTGTGGGGCAAGAAGCTGCAAAAGCTTTCTTGGTCTCTCTTACCAATGTTGAGCCCGTGGAGTTCGAGCCAGAGGCATCAATTTGCGACTCCTGGATGGAGTTCATCAATGAAGATTTGATGAATAATACCAGCGAACCTTCGCAGTCCACGCCGTCATCACCCTCCGGCAAAATTGAAGATCCGTCCTTGTGAACGACAGGTTCACAGACAGAAGCTGACACTTATTGCCCAGCACCATCGCCTCACACCGCAGATCCTATGTCCCCGAATAGAAGGCCCACCTCAGGGCCTTGCGAGCACTGTCGAGAATCAGAAGCACGTCGGAAGAGAGGGAGGTCCGATTATGGTATACTGGAAGCGGCCGTCCAAGGCTTACCACGCAGCGATCTTCTAGACTGCCTCGAAACCCATTGGCAGGCTTTGACGAGGGAAGGAATCTATACGACACCATCACGCCAGGTGCTCACGTGGACTCTGGAAAATAGCTCGGAACAAGCTCGTCGACTGCAGAATCATCTCATCCTCTGACACTTGGATTGTGAAGACGACCTGCACCAATAGCAACGATTGATCGCGAAGAGAAGAAACCTGGATGGGTACAATACCTTCTTCGCCGAAGCTCAGGCCAAGAAAAGCACCGGGAAACACACACGGCGGAGTGGGGAGAGAAGCAGTAGTAAAGCACATATGGAATACCTCGCTCATATCTACGCGGATTGAACTCCGAAGGATTACAAGCGTGCGAAGCAAGGCCTTCAGAAGGACCTGCGGAATGGGCGATGATGGTCAATACTGATCGATGGTTTCGTTACTGACGACGGCAATAGTATCCCTGGACTTGGTTTAGGATTTCTCTTGCTCTGCGGACCTGCGACAGCCAGAAAAATGTGATCTACCTCTCCACACACCGAATATCCTGCTGACGAGTGTGCTAGATATAATACTACAAAATACAGCGATCCTTATTGGAAGGCTCTCGTCACGTATATCCACTGCTCACACTCAAACACTCTGACAATGTGTGAGATTATGCGGTCAGCAGCGGAAAGCTTGGTGCATGATGGTAAGCTACGTGACGACGTCGACTTCAACGCTATTGCTGCAAGCTTGAAGCAATGCATGGCTTGAAGCAAGCGAAAGGGAGATGCTCACTCAGACTGGCTGGAAATTCTTTGGGCGAGCTTCGTCGACCCTTCGATGGCCTTGACTGTCGATAAGAGCATTACCACATTGACACAAGAGTTGGATACTGAGCGGAGAGGTCTTCCCCTGGATCTTTATACTGTGGGAACATGTTGATGATCTTCTAGATGACCGTAGCCTCATAGGTGCCGGAACTTTCAGAGAGGAGCCAAAAATAGCGGATCAGGAGCCAGAAATGGAGGTCGCCTTGCTTATCCATATATAAGCCAAGTGCAAACTACTGACTTTCCTGAAGGTCATCACCAATATAAAACTCTTATGATCTCTCAGCCTGATCAAGACAACTTGTGACTATGGCTTATACAACAAAAGCGAAAACGCAACAATTCTCCAGAAGGAAGCCAAGCTTAATAAAGAAAGCAGATCAGCTGGCACGGCTGTGTCACGCAGATGTTGCAGTCATCATCCGCAGGCATGGAAGGTATTATACTTATCGATCGACTGATCACGAACAGTGGCCTCCCAGTTTATCGGAAATCGTACGTATCAACCAAACACATTGAATCTGAGCTGATGTAAGCGTAGAAAGCATTGTACCCGTTACCCATCAACCTGCTGTCCAAGGACTTGAACCGTGTTGAAACGGTGACCACGCCGAGGGCGAAGGACTCATTGAATAATCTGTCTGATCCAGTCAACAGGAAGTCTTTGGAGGCGGAAGAGAGATAAACACACCATGGTGTAGTAGCGTCATTGAAGTGGGCGGTTCGCGGCGGAGAATTGGAAACCCAAGTCTATTGCAGAGATTCTGTGGATACAGTGACTGATCGCATAGAATATGACCACGTCTTTACATCTTGCTTCATTCTTCTCTTCTCATGTATTCTTCAAACATATTACAACAAACCCGAAGGGTTTTCTTGACTCCAACCAAAAAACATAAGCTCCGGACGCAAAGCTTTTGAGTGGATCGGGTAAAACGCCAGTGCTGTGAAGGAAGCGCCGCGGAAGGCAGCATCGTGAAAGACAACTTCGCATGTGCTGGTTTTGGGTATCAGTAAATGCTCTTCGGGAGACCGCGTTGGAGGAGACAATGTAATAATAGACGCTGTTCACAGGCATGCAACAGGAGAGAGATTGCTCGGATGAGAAGCTAGAAAGTAGAAAGAGAGGTGAAAAGAATGTGGGAAGGCATTTGACCCTGTAAAGATGCCTCTAACTGTAGCTGACAGGGGCAGAACACCTTAATGGAGGCTCTGTGCATCATGTTTCGTGGCCCAGCTAAAACAAGCTTAGCGTTAAGCGATTTCTAATTCTGGCTCTCTGCTCCAGTTGTGGCTCCCTGCTCCAGTTCTGGCTCCCTGCTCCAGTTCTGACGCCTTTCTCAGGCACCTTATCCTTCAATTCTGGCACCCCGCTTCGATTTGGCACGGTGCATTGGAGCGGAGCGGTTCGTAATTCCGCCTCTCCTAGGGAGTTTGTCCCAGGAGAATTCTTCTGGGCCTAAGAGGCAGCCAGGATGAGCTGGTACTGGGTCAATGACGGTCAAGCCTTTGTTAATGGTCCTGGGAGGATCGGCTCAGGACAGATCTCCTAGGACAAATGGCGGTGGCCCCTGCTGTGAAACTCAGGCTCGAAGTTGGCGATATACCACTTGACCTGGATGAGGAAGGCAGCCGGCAAAATCTCGGCGCACTACTCGAGCCATGTAGGTCGAGCAGCCTCACAGATACCACGCAAGCCGAAGTGAGCTCTGTGAGCCTCACCCTAGGCTCTTCTCATACCACTGTGTACCCAACAAGCATGAGAGCTCCAACAACACCCGCTTCTGGTCTAATGTCACCCGCCAGACGTAGATTTTCCATCCTCTACTCTAATCTCACCTCCCCTGCCTGGCCGAGTACGCCAGTCTCTTCCGGCAACGCTCTGCTTGAAACCGTCAATCGAACTCCGTGCATAGCATCACTATTGTGGTAAGACTGAGGTGAGCGGAGGGGTGGATGAATAATGTACGCATTTACTCCTAAATAAGTCTAGCAGCAATACATTGTTTCCTTGGTTCCAAATCGAACCCTATTTGAGCGATACTACTTTTCGATGGCACTGACCACACCACACGAACGAGGTTTCGGCCTACCTTCTCTAAGCTAGAAAGCGGCCCGTAGAATATAATTGAACACAATTTACCACCAAGGGTCATCCAAAAGCTCTTCTACCGTCGCCCTCTTGTCTGGATCCATGCTCATCATTCTCTCAATGAAACGCTTAAAGCCAGAGTCGAGATACTCAAAATTCGGATCAGTTCCGAGGATTGGAAAGACGGTTTGTCCCCACTCTGAAAAGGGCTCCAAAGATTCCTCATTACAGTACGAGTCGTTAAGTACTTGTAATATCTGGCGCCATTGATCGGGGATGTTGTGGAATAGAGCATCGGGTACGAGCCCAAAATATCGAATCATGCGGTCCATCACCTGTGGTCCCGTATCCACATCTGGCTGAAGCTCCTCCTGTGTGAAACTGAGGATGTTGATTCTTAGCATGACGTGAATACACTGTATGCGAGTTGAATTAGAGCTGACGTTGTGAGTGTAAAGGCGGGTGCAGGTAGAGAAAGAACTTACAACGAGACCGAATGAGAACACGTCGGTTGGCTTGCTGATACCGGCTCCCAGCTGTGCTTCGGGGCTGCGCCAATAGATATTACCGACTGTCGCATATATAGCCTGTCCTTTGGAGAGATGAACAGCGTTATCGATATCTGCTATTTTCGTGGCGGTAACAACGAGAGTTGAATCCCCGTTGTTATGGTAATTGAGCAGAATGTTATCGGGCTTCAAATCTAAAATGATCAGCGGTAGCTACATATATAGAGAATAAAACAGTATACCAGTATGAACCAAGTCGCGAGAATGCATCTCCGCAAGTGCTTGAATAATACATCGCAAGATATTTTTACGCTGAGCCAAAGGTAGTGCTTGCCGCCGTGTGACGCTCAGTAGATCGTCGGTCATATGCTCGTACACGATGGTACATTCGCTCAGAATTGTGTCTACCGGTAAATGAACAAATTTGCAGCCCTGGAGCTCACGCCCGACGCGTTGCGCTTGCTCGAACATCTTTGGGGATAGTGATTTCAGAATATAGTTGTCGCCACCATGTCTGGGCTCAGCGTTAGCGGGGTTCGTTTTAAATAGAGGCCGTTCCAAGGGGCCTTTTACTCTGCAAAGCGGATATTCTGCTTGCCCTCTTGGTCGGGCTTGAGGGCTCGTAAGACCTTGTAGCGACGACCGGTCAGGCCAGCGAGCTGGTTGACGATAGGCTCCATTCTTGAGATGTTAGATCGCAGCATTCTTACAACTGGCAGGAAGGGGGTGAAAGAGAATTTATAGCAGAGAAGGGCGGGAAGAAGTTAATTCAATTATTCTATGGGTAAAAGAACAGAATACCCTGCAAACTTGAATAAAAGAATATTATACCCTGTGAAGTCTAATAAAGAATACTATGTCCTATACGTATATTGTGACTACTGCTAACCTCACTGCCACCACCTCATTGCCCCTAGATCTTATTGCCTCACTGTTCTTGCTGTCTTTTCTGCCTTCACTGTCATTGCTCTACTGATGAGGCCTTTGACAAGTGATGGCATTGTGGCCTGACTCATCACACATGCCACACTGATGAAGTAGATGCTTCACTGATGCAGTCACTGGCCCCATGTTCTCTCATTGTAGTTCTTAAGGTGCTCAGACATTTTCTTGTTGTATTTGTTTCTTCTTTAACTGTTCACAAGACACTCAGGTGACTGAGAGGTTGCACAGGTCATTGAGTGCTGAAGTGAGATGAATAATGTCAACAGAAGAAAGAGCAACAGCAAAGGTTACTGTTCAGGTCTCAGTGAACAGAGCTTAAGAAAGAAAAGACTTTAAGGTCAGATCTTGAGCAAAGATGCAGATCATGACATGACTGCATGAAATGCTGTTGACTTAATATCAACAGCAGATGCAAGTGTTTGCTGTTAAATTGACAAAATAAACACTGTTGTCAGACTGTATCACACACCCTTTAAAAGAAGAGGATAATTGCATCTATAAACTCATTAATATTTGCTTAATTAATAGAAGAAAACTTACTCTATTGCTCTGTGCTCATTTTCATCCTTTTTAAATCTTTATAGTCACAAAGATAATGTATTAAGCACCCTCTTCTATACACTTAGTTGTTGCTGTCAAACAACTTTTTCTTTACTTCATTACTTGATGTCAGATACTGTTCAGAAGATTCACAATTGACAGCTTTTAATTCAGCTTCAGAGTCTTGTTTAAAGACTCAACAATGTTGCTGATAAGATGATCATATCAATGATCAGAGAAGTAGGCTGTTGCTTATAGACATTGATTTTAGAGTATAAAGTCAGTCAGATATACAAAAGAATAGTTTAACTTACTATGTCTCTTAAATATGTCTCTGTAGAGGTCTTCACATTTTTAATCTTGCTCATAACTTTCTTAAATGTTAAAGAAGTTTTGACACAAGCAGCAGATTAAAATAAAGAAATCAGTTCACATTTAAACTTTATAACAAAGTTCTCTTTAAGATGATGACAGCAATATGTCTTAATTATCTGATTTTTAAGCACCTCTTCAGCCTTCAGCAACTTTTTGTCATGATCTGACATTAAGATGCATTTCTTTAATAAGATCTTCAATATTGCTCTTCTTAAATGTTAAAAAAAGTACTCTTATAATCTCTGAGACTTTAACTTCATCATTTCTCAGATTAACAGTGTATTTTGCTCATTGACATCAATGATAACAGCAAGAAGAAGTGACTGCACAAAGCAGACCTTCAAAAAGGTCTCATTAACAGCAAAAAAGCAATGACAAAGAAAGAAAGAGGCTCAAGACTGTGCTGAGCAGATGAAACAATAAAGAAAGTTGTCTATAATACAGTTAATAGAGTAGTTAACAAGAAAGAAACTTATCTGTAGGCTTGTAAGGTTTCACACCTATTCATCTCAGATAGGTATCAGAACAGGTTTATGACAGTGTGAGGTATAACAATGCACAGACTATTTGATGATAAAGTAAGATCATATATCTTAATTAATGTCAAGACTAATCTCTGAAGAGTCTTCATCTTTGAAGAAGCTCTTCTTATATGAGTTCTTGCTTAGCATGCTTAGTAACATGAACTATGTCTGTATTCACTTTAACAATTGCCCTTTCTCTTGAACACAGGTTCTTTGACATCTTTATAGAGCTGAGGTATCACAATGTCATCATTGTGTTATGATTATGAGAGTGAATTTCTGTTGTCATGTCATGCTTGTGTGAGTGAATTTCTGTTGTTTGATTTGCTTAAGCTCATTCAAACTTAGTGCACTCATTGTGCTGACAATGCTATTCACTACTGAAGAGCACAAGAATATATTTTCTTTTTTTCTTTCACTTTCTTTCAACTTCTCTTTCACATGAGATCAACATCAACTGTCTCACTGTCACTATCTTGTTGTGTCATTCTCACTTTAAAACTCATATCACAACATCTATCAAAAGCTAAACCTCTATCATGACTTTTGTGAGTTTTATACACATCTTTTGTGTGCAGTACTGACACTGACTTCAGAGTCATTCTCACAGTGATGCTTGTGACTGTGAGAAATGCACTGCTTCATTTAATGCACCTGTCACTTCAGTGAAACATGTTTGTATTGTCACTGCTGTATCATTGTCTTTGTTATCAAAAGAAGTTAACTCTCTGCATACTTCTGCTGATTTTATTTCTGTCTCTGTTGCTGTGACACTGTTAACCCCTCATTCTCATAATTCTTTAATTGCACTCATTTGTTTCTGCTGTCTTTGATGCAGCAAAGTTATTGTCACCCTGCCTGACCACAAATGTAAAGTGATGAAGAATGTTCAATGTGGTCAGTGTTTTAAGAACTGTAAGGCCTGCAACAGTGTATGTAAGACATCAGTGAAACATCATGTTTAACTAATGGTTTTACTAAATCTTGACTGAGTTCAATGCTCAAGTCAACAGATTATTTACTGCTGTTGTCATCATATCTGAGAGAAAGAATGCAGACAAAGAGCTGGTTCAGCAGCAGACAAGCTATATCAAAGTGATCAAGGCTCACTTGCATGTTGCAGACTGTCATGATCTCAGAAAGAAATCAACATCAATGATAAAGATAAAGCTTCTGCAGCTTGAGAAGTCACATTGTCAAACCTGTCTCTTTAAAGACATGCTTGATTCATATTGTGCTGTGGTACACTGTCACTTTTCACTCACTATACATGCTCTTACTGATGTTTTTCAAAACAATCTTTCTGCTTTAAAGCACATTGTCATCACATCTGCTGAGTCTGTAAAGAGAAAAGATAACAACAAATTGATCTTGTGGTAGAAGGGGCTTCATTCACACTTCACTGACACTTTTCTTTGATTTAGTTGACAGTTACCCTTTTGAGTCACTAGTGTACTTCTAAATGCAATTGCTTTATATGAGCTGAATACAGCTTCTCATCTTCACCTTTGCAGTGTTTCATCTTCAGTGTCTTTTCTTTATCTTAACATCATACATTTCATGTAACTCTGATGTGCTATCAAGATCTTGTTCAGAAATTCATTGATTATACTTCAGAGAATAGTCTATTCATTTAACCTTATATCACAGCTCATCTTTTCTGCATCACTTTCTTAAAATTTTCTCAATCTTATATTCTTCTTTCTTGTTGATCAGTTTCAAAGAAGATAACATCTGTGTTATCTCATCATCTAGATGTTGATTGTAGGGTTTGAGGTATAAGACATGAAAAACATTATGAATTCAGTAGTGAGTAGATAGATATAGGCAATATGCTTGCTTTTTAACAATATCTTGTATGTGAAATGATTCAGCAAACTTATGTGAGAGTTTCTTATTTGAGCATTTCTGACTTAGATTTTTCATTAACAACAGAACTAAATTGCTCTTGTTGTATGTTCTAAACTTGTGTCTCTGATTATAAGCTTTGACTTATGATGCTACAGCACTTTCTCATCACTTTGATAGCTTTTCATGAGCTTTGTGTAGTTGCTTGACTCTGTTCTTAGCTGCAGACACCTCTTTTTCTCAGATGTTGTTCTCAATGTTGTAATGAATGAAAGCATTATACTCTGTCATCACATAGAAGAGACTACACTTTAGTGTAGACTGCTTTATGTTTATATATGCAAATTCTGCAAGAGAAAGAAGCTTGACTCAATTGCTTTGCTCTTCATTGCAATAGCATTGAAGATAGTGTTTCAAGGTTTGATTTTAACATTTAATTTGTCTGTTTGTCTGTGAGTGAAACACAGTGTTAAGTCAGCACTTAATCTTTATCTAATAGTATACTTCTAATCAGTAGCTGCTTGTGAAGATCAAACTTCTATTAGACACTATCTCTTTGAGAGCTCTGTAGCAGCATACTATCTTTTTGAAGAATATATCAGCTAATTGCATAGCAATGAGTGTCTTACTGATAGAAATGTATCAAGCCATCTTGATGTAACCATCTACTATCATCAGAATTGCATCATAAACACTATCACTGTGCTTGCTTAAAGACAAGCCAGTAATCATGTTCATGATTATCTTCTTTTAAAGACTATTTGAATGAGGTAGTGTCTGCATTTCATCATATGAACAATGTTTAAACACTTTCACTCTCTGACATATGTTGCATGAGAAGACATACTTCTTAACATCTTTGACTAATTTTGATCAGTAATATTTGCATGACACTAATTCTAGTGTTCACTCAATACTGAAGTGTTCTGTTAACTCATCATCATGATGACGCTTCAGTAGTTCTGTTCAGACTGATGCTTTAAAGGGTATATATAATCTTTTCTCATATCAAAGCAATTCAGTTATATTGAACACTCATCTCAGGCCTTCAGTGTTCTGACTTCACTTATTCTTCACTATTGTCACTTTCTGTGCTTAAACAAAGAAATTATTCATTTGCAAAGAACATACTAACAATAGAAAGAATTCACTACTGTCATCATATACTGTTTTGTGACTAGTCAACCCTGAGGCTAGTGCACATGAAATGAGTTGTCTGCAGTCAACAGTTTCAGCAGCAGAATTAAGCAATCTCACTATGCTGTGTTCACAACAGACTGACAGTTGACTGTCTTCTAGTTCTCTCAGTGTATGTTAACTGAGTTGAGGTTTCTTAAACCTCATGTCAATTTACTTTTTACAAGCTTGACAAACTGTCTCAAGATGACTGATAATCACTGAGAACTTAAACATAGTTGCAGACATAGCTGCTAACTTTCTTTGTAACATTGATAAGAGTTTATCAATGTTTTCACTGATGGCCTCAACGTAGTCTGAGCGCCTCAACAACACATCTGTGAGGTTTGTCTTGCTCAGTCTGTGTGTCAGAGTGAATATGAACGTAGCCCATGTTACTAAGCATGCTAAGCAAGAACTCATATAAGAAGAGCTTCTTTGTACATAAAGACTCTTCAGAGATTAGTCTTGACATCAATTAAGATATATGGTTTCACTTTATCATTAAATAGTCTGTGCATTGTCATATCTCACACTGTCATAAACCTGTTTTGATATCTATCTGAGATGAATAGATGTGAAATCTTACAATTCTAATCTCTTAAACCTCTTTCAGTTAACAGTCTGTTGTGTGACAATATGCAGATGAGAAGTCAACATCATCAAAGTGACAGTCACATATTAAGTTCATCTCATTAAACTCAAAGCTGCACAGAATCTGATGATCTTCTTGAAGAAAATTCACTTTCAGCTGATTCATCACAAACAATGCAATGTGAGATTGATGATTTCACATCTACAATACAAGATTTAGACAATGAGTTGAAACAGACAGAAAAGAAAAGAGATCTGCTTTTAAAGAAACATCATTTTGTATCTGTTCAGAGAGAGATTCAAGTGCTGCAAAGTTAAGATGTTAACAAGTCACTTGTTAATGATCTTTCTGACTCAGAGACTGATCATACTTCTTTTATATTGAAGCACACTCAATTCATAGCCTTCATCAAGCAGTTTGCAGAAAACTATCTCAGCACAATGATGTTGAAGAGAAACATCTGCTCAGAGTGTTTAAACATTTATACTGAAAAGATGATACAGAAGCATCTCAACTTTGTACACAGTGCAGAGACAGTGTTTTATCTGATGCTTAAAAATTTTCTTAAGAACAAAGCAAAGATTCTATACATCATGCAGTTTCTGATGAGAGAATCATGAAATGCATGATACTGACATCAGAAAACTGTCTCTTTTGAGAATATCTCATGAAAGTACTTTATCAACTATCTTCTCAATTTTGTTGAAGATTCAGTGAATCATCAGTTGCATAATGTGCAGACATACATTAAGACTGTACAGAAGTCAGATCAAAGTGTGCATACTTTTGCAGTCTATTTCAGCACTTTGAAAGTGCAGTTAACATTGTACAATGAGAAACAGCTGATAATGCATTTCTTCACAAAGCTGCAATCAGAAATTAAAAAGATCTTGTTAAATTATTAAAATCTGTTGAACAAGCAAAACAGCTTAATAACTCTGACTGCACAACTGAAGAGCAATCTTTGCACACTTAATGTTACAGAGTTAAAGAAGACTTTTGATGATTCTCATTCAAGAAATACTTCAGGTTGAACATTCTTTTTTATTGATTGAAGACTATCTGAGCAGACACCATTGAGATGATGAGATAACACTGATGCAACATCAAGTTCATCTTTCTTTCACTTAAGAACAAGGTCAGATGTAATCTGTTATCACTGTCAAAAAAAAGACCATTACTCAAGTGATTGCACAAAGTCAATGAACAACTTAAATAAGATTCACATATTCTCAATGACTTCATTAAAAAAAGAGAACATCATGTTGAGACCTTAACATCAACACAATGAAAGATGAAAGTAAAGACTGTACTCAGCATTATAGCTGAAGAAACTGTTGTCATAAAGATTAGTCAAGCACTGTGCATCTTTCTTTTAAATACTGATGCTGAATTCAATGTGATTAGTCAGTGTTTCACTGTCACAAATGAGATGATCAAATTAAATGCAAAGATATTACACTTCCTTCTTCTGAGTGATCACTTCATCTATTGCTATAAGGCATATTTAATGAAGTATTGACTAAGAGACAGCTGAGACCAGAAACACAACTGTGAACATGTCTTCTATGTCTTGAAAAAGAATAAACCTGACCTGATAATGAGCCTATCAGCTCTAGAGAAGAAACAAGTTTATATTGACTGTGAGTTGTGCAGCTGACACTTCAGCATCAATCTGCAAATGTTGAGTCTGAAAGATCTGAACAAATTTAAAAAAATAGCTGAGAGATCAGTAACCTGCGCTTTTCTCTGAGCTGTACTCAAATCACTCACAGTATGCCTGCAAGGCACTGCTACAGCGTCATCTATACCTCAGACATATGCTGACTATGCTGATGTTTTCTTAAAGTCTGAAGCAGAATGTCTCTCTGCACATAAAAAGCACAATTATGTCATTGACAATAATGAGAAGAACCCTTCACACGGCTCTTTATACAATTTGTCAGACAAGAAACTTTAAGTTTTATGAAGCTATCTGAATGACATCTTAGCAAAGAATTGAATTCAGCATTCTGTTAGTTCAGCAGAGGCGTCAGTGTTATTCATCTCAAAGAAAGACAGTAGTTTGTGACTGTGTGTTGACTACTGTGAGTTAAACAATATCACTGTGAAGAATCATCACTCATTGCTGTTGATCAGTGAAACCTTAAACTGACTAAGCAGTGCTAAGATCTTCATCA
>JAABUP010008019.1_pt1 | contig 13716 bp, 14 predicted proteins | sample 5559201 | NCBI WGS metagenome assembly JAABUP01 (sample SAMN10711887, study PRJNA513373) | rock metagenome | isolation source: Antarctica rocks | place: Antarctica | reverse complement strand
CCCTCGGATTCGCCGCCGTCGGCCGTTGCGCACCCCGTTGGCCGCGGCGCCGGTGGTGCTGCTCGCGACGGTCGCGGCGTGCGTAGGGGCCGGCGCGGGGCTGGCCGCGATGCCGGTCGCGTTCTCCACCGCCGCGCCCGGCGCCGAACCAGGGGGCGTCGCGGTAACCGCGCTGCGCGGGGCGCCCGGGCCCGAGCCGGTGAAGACCTTCACCTTGACCGCGCAGCCTGGCGAGCTCGCGGGGCACCCGATCGAGACCTACAACGGCACGGTGCCCGGCCCCGTATTGCAGGTGACCCAGGGGGACCGGGTGCGGGTCACCCTGCTCAACCGGCTACCGGTCGCCACAACACTGCACTGGCACGGGAACCGGGTGCCGAACGCAGAGGACGGCGTCGCCGGGCTCACCCAGGACGCCGTCGCTCCGGGGGCGTCGTCCACTTACGAGTTCGTGACCAGCGACGCCGGCACGTTCTGGTACCACTCGCATCAGGACACCGGCACCCAGATCCCGGCCGGGCTGTTCGGTGCGTTGCTCGTCGAACCTCCCGGTGGCCGGGTCGACGAGGACGTGGAGCAGACCGTGCTGCTGCACAACCCGGCGGACGGGTCGAGCGCGGTCGCGGTCAACGGCACCACCGGCGACCTGCACGTCAACGCGCGCCCCGGGCAGACCGTGCGGCTGCGGGTGATCGACGCCGTCGCCCCGGGAATGGACGGTACCGCCGAGGCCCCGGTGGTGCTCGGCGCCCCGTATCGGGTGGTGGCGCTGGACGGCCACGACCTCAACGGCCCGCAACCGCTGGGCCCGCAGCGGATCGCGCTGGGGATGGGCCAGCGGGCCGATCTGGTGTTCACCATGCCGCCCGCCGGCGCGGTGCGCCTGGTCGACTCCCCGATCGCGGGGGCCCCGTCGTTGCTGCAGGGCTTCTTCGGGCCACCGGCCGCGGCCGACGAATCGGTCACCGTCGGCACGGGGCCGCCGCCGGCCCCGATCGACCCGGCGCGGCTGCCGGTGTTCGACCCGTTGGGCTACGGCGCCCCCGCACCCGACCCGGCGACCGGCCCGCCCGACGTGACCGCGCCGGTGGTGCTCGACGAGGGCCCCGGTTTCCACGACGGCGGCGTGGCGCTGGTGCACAGCATCAACGGTGCGGCGTCCCCGCAGGTCCCGCCGATCGTGCTGCACACCGGCCAGCGGGTGCGCCTGCACATGGTCAACGACACCGCCGAGTTCCACCCGATGCACCTCCACGGGCACGTGTTCTCGGTGCTGGCCGTCGACGGCGCCCCGCGCCGGGGCAGCCCCGTGCACCTGGACACGGTGCTCGTCGGACCGCACCAGAGCGTCGACGTCGCCTTCCTCGCCGACAACCCCGGGCTGTGGATGCTGCACTGCCACGTCCTGCTGCACGCCTCGATGGGCATGAGCATGACCATCAACTACGCCGGCGTGAGCAGCCCGTTCACGATGGGCAGCCGCTCCGGGAACACCCCCGAATGATCCACGCGGCCGCGCGCTCGGGGGAGAGAATCATCGACGTGAGCCCCACCCCGCCCCGCAGGCCCATGACACCGCGGGCCATCGACGTCGCGTTGGTGGGCGCGACGGCCGCGGTCGGGCTGGTCGGGGTGTTCTCCGAGGTCCATGACTCCGGCCGGGCACTGCTGCCGCCGGCGTTCGGCGGCTACCTGATCGCGCTGGCCGCGGCGGGCGTACTGGGCTGGCGCCGCCGGGCGCCGCTGCTCGTGGCGGGCGGGGTCGTCGCGGCCAGCCTGTGCTATCACCTGCTGGGCTACCCCGGGCTCGCCCCCGCGGCCGCCATGTTCGTCGCCATGTACACCGTCACCGCCCACGCCGCCGGTCGCCGGCTGCTACTGGGCGCCGCGCTGATCGCCGCCGTCGGGGTGATCCCGGTGCTGCCGCCGGACCCGGCCGGGTTCAACCTCGGCGCGCTGTTCGGCCCGCCGATCGCGATGATCGCAGCCGCCGCCGTGGGCGAAGCCGCCCGCGCACGGCGGGTCGCCACCACCGTGCACCTACGCGCGGTCCAGCAAGCCGCCGCCGACCAGGCCAGCCGGCGCCTCGTCGAGGAACGTCTCGAGATCGCCCGCGAGCTGCACGACGTCGTCGCCCACACCATCACCGTCACGCGGTGCAGGCCGCCGCCGGCGCCGACGCGCTGCCGGCACGGCCCGAGGAAACCGCCACCGCGCTGGCCGCCGTACGGACCGCGACCCGCGACGCCATGGCCGAGCTACGGGCCACCCTGGTCCTGCTGCGCGCCGGCACCGACACCGACCCGGACCTGCCACCCCAAGCCGGCCTGGCCCAACTGCCACACCTGCTCGAGCAGGCCACCGCGGCGGGCGTCAACGCCCAGATCACCACCACCGGCGACCCCGACGGGCTCCCGGCCACCATCGAGCTCGCCGTCTACCGAATCGTGCAGGAAGCCCTCACCAACACCATCCGCCACTCCGGGGCCGCCTCGGCCACCGTCGCGATCACCTTCGCCCGCGACGCCGTCGCCGTCGAGGTCACCGACAACGGCCACCCCCGCGACGCGCCCCACCCCACCGAAGACCAGCCCGCCACCGCCGCGCACGGGCTGACCGGGATGCGCGAACGGGCCCGCGCGCTCGGCGGCACCCTCGACGCGGGACCGGGTCCCGACGCCGGATTCCGGGTCGCCGCCCGGCTGCCGATCCCGAGCTCGACATGACCGTGCGGGTCGCCCTGGCCGATGACCAAGCCCTCGTGCGGGCCGGCTTCCGATCCTTGCTCACCCACACCGAGGACATCGACATCGTCGGCGAAGCCCACGACGGCCACGGCGCGGTCGACCTCGCCCGCCGCACCCGCCCCGACGTCGTCCTGATGGACATCCGCATGCCTCAGCTCGACGGCATCGAAGCCACTCGGCTGATCTGCGCCGACCCCGCTCTGGCCGCGGTCCGCGTCGTGGTGCTGACCACCTTCGAACTCGACGAGTACGTCTTCGCGGCCCTGCGCGCCGGCGCCAGCGGCTTCCTGCTCAAAGACATCGAACCCGACGACCTACGCACCGCCGTCCGCGTCGTCGCGGCCGGTAACGCCCTGCTGGCCCCCACCGTCACCCGAACCCTGATCGCCGCCTACACCGCCGGACCCCAACGCGACCCCGACAGCGCGACCCAACTCGCCCGCCTCACCGAGCGGGAACGCGAGATCACCGCCCTGGCCGCGCACGGGCTCGACAACGACGAGATCGCCACCCAGCTGATGATCAGCCCGGCCACCGCGAAGACCCACGTCAGCCGGGCCATGAGCAAACTCGCCGCCCGGGACCGCGCCCAACTCGTCGTCCTGGCCTACCAAACCGGACTCGTCACCCCCGACCGCCCGTAAACCCACGACAACCGTCCCCTCGTCCACCGAGCCGGCTTCGCAACCAGCCACTTGCGGCTCATAACACGTTTCTTTCGGTCACCCCGCGCTGGGGGAACCCCCCCGCCGGCCACCCGCTCGGGCGCGCGGCGCCGGTGTTCATCCGGGTTGTCGAGCGCCACGAAGATGTCAGCGGGCGGCGCCATGATTTGTCAGCGGTGGCGCCACGAGCATGTCAGCGGTTGTGGCATGATCAGCCGCTCCGTGCGCGTCACGGAGCAGGCGGCGCGCCGAGGGCGTGGCCCCGGCTCGGCCCGCGGCCAGGCAGCGCGGATACTCGTATGATGACCGTGGCCACCAAGATCGAGCGCTCCGGGCCGGCGATCCGCGCCTCACTCGCCGAGCTCGCCCCCGACGAATGCGCCGAGTTCGAGGTCGAGTTCCGCGAGGCCCTCGCCCGTGCGGAGAGCGACTTCGACCTGCGTCCGGTCGAGGCCCTCCTGAACCGCTGGTGGGGGCGCGCGACGATCCGCGCCAACCCCCTCACCGACGCCGAGCGAGACCTCGTCGCCCGCGCCCGGGCCGGCGACGACACCGGCTGGATCGTCCACCACGAGGACGGCACCCGGACCCGGCTGTAGTGCCGCCGTTCACCGTCCGCTGGCTCGAGATCGCCGACCAGCACTACGCCGACCTGCCCCCCGACACCCAACGGGAAATCGATGCCCGGGTCACCGAGCTCTGCGAACATCCCGAAGGTCCACCCGAGGCCTACGACCCCCTCACCGACCAATGGACCACCACGTACGGCGACGGCGCCGGACTTATCGCCTACGCCGTGGTCGCCGAACAACGCCGCGTGCTCATCCTGCGGCTTGTCTGACCCCCTGGCCGTCGTCCCGCAACCCGCGCCACCCGCAGGCTCCGACACGTTGATTGTGGAACAGGTTTCTGAGGACCGGTGACCTGCGGACACGCTGCTCATGATCGCCCGACGCGCGACATGTCAGAAACGATCCTTATCTTGAGTCCTCGAAATGATCATGGCCGTGATCTGCGGTGATGCCTTGAGGACGGTGTCGCATGGGTGAGCTCCGTCGGGGGCCGTCGTGGCGAGAAAGTCCCTTCGGGTCCGGGCGTGTCGCTGGACGGTTGGGCCGCCGTCGCACCTCGACCGGACCGTTCCTTTAGGAGCAGGGCCCGATCGTGGCCGAGCTCTGGACCGGAGTCCGCGGTTGGGGGCCGGCGAGGTGCTGCGAGCGCTCGGCGCGGGCATCACCAAGAACGCGGGCGAGTTGCTGGCGGAGCTGGCGGTTCTCCTGGGCGAGCTGGCCGTTGCGCGCGTTGGCGGTCTCCAGGCGTTGCAGCAGGGATGCGTCGGACGCGCGTTGGCGTGCCGGGACGGGTTGATTCGGCGATCGTCGGCGTGCCTGCCGCAACCGTTCGACTTCGGCGCGCAGCTCGGGCTGGCCGTAGAGCCAGGACCGGGAGACCCCCGCGGCGCGGGCGACGGCCTCGAAGGTGACCGGGGTGCCGGCGGCATCGATCTCCCGCAGGGCCTGGACGGCCTTCGCGTGGGTGCGCTGGCGGCGGGTGTGGGCTGCGGTGATCAGGTGTGCGGTGTTGTCAGCTCGCATCGTCGACGTCCTCGTTGGGGTAGTCGTCGTCTTCGAGCGTGGTGATGATCCGGTCGAGGTTGCCCAGTACCTGCTGGTTCATCTCGATCAGCCGCTGCTGACCGCGGGCTTCGGCGGCGGAGATGATCTGGACGAGTTGCTGCCGGTGCTGGTGATGCTGGGGCAGGAAGTCCGGGGTGGTGATGAACATGGGGCAGGTCAGGCAGGCGTTGGCGTGTGGGCAGGTCTTCACGACGGGAAGGCCGCAGTAGCCGTTGGGCAGTGCTTGGGTGGCCCGGCCGACTCGCTGCTTGGCCCAGGCCGCCTCGGCGAGCGAGCTGTCCGGGTCGAGGGTGACGGTCTCGCCCTTGATGTTGACTTTGCGGGCCTGTTCCCAGTGCCGCCGGATGGTGGTGTCGGAGAGCCGGGCGTAGTGGGCCGTCATCATGTGGGAGTCGTGGTCCAGGATCCTCCGGACGACCTCCTGGGGAACGTCCCGGTTGATCAACTGGGTGCCGAGCGTGTGACGCCATTGGTGGGGCCTTAGCCGGACCGGCTGGCCGTACTCATCGCTGATCTCGCAGCGTTTTAGCCAGCGGCCCAGTGACGTGCGATAGGTGCCATAACCCATGGTCCGGGCTCCGTCCGGGTTGGCGGTGGCCTGCGGGAACAGCACGGGCGTGCCCTGCGGCCAGCGGGCGTCCAGCCGCTGGTGGTGCTCTCGGATCGCCCCCTCGAGCCCCTCGTCGATGGGAACGAGTGCCTCCCGGTGCATCTTGTGGTTGAAGTAGCGCAGGTAGGGCGCTCCGTCCGCGTCCCGCACGACGCAGTCGCGGGGCAGGCCCAGCGCGTCGTTGGTGCGCAACCCACAGCGCATCAAGATGACGGTGACCAGCCGGTGGTCGGGGTTGGTCCAGCGGCCGAGGTTGTCCGGGTGCTCCAGTTGGGCCATCACGTGATCGCTGAGCGCGCGGGGCAGCCTTTGGCCGTCCTTGGGGAAGTCCTCCGGGAAGAACATCGCGGTCGTCGGCAGCGTGTCGTCCCACCCGTGCTGGCGGATCGCGGTGAGGAACAGGTTGAGCTGGCCGATCATGGTCCGGTGCACAGTCCTGCCGGCGAGGTCGCCCGCGCGCAGGAAGGCCAGGTAGCGCTCGAGCACCGCCCGATCCACCTGGCTCAGGCGTTCGACTCCGCCCGTCGGGCTGGCGAGGAACGTCCCGAAGCGGGTGACCGCCCTGGCGCCCGAGGCGGCCGACTCGGCTCCCTGGCCGACGGCCAGCCGCCACCGTGTCCACCTCTTGGCCAGCGCCTTCAACCAAGGCTGCGGGATGTCCCCGAAGCTGATGCGGGCTCGGTTGCGACTGTCGATGCCCAGCGCCTTGAGCCGCCAGACATCCCGGCCGTACTCCCGGTCCCAGGCGCTGTCCTCTGCATCAGACGATCTCTGCCGGCGACTCGACATCGGCCGTCGCGGTCCTGGCTGTGCGGCGGTGATCGGGGTCGGCGAGCTCACAGCTGCACCTCCCTCCCGGTGAACCAGCCTGCGTCTTCTAGCGCCTTGCGGGCGTCCTCGACGGTCAAGTGCCCGTAGACACTGAAGGTTGTGGTCACCTGGGCGTGGCCGAGCAGCTTGGAAACGACCTCGATAGGCACGCCGTCGCGCAGCATCCGGGTCGCGGCGGTGTGCCGGCACCAGTGGGGGTCGAAATCAATCCCGGTCCGGCGGCGCAGCCTGCGCACCAGGTCGTAGACCGCGGGGTAAGCCAACGGATGGCCATGCGGGTGGCCCCAGAGGTTGACGAACACGTAGTCGGAGTCGAGGTCGCCGTACTCGCCGTGCAGGTAGTCGGCATAGAGCCGGACCAACTCGGCGCTGACTGGGACCGAGCGCGGCGTCCGAGACTTGCTGCGGGCCCCGTTGTCGTTGTCCCGAGGGACCACCGCCACCTCACGCTCGGCGGCGGAGAGGTCCTCGTGTCGCAGGCCCAGCGCCTCGCCGATCCGCATCCCCGTGTCGTAGAGCAGCGCGAACAGGAACCGGTCCCGCAGATGTTCGCAGGCGTCCAGGATTGCCTGCGCTTCGGCGACGCCGAGCACCCGCGGGAGCTTGCCCGGCGCCTTCAACGCGACCGTTCGCCTGGCCTGCGGCTCACCCTTGCTCACGTGGTGCAGGAACGGCTTCCACGTGCCGCGCCGTCCGGCCGGCTGCCAGGTCAACAGCAACTCGCCCAGGTCCACACCGTGGCGGGCAGCGTGCTGGTAGAACACGCTCAACGCTGAGAGCTTGCGGTTGACCGTCGCCTCGCCGCAGTGGTGCTCGAGCTCGACCGAGGGCAACACCGCCACCGACCCGGCCCGGGTCGCCGGCGGCCTGCGCAGCCACGCGATGAACCCGGCGACGTCCTCCAGCCGGACCTCTCGCCAGTCCAGGCCGTGCCCAGCCAGGAACACGAACCAGTCCTTCAGATCGTGCGCGTAGGCCTTCACGGTGTTCGGCGACCGCTCGATATCGGTCATATAGGCCAGGTACCGCTCGATCGGCGCGACCGGCCCGTCGTCGCCGAGCACCGTCCACGACTCGCGCCGTGTAGCAGGCGATAGCACCCGCTGAACGAGCATCGCTCCTCCTCCGGAAGATCAACCGTGATGGACAGCGGTAGATAACCACGTCCACCAGGCAGAAATCCGGAAGCCCAGCCCTCGTGCTGAACGTCGAAGACGACGTCCGCCCTGCTCCAGATAACGATCGAATACGACACAAACAGCGTCGTTGTCCACCTCCAACAATCGCGTGGTGGTGCGACGCTGAGCGGTGTGGACGTCGATGTTGCCGAGACCGATGTCGAGCTGCGCGAGGTGATCGCGCTCGAGCTCCGACTGCTCGACCCCGTGGTGCGGGCCTCGCGGGAGGACGTCCAGGCTCTGCTGGCGGCGGACTTCTACGAGTTCGGGCGGTCGGGGACGGTGTGGGACCGGGCGTCGATCATCGACCTGGTGGCCGGCGCCGACGCAGGCGACGTGCCGGTGACGGTCGAGGACGTGCGCGCGCGATGGGTGGCCCCGGGGGTCGCGCTGGTGACCTACCGGACGCGGAACCGAAGCAGGGGTACGTTGCGCAGCTCCTTGTGGCGCGCCGGCGAGCACGGCTGGAAGGTGGTGTTCCATCAGCGGACCGACACCGGGGTCGCGCCCCAGCGTTGTCCACCGCCGATCGAGGCGGGAACCCTTGGTGCGGCGGGCGGGTCGGAGTTCGGGTGGGCCCCCAGACCTATATGGCGTTGATGGCCGAGGAAGTCCCGGACTACCCGGCGTTGCAGGACCAGCTGGTCGCGGCCGCTGGTGAGGCTCCGGCCACCAGGGTCCCTCGACCTCGGGTTCGGGAACGGGCTGACCGCTCACCAGGTCGAGCAGGCCCACCCGGGCGCCCGGCTGGTCGGGATCGACAGCAACGCCGACATGCTCACCGCCGCCGACGCGGCGCTCGACCCCACGCGCACCGAGCTGCACCAACGCCGCCTCGAAGAGCCACTGCCGACCGGCCCGTTCGACCTGGTCGTGTCCATGCTGGCCGTGCACCACCTCGACGGCCCCGGCAAGGTTGACCTGTTCGCGCGTGTCGCCGCAGCCCTGGCTCCGGGTGGGCGGTTCGTCCTGGCCGACCTCGTCGTCCCTGACGACCCGGTCGACGTCGTCACGCCGATCGACGGGGTCATGGACACCCCCAGCCCCCTGGACGACCAGCTGCACTGGCTGCAACAAGCGGGATTGCGCACTCGGGTGGCATGGCAGCACCGTGACCTGGCCGTGGTCGTCGCCGAGGCACCCGAGACGGTCGATGGGTGACCGGGGCGGCGAGGTGTCGCTACCTGGGCGCCCGTGGCCGTCGGACTATCAGGCCGACCCCGCTCGTTTCGCGGCCAACGAGAGGGCTACTGCCCTGTTCTCCCGCGCCGGCGACGTGCACCTGCAGGTAGCCCAGAGACTCGCGAGGGTCACGACCGGGCCGGTGCTCGACCTCGGCGGCGGTACCGGGCACCTGTCCCGGCTGTTGACCGTCCGCTCGGTGACCACCGTGGTCGTCGACAACGCCCCCCACCTCGCCCAGGCACCCGGGCTGCGGGTACTCGCCGACGCCTGCCGCCTTCCCTTCCCGGCGGCCACGTTCACCGCCGCGGCCGCGCTCTGGATGCTGTACCACCTGGATGAACCCACCGCCGCGCTCCGCGAGCTCCACCGGGTGCTGCAACCCGACGGCCTGTTCGCCGCGTGCGCCTCCAGCCGGACCAACGACCCCGAGCTCGCCGACATCCTCCCCCGCTGGGGCCAGGCGACCAGCTTCGACGCCGAAGACGCCCCCGACATGATCGGCGAGGTCTTCGAGGTCGTCGACGTCGTGCGGTGGGACGCCCCACTCGTGCGCCTGCCCGACCGCGCCGCAGCCATGGTGTTCCTGCGCGGCCGGGGGCTCCCGGAGGCCGACGCCCACCACCGCGCCGCCCGCCTCCCCGTCCCGCTCGACGTCACCAAACGAGGCGTCCTGGTCTGGGCGCGCTGGCGCTGATCCGCCACCCTTACCCACCACTGTCGCTTTCGTGGCGCCGCGCCACTGTCGATCTACCGTCGCTCCACACGAGTCGTGAGACCGGATGGTGCGAGTCAGGGTCGGTAGGCGCGGAGGAAGACCTGGACGCCGGCGGTGGCGATGCTGGTGATCTCGGCGTGGTCGAGCGGGATGGCGCCGTAGTAGGAGCGGTTGACGACCTCGGTGGCGGCCAGCAGCACGAAGTGGATAGCGGCCCGGTCGGGATCCTCGACGTGCAGCAGCCCCTGGTCGGCCAGCTGCTGCAGGCGGCGGGCGAGTTCGCGGTGCACGCGCCGTGGCCCGGCTTCTTGCCATCCGTCCAGCGCCGCTGCGGGGATGTGGCCGACCTCGGCGTGGATCTGGCGGACCAAGGCGAAGTGGTCGGTGAACTCGCTGTTCGGGGTCGCCCACACGCGGCCGAACTCGATCAGATCGTGCTCCACGTCGGTGATCTTGTAGAAGTGCCGGTCGATGATCGCGATCTGGGCCTCGGCCACCTGGGTGGCGGACTCCTGGATGACTGCCCCGAACAGCTGCGCCTTGTCGCGGAAGTGATTGTAGATGGTGCGCGTGGACACGCCCGCTTCGGCGGCGATGGTGTCCATGCTTGCGCGGCTGTAGCCGTCCCGGCCGAACACCGTGAGGGCCCCCCGCAGGATCGCTCGGCGCTTGTCCGCCAGCCCTCCGCGGGGGCCCTCCCCCGCCGTACCCCTCGTCGCCATCCGGAACCTACCTCCATGATTACAGTCATCGTTGTACATGTTGCCCTACCCGTTGTATTGTACGAGAGGTGATGGTCCCGCGGAAGCGGCTCACCAGAGCTGCTGCTCTCCGCGGCTGGCATCACCGATCGACGAGCGGAGGCAGAGGCGCAGCCTCAGCCCACCGTCGACCTGACCGAGGAGGTCACTGATGATCCGGATCGCCATCGTCGTGGGAAGCACCCGGCCCAGTCGCCGCGCCGAGGCCGTGGCCCGCTGGGTCGCCGAGGTCGCCGACCGCCACGCCGAGGCCGACGCCTTCGATGCCACGTTCGAGGTGGTCGACCTCGCCGACTACGACCTCCCGCTGCTCGACGAGGCGGTGCCCGCGGCCATCGGTGACTACCGCAACCCCCACACCATGCGGTGGGCCCAGACGATCGCGGGCTTCGACGGGTTCGTGTTCGTGACCCCCGGGTACAACTACTCCGTCCCCGCCGCGATCAAGAACGCGATCGACTTCCTGTTCGCAGAGTGGAACGACAAGGCGGCCGGGTTCGTCGGCTACGGGCTGCAAGGCGGCATCCGCGCCGTCGAGCACCTGCGGCTGGTGATGTCCGAGGTGAAGGTCGCCGACGTGCGCAGCGCGGTCGCGCTGTCGCTGTTCACCGACTTCGAGATCACCGACATGACCGAGCCCGGCGTCTGCGCCCCGGCCGGGCACCACGAGCCGCTGCTGATCCGGATGCTCGACGAAATCCTCCCCTGGGCCCAAGCCCTGCGCGCGCTGCGCGAGACCGTCGCCACCGAGGCCCCCACATCGTCACCGGCGGGGTCGGCATGAGGGCCACCACCACTGACCCACCGGGCGCCTCGCCGGCCCCGGTCGGCTGGCCGGTGTGGCGCCTCGCGGTGGTCGTGGCGTTCGGCGCGGTGATGTCCGGGCTGGACACCTCGGTGGCCAACGTGGGCCTGGACACCATCCGCGGGGACTTGGGCGCGTCGCTGGCGTCGGCCCAGTGGATCACCAGCGGGTATCTGCTCGCGCTGGCCGGGGCGCTGCCCGCGTGCGGGTGGCTGACCCGCCGGTTGGGGGCGGGCCGGCTCTGGCTCGGCGCGCTGGGCGGGTTCACCGTCGTGTCCGGGCTGTGCGCGATCGCGCCCAGCATCGGGGCGCTGATCGCGTTCCGGGTGCTGCAAGGCGTCGCGGGCGGGCTGCTGATCCCGGCCGGGATGACGATCGTCGCCCAAGCCGCCGGACGGGCCCGGATGGGACGGGTGATGAGCACCTCCGCGGTGCCCGCGATCCTCGCTCCCGCCTTCGGACCGGTCATCGGGGCCCTGCTGATCGCGCAACTGTCCTGGCACTGGCTGTTTTTGATCAACCTGCCGATCGGGGCGCTAGGCCTGATCCTCGGCTGGCGGACCGTCGCCAGCGGGGACCGCGACCCCAGCGCCCGCATCGACGTGGCGTCCCTGGTCCTGGTGGGTGCCGGGCTCCCGTTGGTGATCTACGCGATCACCCAGGCCGCGGAGCTGAGCACCCTGCTCGACGCCACCGTGCTCGCGCCGCTGGTGGCCGGTGTCGCCGCGCTCGCCGCGTTCGCCCGGCGCTCCCTGCGCCGGGAGGTCCCGCTGCTGGATCTGCGGCTGGTGAAGAACAGGGTGTATGCCGCGGCCAGTCTGGAGGTGGTCTTCGGTGGGGCGGCCCTGTTCGGCGGGCTGATCGTGATGCCGTTGTACTTCCAGCTCCAGCGCGAGCAGGGCATCGTCGCGACCGGGTTGCTGCTGATCGCGTTCAGCCTCGGTGCCGCGGTGACCTTCCCGATGGCGGGATGGCTCACCGACCGCTACGGCGGGGGCCTGGTCGCCGCGGCCGGGCTGAGCGTGACCGTGGCCAGCACCATCCCGTTCGCGCTGCTCCCCGCCGACGCCAACCTCGTGGCCGTCGAGGCCCTGCAGGTCGTGCGAGGCATCGGGCTGGCCCTGTCGGGCCAGCCGGTCATCTCCGCGGCGTTCGCGACCGTCAAGCGCCACCAGCTACCCGACGCCACCTCGCAGATCAACATCCTGTCCCGGGTCGGTGGAGCGCTGGGCAGCGCCCTGTTCGTCGTGATCCTCACCCAAGGCATGGCCCCCGACGCCCGCGGAGGCGCGACCACCGACGCGTTCCACACCACGTTCTGGTCGCTGACCGCCGCCGCCGCCGCCGCGCTCCTGGCCGCCGGCTGGCTCGTGATCGAACAACGCCGAACCGTCTCATCCCAGCGCACCGCATAACAGCGGAGAGTCGGACAGGACCGGGATGGCGCTCCGACGCAGTCAGCATCCGTAAGCATTCAGGTGCTCGACACGCGGAAGATCTTGTTTTGCCGGGGTGCCGGGTAGGGTTGTGATCGACTCGTGGGTGCCAGGCTCGCCGGATCGGGGAGTTGGAGGCGGCGAACGCGTCGCTGTCCGAGCGGCTGGAGCGCTTGGAGCGGCGGGTGTCGCGGAACTCGGGGAACTCCTCGATGCCGCCCTCGAGCGACGACACCCGGGCACGACCTCGCCACGACGCGAGCGACGGGCCGCGGGCGGTTCGAAACGTCGCCGCGGCAAGCAGGGCGGGGCCGGGGGTCGAGGAACAGCGCGGCAGGATCCGGCGGTAGGCGGTGTTTGTGCAGTTCACAGGCATGCCAACCTGCGACTGCAAGTGACGCGGTGGAGGGCGTCAAGGTTTCGACCAGGGCTCGAAGACTTGACGTGATAAGCGCCGTTACCCAGCAGATCGATCCACCCCGGAGCACGCTGAGCGGCGCCGATAGCGCTGCCGCTCGCTCGCGCGATCGACGAAAGGCGCGCCAGACACAGCGAGCGAGAGACAGGTCGAGGATGACGACGGTGTCGGCGCGGTGCAGACGCGGGCACCGCACGTCGTAGGGCCCGAGATCTCCGTCCATGATCCACCGGCCGGACGCGGCGAGTTCTCGCTGCAGGTCGGCCCATGCGTGCTTGGCCAGGGGAACGAGATCGGCCGACCAGAAGTGCTTGTCGAGCTCGATCACCGGCAGTCCGGTCAGCTGACCGAGGTGGTTAGCCGTGGTCGACTTGCCCGCTCCACCTCGACCCAGGACGACGACCCGTCGGCTCACCCAGCACGGCAGCATCGTCGTCGCCGGCAGGCTCGAGAAAGGCTGGGTCCAAGTGGCCGACCCGGCGGCAACCACCTCGTCTTCGAGGCCACGACCTCGACCGCCTGACGCGGCTGCCCCGATACCCACGGCGATGCCGGCCCGGCGCGCGCCCAGCCCCATCGGGTGACCCACCTCCCAACCCAGCAAGGCACTCAGGCCAGCCGATCACGGGACCCCACCAGACTCAGGTGCCGGCTGGGGCGTAGAGCTCGAGAGCGATGTTGTCCGGGTCGCGGAACTCCAGCAGGAACCCGACGCCGATGTCCTTGAC
>JAABUP010008018.1_pt1 | contig 13718 bp, 12 predicted proteins | sample 5559201 | NCBI WGS metagenome assembly JAABUP01 (sample SAMN10711887, study PRJNA513373) | rock metagenome | isolation source: Antarctica rocks | place: Antarctica | reverse complement strand
AGTGGCGACGGTTGGCGAAAGATTACGAGCAGTCGCCGCGTTCTGCGGAAGCCTTCATGCAGATCGCCATGATCGGCCTCATGCTCAACAGGATTGACCCATGATGCTTTTTATACACACTCTTACAGAACGCTAAGGGGTCAGTTGGAAGCGAGACCATAACACTCAAAGCTTCACTCAAAGATGGTGCATCTGGGACTACTACATACACTATCAGATGGCATTATCCAAGCGAAAATTGGCTTACCTTCTCAGCAGATCCCTCGATTTTTGCAATCGCTCCTAACACAGCGGCTTACTATAATCCCCCTAATGGGGGTAGTAGTACTACCAAGATGACGCCTGGCGAAGATGCACAGTTTGTCATTCCGTCGAGCAAAGATGAAACGCCTGGACTAGATGGGGGAACGATTTCAGTCTACCTAGGTGGTGCTTCTGCTGCATGGCCGGGCCTTGCAGAAGCGGCGGGCCTAGGAACCGGACCAATTGGCTGGGGATTTGCAGCAGTTCTTGCAGCCGCTGGGGCACAAGCGGCAACGCTCACCCCTCCCGCACCTACTCAGCAAGTTCATAACGGTAATTATGCAGAGTATTTAGGGGAATTGGACTTGGAAAGCCGGTATCCATCCGGTTTTCCCACCAACTGGCATCATTTTGTAAGCAGTGGCGGGAACAAAATCACGCTTGCCAAAGCACTTGCAGAAGCGCAATACGTAACGCAAAATTACCCTGGTGATCAAGGCAGGGATGACATATATTATACTCCGACTTCAGCCGGGTCATCCATGACCTTTACGGGTGCAACAGCCGTAACAAGCCGCCTTGATCACTACATAGGCGATGGTTTCGGTAAGCAGGGGTTTACAGGACCTGTCTACAGAGACTTGAACGTCTTTACAAATTACACTCCCGAGTTCCAGTGGGCATATTATGCTCCGTAGTAGGTGCATACAACGCCGCGAAATTCAACGAGCGGTTGGCAACAAATGGCCCTTTGCTCCTGGCGAGGAATTATACGATGAGAAGAGGAATGGCGGGCACAGTAATCCTGTCCCTGCTTGTTGTTTGCTCCTATGCAGACGTTGCAGGCCCACGTCACAAAAATCACCCTGGCCATAACCTGGTGATCTCAGCGAAGAAGCCCACAACGGGTATCAACCCCCTGAACCTACCGGACCCATCTCTCCCAACCAACTATGGCTTCATTAACGAACCCTGGACCGGAGACAACAGGCCGTACCATGCGATGCGTGTGCGTATCGACAGACTGCTAACGATTGGTCAGAACCCTGACGCTCTATTGTTACCAGCTAAAACAGCAGCACAGAAAAGTTCCCACGATCCCAAAGCGCAGTTCCTGTGGGCTTATATCGCCTACCAGGCAAAGTCCACTGACCTGAAGCGCGCGTCATTGATATCGGATCGGACAAGGCAGAAGCTGGCAATACTCGCAGCGTTCAAGGAAGTCGATTTTGTACGGGAATCTTTAGCGAAAGCATTGCCACCTCGTGCTTACGATTACTCCCGTATCCGCTTCTTGGTAGGAGCAACCACTGATCAGATAGGGGAGGAGATCAAACCCCTCGGGGTGCGCTTATTGCGTCGTGATCCCAAAGATTATGCGGTGGAGTCCATCCTCATCTCGCTTCTGCAACCAGGTCTCGTTCCAGGAGATATGAGTTTCGGTCTAGCTCTCATCAAGGACAGCATACGTCGTTACCCTGCCCGCCTGGAGCCACATGAGCAGCTGTGTACGTTGTACGATAACTATTGGAGCAACAATGGTTTTCATCGAGCGGACGCTGAGAAGGCGATTACAATGTATCAGGCGTATTTAGCCCTTCTACCAGCGAATCATCCCCTCCGGCAGAATATCATCCAAGATATTCAACAGGTCAAAATCTTGCAGGCATTTGAAGAAGAGAAGCGGAGCAAGATAAAGTAGGTCCAAGTCACCAAACATTGTGCTCAATATTATACAAACCATGATGGTGATAAGATATTGTTTGACTCAAACGCACAACGGTTCGGTTCAGGCGGGTCTCAGATATCAACAAACTTCTGCTCTGCCAAGGAAGACACATGAGAAAACTACCAGTGGCTTTGATCTGCTTCTTGGGGTTAATCGGATCGATAGCCTTCTCCCACAGTAACGCCAATCCTTCAGCAGCCCAGGGGGGCGCGTTCTCGACAGATCAGAGTGAAAGTGAACTTTGGCTGACTGAGGATTGGAAGGGCAACGATAAGCCTTACAGGAGCATGAGGAGAAGCGTTGAAACCGCATTCGCAAAGCGGCAGATGACTACAGCCGTTTTGGAGAAGCTTCGGGCTTACGCTGAGAGCAAACCCCATGACCCGCAGGCCCAATTCCGATGGGGATATGCAAGTTTCCTCGCGACACAACAATATCCTCCGATAGCTCAGAGAAGGATTGTTAATCTATACCCTCTAGAGATTGTCGAGTTTCCACATAGTTATGAGTATGCCAGGCTGTGTTTCCTGGTCGGAACCCGAACCCCCGATCCGCGCTTCGAGCCGTTCGGCGAACATCTGCTGGCTCAAAACCCGCGCGACTATGAAGTGTTGTACCGAACAGTCGGCTCTTTCGACCCGACTCTGTCTCGCTCTGCCAGGATCAAAGGTCTGAAAATGGCACATGACCTGATAAGGCTCAAGCCCCATGATCCGAGATCGTTTGCAGCCCTCGGAACCGTCAACTATTATATCTGGTCACGCGGTCATGATCCAGTTGCCAAGCGTGATGCCATCAGTGCCTGTCGCAGGTACATCGCCTTCCCCCAGGTCGGTCCAAGCCAGCGGCATATAACCCTGGATATCATTAGCACCATTCTTAGAGGATAAGTCTGCTCAGAATGCCCGGCCTCCCTTCTCGGAGTGCCGGGCGTTCTGTTGTCACTTCGCTTCCGTTGTCACTTCGCCAGCAGGGGCATCTCGAGGGCGAACTTGGAGACGCGGACGTGGGGGGACGCCGATGGCGCGGGCGACGCTGCCGATGGCGCGGGCGACGCTGCCGATGGCGCGGGCGACGCTGCCGATGGCGCGGGCGACGCTGCCGATGACTGGCGACATCAACGGCTTAGGCGAGAGGCCGAATCTCACAGTATCGGAATCTTTTATGGGAAACCGGAGCGGGCGCGTGGAATAATCGCGGCGTGGCAATCCCGACACGGCAGGCACCAACACAGAGCGGCGGCGGCATCATGGGCTTTTTCCAGAAGGCCGCCCAGCAGTCCGACATCGGCATGGCGGTCGCACTGATCGGCATGGTGGCGATGCTGATCCTGCCGCTGCCCGAGGCGCTGCTGGATTTGGGCCTGGTGCTGAACCTGACCGGGGCCGTGCTGATCCTGCTGACGGCATTGTACACGACCGAGCCTCTCCAGTTCTCCGTCTTCCCGGCCCTGCTGCTGATCACGACGCTGTTCCGCCTGGCCTTGGAGGTGTCGGCGATGAAGCTGATCATCGGGACCGGCAGCGCGGGCCAGGTCATCGCGACGTTCGGGCAGGTCGTCATCGGCGGCAACTACGTCGTCGGCATCATCGTGTTCCTGCTGCTGGTCGTGGTCCAGTTCGTGGTCATCACGTCGGGCGCGGGGCGCGTGGCCGAGGTCGCCGCCCGCTTCACCCTGGACGCCATGCCCGGCAAGCAGATGGCAATCGACGCTGATCTTAACGCGGGCGTCATCACCCAGGACCAGGCCCGCGAGCGGCGCAAGGCGGTCGGCCAGGAGGCGGACTTCTATGGCGCGATGGACGGGGCCAACAAGTTCGTCCGGGGCGACGCCATCGCAGCCATCGTGATCATCGTCCTGAACATCATCGGCGGCTTTGCGATGGGCCTGAGCAAAGGCCAGGACGTGCTCAAAGTCCTGCAAAACTACACGCTTCTGACCGTCGGCGAGGGGCTGGTCGCGCAGATACCCGCGCTGCTCATCTCGACGGCGGCGGGCCTGATGGTGACGCGGGCGGCTTCGGATACGGCGATGGGCGGCGACGTCGCCCGGCAGATCTTCGGGACGCCGCGCCCGCTGTTCATCGCGGCGGGCATGGTTTGCTTGTTTGTCCCCTTCGGCTTCCCGCTCCCCCAGACCGTGCTCGTGGCGGGCGGGCTGGTGGGCCTTGGCGTGATGCAGCTCCGCAGCAAGGGCCGCGTGGTCGCCCAGGAGAACGCCGACGCCCAGACGGCGGCGGCCCGGCCCGCTCCCATCGCCTCCCCCGAGAGCGTCCTGCCGCTGCTGCACGTGGACGTGCTGGAACTCAACTTCGGCTACGGGCTGCTGGCCCTGGTGGACCAGGCGGCGGGCGGCGACCTGCTGGACCGCATCACGGTCATCCGCCAGAAGACCGCCCTGGAACTCGGCCTTGTCATCCCCACCGTCCGCATCCGCGACGACCTGCACCTCAAGGCCAACGACTACGCGATCAAGCTCAAGGGCGCGACCGTCGCCGCGGGCGTGGTGTATCCCAACTCGGTCATGCTGATCGACCCCGGCACGGTCATCGACCCGATCACCGACGGCGTCCCCACCCGTGAGCCGGCCTTCGGCGTCCCGGCCCAGTGGGTCTCGCGCGCGCACCGCGAGCGGGCCGAGATGGCCGGCTACACGGTCGTGGACCCGTCCTCGGTGATCGCGACCCATCTGGCCGAGGTCATCAAAGGCCACGGGGCCGAGATCATCACGCGCCAGGACACGTCGGCCCTGATCGACCACGTCAAACAGGCCAACGGGGCGGTCGTGGAGGAGCTGATCCCGACCCTGATGACCGTGGGCGAGGTGCAGAAGGTCTTGCAGCACCTGCTGCGCGAGCGCATCTCCATCCGCGACCTGGTGACGATCTTGGAGACGCTGGCCGACAACGCAGGCCGGACCAAGGACATGGACATGCTGGGCGAGTGGGTCCGCGCGACCCTGGCCCGGTCCATCTGCCGGCAGTACGTGGACGACGCCACGGGGGCCTTGCAGACGCTGACGCTGGACCCGAATCTGGAGCAGCTACTCGCCGAGGCGGTCACGCCCGGCCTGCCGCTGACCGTGGAGCCGTCCGTCGCCCGGTCGCTGATCCAGAACCTGGGCGCGCAGATGGAGCGCATGATCGCCCTGGGCTTCCAGCAGCCGGTCCTGGTCTGTATGTCGCCGCTGCGCCTGCCGCTGCGTCGGCTGACCGAGCGGTCGCTGCCGAACCTGGTCATCCTGTCATACAACGAGATCGTCCCCAACACCGAGGTCCGCGCCGTGGGCGCGGTAACGGCGTAGGAACCTAACCCCCCGGCCCCCTTCCCTAAGAAGGAAGGGGGAGGAAGAAAATAACCTTTACCCTCTCCCTTGAGGGGAGGGGTTCTCATCCCCCTGTACTTTTTGAGACTTCCAACATGAGCGAGACTACTTCGATGGACAACCGAACTTTCATGGGCAATCGGACGATGCTGCCGACGGCGGCGGGCGGGCGCGACGACCGGACGGGGCAGTTCAACCTGCGGACCAAGACGTACACGGGCCGGACCGTCACCGACTGCCTGCTCCAGGCTAAGTCCGAACTGGGCGTGGACGCCATCATCGTCAGCCGCAAGACCTACAAGAAGGGCGCGCTGTTCGGCAAGTGGGGCGGCCGGGACGTCGTCGAGATGACCTTCGGCACCTACCAGCCGCCGGCCCCGCCCGCCGGCCTGCGCTACGGCGGTTTGGCCCCCGCCGTCGCCGATGACGACGCCAAATCCGCCCGCATTCAAGAACTGGAAGCCAAAGTCGCCGTCCTCCAGAACGCCCAGCCGCCCGCCGCCCCCGACAGGATGCGCGCCCCGAAGGCACCGCCGTTCATCCCGGCTGCGCTGGAAGCCGACCCGAATCTGACCGGCATGGAGGCCGTGGCCCGCCTGGTCGTCCAGTCCGCCCCGCCGCCGCCCGCGCCACGCACCCGCCGCCGCAAGGAGGCCGCGCCGGTCGCGCCCCCGCCCGCCCTCGAAGAAGGCTACCCGCTCCTGATGCAGCAGCTTCTCGACGCCGACGTCGCCGCGCCGCTGGCCCGGCAGCTCGTCGGCGAGGTCCCGATGGGACTGGGGGCGGGGGACGCCGCCACGTTCCTGCGGACGCTGCTGGCCCAGCGGCTCAAGATTTCCAATGCCCTGGACGCCCCGCACGGCGCGGGCAAGATGCGCCTGCTGGCGTTCGTCGGCACGACCGGCGTGGGCAAGACAACCACCATCGCCAAGCTGACTGCCCGCTTCGCCCTCCTGGAGCGCCGCCGCGTCGGTGTCATCACCCTGGACACGCACCGCATCGGGGCCGCCGAGCAGCTCCAAAAGTACGGCGAGATTTTGCGCGTCCCGGTCCGAGTCGCCCACGACAAGCTGGCCCTGATCGGGCACTTGCAGGCCTACGCCGAAGAGGGGATGGAGATCGTGATGCTGGACACGGCGGGCCGCTCGCCCAACGAGATGATTCCCCTGGGCGAGACCGCCAACCTGTTCGACGGGGTGGGGGCCGTGCAGAAATTGCTGACCGTCCCCGCCGTGCTGGGGCAGCGGGACATGGAGAACACCGTCGCCAAGTTCCAGAACGTCTTCGCGCCCGACGCCGTCATCCTGACCAAGCTCGATGAGGCCTCGGACCATACGTGCTTCGGGCGGCTTCTGACCCTACAGGCCAAGTCCGGCCTGCCCCTCGCCTACGTCACGACCGGCCAGCGCGTCCCCGACGACATCGTCCTGCCCGACGCCCACGCCATCGCCTCCCGCATCCTCGCCGCCCCGCTGCTGTAGGCTCTTTGAAGGGTTATCAGGCCGCCGAGGAAGGCTTCGGAAACGGCTCGACGTATTCCGGCTCCATCCATATCCAGTGGTTGTTTCCGCCAAGAACTTTTTTCCGATTGCCTCTCTCTGTAGCCCACAACTCCAACTGCCCGTATTCGTCGAGACCTTCGACTCGAAAAACTTTCCCCAGGCACCGCTCAATAAATTCCGCGGTCTCTTTGTCTACGGGGTTATCTGTGTAGAGGTATGGCGGGACTTGTATCACGCGCACTTTGTCCCCCACCCGATAGCCGGTCATCCTCGCCTCCTGCCCACGCCTCTGCCCCGTTCAGCCGCCCAACAGCCCGATGACGCGCGCGACGGCGGAGGTCAGCAGGCGGCTGCCGTTCCGCATGGCTTCCTCTATACTCATCGGGCCGGGGACGATGGGGAATGCCGCCACAAGACCCTGGGCGGCCAGGGCGTCTGAGGCCGCGTCGTCTACCGACCCGCCGAAGGCGAGGGCGGGGACGCTGGCCGCGCGGCAGCGGCGCAGGACGCCGGCGACTGTCTTGCCGTGCAATGTCTGCGCGTCGATGCGGCCTTCCCCCGTCAGCACCCAATCTGTGTGACGCAAATGCTCGTCGAAGCGTACTGTGTCCAGCACCAGATCGATACCGCTGTGCATCCGGGCACCGAGAAAGGCCATCAGGCCCGCCCCCAGGCCGCCCGCCGCGCCCGCGCCGGGCAGGTCCGCCACGTCCACGCCCAGGTCACGGTGGAGAACGCGGGCGTATTTCGCCAGGGCTGCGTCGAGTTCGGCCACGCACAGGCTGTCCGCGCCCTTCTGAGGGCCGTAAACATATGATGCGCCGAGGGGGCCGAGCAGGGGGCTGGTGACGTCCGAGGCGATGACGACCTCGATGCTGGCGGGGAAGGCCAGGCCGCTGGCGTCGATGCGCGCCAAGCGCGATAGGTCCGCGCCGGTCAGCGGGCTGGGCAGGGGTGTGCCCTGGGCGTCGAGGAAGCGGATGCCCAGGGCCTGCATCGCCCCGGCCCCGCCGTCGCTGGTGGCGCTGCCGCCCAAGCCGACGACCACACGCCGCGCGCCCGATGCGGCGGCGCAGCGCAGCAGCTCGCCGACGCCGAACGTCGTGGTCCGGCGTGGGTCGCGCCGGTGGGCCGGAACCAGGGTCAGGCCCGCCGCGGACGCCATCTCCACGACCGCCGTGTCGCCGCCCGGCCCCGTCTGCCCCCACTCTGCCCTGACAGCCTCCCCCAGCGGCCCCGTCACCCAGGCCGTTTCGCGCCGGCCCGCCGTCGCCGCGACCAGGGCGTCCAGCGTCCCCTCGCCGCCGTCGGCCAGGGGCAGAAGAACGGTTTCGGCGTCGGGGCGGACCGCACGGACGCCCGTCGCCATCGCATGGGCCGCCTCGCGCGCGGTCAGGCTGCCCTTGAACGAATCGGGGGCGATCACAATCTTCATGGGGACCAAGAATCGGGGTTCAGATCGGAAGGGTCAGGCGTGGAGGCCGGGGGCGGGAGCCGCCTCGCGTCGCGTCGTCAGCACCAGGGTCGTCCCCGTGCCGCCCGTCAGCAGGTGGACGGTGTCGGCGGCGCGCAGCATCATCCAGAAGCCGTGGCCGAGCGAGTCTTTGGTGCTGTAGCCGAGTTCCAGCGTGGCGCGCGGGAGTTGCGTCATCTCGATCCCCGTCCCCCGGTCGCGCACCCAGACCTGGACCGCGTCGGCGTCGGCGCGGACGTCGGCATCGCCGCCGCCGCCATGAACGACGCAGTTCATCGCCGCCTCGCCCACCGCCGTCATCAGGTCGTCGATGCGCTCCGGGGCGAAGTGCCGCTCCTGCGCGGCCTGGGCGGCCCGGCGGCGCACGCCGGCCAGCGTCTCGCGCGTCAGCGGCTGTGCCCCCCCCTCGTCGGTGGGCAGCGCGGCGGGCAGGTCAGCCGCCGTGTCGCACAGCCGCAGGCGGCCCTCGGTGACGGACAGCAGCACGTCCCGGAAGAAGCTCTGCTTCGTCTCCGACTCCTGCCGCGCCTGGGCCAGCTCCGTCAGCACGTCCTGGCCCCGGATGAAGGCCGGGAAGCGGACGGCGTTCACCAGGATCGCGAAGCCCACGTCCGCCGTCACCATCGTCCAGGGGACGTTCACGGGGTAGGTCAGCTTCCAGTAGGACAGGCCCTCCAGTAGGTGTCCCACGCCGCAGGTCAGGAACACCAGGGGGACGAACACGCCCAGCAGCCGCTGGAACCAGAGCTGGCGCGAGACCAGCACGGTGAAAGTCAGGACCACGGCGTCGCCGATGAGCAGGGCGGGGAACGGCTGGAGGTTCAGGACGCAGACCAGGTCCAGGGTGAACGAGGCGAGGATGTAGAGCAGGGCCAGGCCGAGGTCGAGTAGGTGGGCGCGGTCCTGGCCGTAGAGCCGGACGAAGTAGAAGACCATCGCGCCGAAAACGCCGAAGTACGACAGACTGATCTCGACATGGCCGACGCTCCAGATGCGCGACAGGTTCGGGTTCATCAGGACGCAGCGCGTCATGATGTCCCCGTGCCCCTGCTCCACGAAGGTCAGCCCGAGCAGCCCGTAGGCCGCGCAGAGCAGCAGGACCGGGAACAGCCAGAACGGCGGCTTCCAGCGCGGGACGACGAGAAGGGTGTTACTGGTAACGGCCATACCCCGCTATTATACCATAAAACGCAGAACAGTCCTGAAACGCAGAACAGCCGCCCCACGGGAGGCGGCTGTTCGACGAAGCAAGCGGGAGACCAGGCTCGAACTGGCGACATTCTCGTTGGCAACGAGACATTCTACCACTGAATTACTCCCGCATGTCGATGGAGGGTAGAGGAGACTGACAAGAGACATTATGCACCAGGGCGATGCGTTTGTCAAGAGGGCGCGGCGAGAAAATCTAAAATATCCGCGCCCCTCCGCTGCGCCGCCAGAAAATCGCAACCGTAGCCCTTGACACTGCATAGAAGCCGTGTTACAATGGGTCATGGCGCTGATGTCGGGCGTCCTTCGGTCATAGCCGTCTCGGGTCATCGTGCCTCGGTGTCGCTGTCTGATTGGGGGATCATCATGCGCCTGCTTCCTGCTCTTTCCTCTGCCCGCGCCTTTACCGCTATCGGCGGCTTGATCTTTCTTCTTCTGCTCCCCCTCACCGCCTGCGCGCAGGCCCCGACCGGCACTCAGACCGGCACCTACGTCTGGACCCACACCGACAGCAGCGGCAACGTCACCGCCCGAAGCCCTGCCTTCAGCGGCGGCCAGTGGTTCAGCTCCTACTACCAGCCCGGCACCCCGCACCCCTATGGGAGCAGCGGCACCGGCACCGGCACCGGGGACAGCTCCATGCAGGTCAACTCCACCGGCACCGTGACCGCCGCCTTCACCTGGTCCGACGCCGGCAACCCCGCCGCCCCCGCCCCGCCCTGCGTCATCAAGCAGACCGGCCGCGCCGAATGGTACGGGCCGTTCCCCTTCCAGCCGACCGCCTCTTGCAGCGACGGGCTGGGCGACCCGGAGGTGGACACCGGCGGCAGCCAGAGCTTCCGTGGCGTCTCCTCCGGGACGCGCTACAGCATCGTCTCCCCTGACGCGAGCGGGGTGGTCCGGGTGAGCCTGGTGGGGGCACAGGCGAAGATCGACCCTAACAGCGGCGGCGGGGGCGGTTACAACTATAACTACTTCGTCTCCGACGTTTCATGGAGGGTTGACGCCTACCCCATCACCATTAACCTCACCGGCACGACACCCGACAGCAGCGGCAACCTCAACATCCTGGTCGGCCAGGGCTGCGGGGCCAGCATCAGCGGTCTTCCCGGCGGCACAGGCTGGGGAACCCCCGTCTATGCCTGGTCAGTCAGTGGCACGGCGTTCCAGCAGTGGAGTCCGACCACGCCAGCCATCGGGACAGCTCCCGCCAACCCGAACGCCTCCTATTATGTCGGCGGCTACGGCCCGTCTACCAATCCGACCGCCAAATGGTACTGGAACGACCCCAACAATGCATCTGAGACAGTGAGCTGCACGGTCACCTTGACGCCGCCCGCCGGACAGGGCAACCAGTTCAGCGTCACCGCGACGAAAACCGTGGCTGTACAAGTGCCGAGATGGATAGGCACTGAGACTGCTGGCTATATGCAGGTCAACACAAGCGCTCCCAACGCGCAGGGAGGCTTCCGTCTGTATGCAGGGCCTCCCGCCGGGCAGGCCGGACAAGCTGGCGGCATAAACTGGACGGCCACTACTAGCTCGCCGCTCCCGTTCAACACGGGGACACTCCAACTGGTGCAGATCATAACGCCCTATGACGGCTACAACACCTCCCTGGTGCCAGGCCTGACGCATTCGGACCCCAACAACGGGCTGATCGGCCTGGACACGCAGTGCCCCTACGGGTGGGCTTCGCTCCCAACCAACTTCGGGGGTGGACCTACTCCTTACACCTCAAACGACAGCCCATCTTTGCCACTGGATAACACGAGGGTGTCGGCGGTCATGCAGCACACGTTCACCGACTTCCTCATGTTCGTGCCGCCGGGGACTGACATCCAGTGGGTCCCGCTGGCGACATCCGGTTGGAGCACGAACGGCAGCGCCACCATCCCGCCTTCAGGCAACTGGGCCGACTACGTGGCGACCTACGGGTCCGACTCGGCGGGCACCGTCAGCACAAGCAATGGGGGCACTTTCACGGCTGGGAACACGTTCCCCACCTGGACACGGATCAACACGGGCCAGGTATTCTAGACGCACAGGCGGCTCTGCCAGGCCGCCTGCCAACACCCTGACATGAACATCGGAGGAACATCCATGAATAGGCGAACTCTCTCTGCGGCGCTGGCGGCAGGCATGGCGGTTGCGCCCGCCGCCTGGGGGCAGATGCCTCAGACACAAATCTCCATCGGTCCCGACGTCGGCGACCTCTCCTGGTCTGCGGTCCCGAAGCGGCCCGCTTCCCTGACACGGAACATCCTTCCCATGACGACTGAAGGGCTGGCCAGGCTGAAAAAGATGGGGATGCTGACCCACGAGGCCGAAGTTTCCTTGCACGCGGGCGATTACGCGGCGGCGGAGGTGCAGGCGCGTCAGGCGATAGCCACGGACCCTATTCACAGCGGCATAACTGAAGAAGACCTGGCGTCGGCGCTGGAGGCTCAGGGCAAGGATCAGGAGGCGCTGGAGCAGTATCAGAGGGTGGTGGAGCATTACGACCGTCAGCCGCGCAACCTCCTGCCCTACGCCCTGCTGCTGCTGAAGTCGGGCCAGTGGGAGCAGTCCCTGGCCGTCTACAACCGGGTACTGCCCAGCCTCCCTGACGTCGGCCCTCACCCCGAGGCGATCACCGTCCACGACAGAGATGCCATGCAGACCAACAGCCGCTTCTCTCCCGACGCGCCGGAGCCGGCGGCGCTGGCGACGGCCCTCCACATCGCGCGGGGACTGGTCTACAACTCGATGTGCGACTGGGCGGGTGAGCCCCAGAATAAGGAGGCGATGGCCGAGTATCAGAAGGCGCTGCAACTCGCCCCGAACAGCGGCCTGGCTAACTACTACTATGGGGTCGGCTGGCAGAAGTTAGGCCCGGACGAGAGAGCCAAATTCGGCACGGCCCAGCAGGCCAAAGCCGCTTTGCAGAAGGCGGTCAAGTTTGGCAGGGGTGACGTGAAGGTAGCCGCGCAGAAGGCGCTGATGGTCGCCATGAAGCCCCAGTAGAGGGAGCGCCCGGTGGTACAGGGGGAAGGCCCGGTCTCAGGCACCAGCGGCCAGGGCGGGGCCTTCCTCTCCTACAAGACCGCCGTCTTCCCCGTTACCGTCAGCCTCGGCGGCACGACGAAGGACAGCAGTGGTAACTACAGCATCCTGATCGGCCAGGGCTGCACGGCCAGCCTGAGCGGCATTCCCTCGGGTTGCACAGTGTCTAACTACCAGTGGTCGGTCAGTGGCAACACGTTCCAGACGTGGAGCGCGGATACGCCTGCTGTTGGGAATAATCCCTACAACCCAGACGCTTCCTACTACGTTGACGGCCCCGGCCCGCTCACAAATCCGACCGCCCAGTGGTTCTGGAACGACATTCTAGGAACGCAACAAGAGACCGTAAGTTGTACGGCGACTGTGACGCCGCCCGCCGGACAGGGCAATGCCTTCACGGTGACGGCGACGAAGCAAGTTACGGTAATGCGTCCGGGATTTACAATAACAGGAACCGGCGGCAACATGCAGGTCAACACAGCCACCCCTGCGAGCAATGGCTCTGATTACTGGCTTTATGCCGGTCCAGCGGCCGGTAGTAGTAAGACAGCAGGCATGGTTTGGGATGCCACAGTGTCCTCGCCGAATCCTACTTTGTTTGGAATGGGAAGTCTGATAATGGTGCAGATTATCAATCCAAATCTAAGCTATACAGGCACCGACTGGACCTTGGTTCCCTCACATCATCCCTGGTCGGAGAACGGTAAGCAGGGACTAGATTTGAATTATCCTTACAACTGGACGCGAGGGGCACCAAATTACTACGGGGGTGATCTTCCTGGCATAAACGTGACCTACTATCAATCGGTATGTTCAAACATCGGCCATGCTATGGTGTCAGCACAGGTTAGCGATCAATTCGAGGACTACCTTATGTATTTCGCACCTGGCTCTAATCAGTGTGTCCCTCTAGCATACCTTCCTTGGAGTACGGATGGAAATGCCACCCTCCCTAGCACGGGGAATTGGGCTAGCTTCGGGTCAGGTTCAGCGGGTGCTATAATCCCGAGTGGGATGCCCAGGCCTTTCTATCCCAGCAAAGATTTCCCGATGTGGACACTGATTAGAACTCATCTCATAAACGGTTTGTTATAGCTCCAGAACTATTCTGGAGCCAGCACTTTGTTCACGCACCTGACCGATGACCAGTGGCAGAAGATTGAGCCGCTCCTGCCCGCCCTGCCTGTGCGC
>JAABUP010008017.1_pt1 | contig 13719 bp, 14 predicted proteins | sample 5559201 | NCBI WGS metagenome assembly JAABUP01 (sample SAMN10711887, study PRJNA513373) | rock metagenome | isolation source: Antarctica rocks | place: Antarctica | reverse complement strand
TGCTCAGGCGCGCCATAGGGAGCGTAGAACCCCGTTCGCTCCGTCACGCAAGTCCCCCCGTTCGCCGCCTCAGCCAGGTCAACCCACCCAGTCAGATGCCCGGAGGCAGGGGGATGTGAACGGGTCCATCATAAAAAACAATTGATGAAAAAGGTGTTTAACATCATACTTTGTGCTACAATGCAGACCAGAATTCATCTCAGTTTCATCTGTTAAAGGTTACTTATAGATGTTATTTGTTTTACATATACTTAGAGCGGCAAATTTGCAAAGCTTCTTTGGATTGTAATTCTGCCTTGTTAAGGCTAGATGATGAGCAGTTTATCCATCTGGGCAGCATCTCTCATATGCCCAAGACTAAGCGCCGGTGCTATGAACCAGACGATCTATGATCTAATCTTAGTATTATATTCAGGGTTGGATGGTGGCGAACCGCCAATGTGGCGCCATCAACTTGGCTGCCGACTTGCTTGCGGGATCGGACTGAGCCGGGTAGGCGGGCAGCCCAAACACACGAGACCGGAAAGGCGTTCGCCACCGGGTATCGCCGCCGTGCCGGCATCGAAGGCACGTTGTTGCAGGGCATACGGGCCATGCACCTGCGCCGCACCTACTGCCTTGGGCTTGTAAAAGCCGCCCGCAGCACGTGTTCACGGCTGCCGCTATGGACCTCTGCCGCCTTGGCTCCTGGCTCGCAGGCACACCACGTGCAAGAACACGCCAACCCGCCTTCGTCCGGCTTATGGCCATGCCAGCCCCCACCTGACGACTTCGCCAGTAGGTTAACCGCGCGGGGCGCGCACCATCATGGCGAGGAAATGAGGCGCCGCATTGTCGGCTGGCAAGCGGCGCTCAATCTCTGATCCTGGTGGCCGTTTGGAGGCCGACGAATACTGGATGTTTCAACTCCGCTCAGCAGATCGGTCCGCGCTGTTCTCAGGCACCATCCTTTGTCGCCGCCGGCTTTGGCGAGCACGATCAGCAGTCTCTGACTTTGCCTGCAGCGCAGCGGCCACCACCCCGTCCATTTATGACAGGTGCTGGCCATGGAGATTTTTCTCGAACGTTGCGCCGGCCTGGGTGGCTATCAGGCCAGCGTCGTCTGCTGCGTCCTGACCGGCGCACCAGGGCGCAAGGCGTAGAAGCTGCTGCGCAGCTTTGGCACGACCACGCGCGAGCTGGAGGCGCTGCGGGCGTGGCTGATCGAGCACGGCGTCACCCACGTCGGCATGGAGGGCACCGGCGCCTACTGGAAGCCGGTGTACGCCGTGCTGGAGGGCCACGTCGATCTGATCGTCGGCAACGCCCACCCCATCAAGACCGTGCCTGGCCGCAAGACCGACGTGAAGGACGCGGAGTGGATCGCGCAACTGGTGCGCCACGGCCTGGTTACCAGCAGCTTCGTGCCTCCGCCCGCGATCCGCGACCTGCGCGAGCTGGTGCGTCACCGGCGCACGCTGACCGGGACGCGGACGGCGGTGCGCAACCGGGTGCCGAAGCTGCTGGAAGGGGCCGACATCAAGCTCTCGGGCGTGGCCAGCGACGTGTTCGACGTGTCGGGCATGGCCATGCTGGAGGCGCTCGCCTCGGGCACGAACAACGCCACCGAGATGGCGGGCCTGGCGCGTGGGCGGATGCGGCGCAAGCACGCAGCCCTGGAAGCCGCGCTCGACGGGCGCATGCGCGAGCATCAGTGCTTCCTGCTCGGCATGCAGCTTCGCAGCTTGGGGACGATCAACCAGGACCTGGACGCACTCGACGCCCGTACCGGCGTCCCACTCGGACCTTTGCAGGCGCAGCACCGGCTGCTGATGCAGATCCCCGGCGTGGACTGGGTGACGGCCGCCTCGATCGTCGCCGAGGTCGGCACCGACATGGACGTGTTCGCCACCGCGCGCCGCCTGGCCGCCTGGCCGCGTGGGCGGAGCTGGTCAAGGTTCCGCGTGCGAAGCGCGTGGAACACCAGCGCAGGGCGGGGTCGCCCCGGGCAACTACGAGAGTGCGGGCAAGCCGAAGGGCGCGGGCACGCGCCGGGGCAACGTGTTCCTCAAGTCCGCGCTGTTCCTCGCCGGGTCTATTCGTCCCGCGTTGAGCACCGGCCTCGGCCGGCACCAGGCAGAAGTTTTGTATCCAGACGCGTCGCAGCAGCATGACCGCCGGCACCTCGCGCAGCCATGCCGGCGCATCTGGTGCCGCAACGGCCACGAGCAGCGCGTGGCCACAACACCCGACCCCCTCGGGGTAGGCCTGCCGCGCGGCCTCACCAAGTGGGATGCGACAGTCGTTATCCGGCCTGCCGTAGTCGATCTGTCCAAGCTGGGTCGGCGTGCAGGCGGAGCCAATCAGGGGCGGCAACGGCCAGGGCACTCAGCGTTGCCCGCATTGTCTCAATAGCACAGCCATCGCCCCTTGGCGATCCCGGACTGTCGCTCCGCGACTGGCCGACTGCGAAGCAAACGGCGGCGGAGCCGCCGGAGGGGCGGTTGAGGATGCGGACAGCCCCGAACACGTGCGTGCTGTCCGTGCGCTGCCGTCCGCATGGCACCAGCAGCTTCTGTTCCCCGCACAGCGTCAAAAGCGTGTCGAGCAGCAACGTTTCCGTCCCGCCCGTCACGAGCCGGCTGCGGAACTCGCTCAGAACCGAGGCATCAAAGCCAGGGTCGGCCAACTCCAGCCCAAGCAGGTAGCTCCAGTCGATGCGGCTGCGCGCAGCGTCCGCGGCCCGCCGGTCGGACAGGGTCTCGGCACACTGCAACAGCGTCACCGGCGCAAGTCGCCATGGCGCCTCAGCCGGCTGCCCGTGGTTGGGGAACAACGCAGCGAACTGCTGATCCGTGAATATCGGCCCAAGTGCGTCGCGCAAGCGCAGATACGGGCTGCCGCGCCGGAACACGGCACGGGCAACAGCGGCCGTGGACGCGGTTTGTGCTGGAGTTCACCACGCCCGAGGAGCGACACTACGGCCTGCAAGGCGAGCGCCTGGCCGTCCTGATGAAGCACGCGACGGCGTGGACGATCCCCGTGACCTACCTGGCCGCGATGGAGGAGCAGACCGGCGAGATCGCCAACGTGGTCCTCAGCTTCCTGGACAAGGAAACGTATGGTGTTCATTGACCCCAGGCGGAGGGCGGTCGCTGCGCCGGGCTATGCTGTCGAGCGGATTGTCGAGGGGTGCGGCTCCCACACGGTCAACGGGGTCGCATTCGGCCCCGGTGGCCGGCTCTACGCGGCGAGCGTGCTGGGCGAGAGCATCTCGCTCGACCTCGCGACCGGCGCGGTCGAGACCGTGGTCGACCCGTTCGCGGGCGAGTCGGACGACCTCGTCTTCACAGTAGCGGGCGACCTGATCTGGACCGCGCTGCTGGAGGGGGCGGTCTCGACGTCTCGCTTGTCATGACGGGCGAGCCGTTCTGGATCACCATGCCCGAGGTCTGGGGCATCCGCCTGACTGGCGAGCTGCCCGACTGGGTGAGTGCCAAGGACGTGATCCTTGAACTGCTTCGCCGCCATAGCGTCGCGGGTGGACGGGGCAAGGTACTGGAGTTCCATGGTCCAGGCCTCGATAAGCTGTCGATCATGGACCGGCACGTGATCTGCAACATGGGCGTCGAGATGGGCGCGCCCACCAGCCTGTTTCCTTCGGACGACACCACGCGGCATTATCTCCAAGCACAGGGCCGCGGTGACGCCTGGACCCGGATCGAAGCCGACGACAATGCGGATTACGCACTGCGCGACGAGGTCGACCTGTCCCAAATCGTGCCGCTGATCGCCAAGCCGTCCAGCCCCGACAATGTTGTTCCCGTCGCGGACCTGGCGGGTGACGAGATATACCAGGCGTATATTGGCTCATCCGCCAATCCGGGCTACCGCGACGCCGCGGTCGTCGCGTTGATGGTCGCTGGCCGCCGGCTGGCGCCGGGCGTGTCCCTCGACGTCAACCCGGCGTCTCGCCAAGCGCTGGAGCAGCTGATCGCGGACGGGCGTATGGCGGCGCTGGTGAGGGCCGGCGCACGTATCCACCAGACCGGCTGCAACGGCTGCGTCGGCATGGGGCAGGCACCTGCCAGCGGCCGGCGCAGCCTGCGCACTGTGCCCAGGAACTCCCGCGGTCGCTCGGGAACCCCGGACGACCAAGTCTATCTGTGCAGCCCGGAGACCGCAGCAGCCTCTGCGCTGACTGGCGTGATCACGGATCCTCGCACCCTGAAGACCGCGTATCCCAAGATCAACCAACACGATGCCGGCGGCGGCTATGAAGGGCTGATCACGCCGCCTCTACGGACAGGGGTCGAGCCGCGAGCATGCGGCGCTCGGTCCCCGTCAGCTCGGGCTGCGCGCTGTCCTCGCTGTGAGCATCGCCCGCATCCACAGCGAGAACCTTGTCAACTACGGTACTCTGCCGCTGATCTTCGAGGACCCAGGCGACGCCGACACGCTCACGTTGGGCAGTGTCGTCACGATCGATGGCATCCGGGACATCCTCAGCGGTTCCGGAAAGCACATGAGCGCCACGGTCGACGGCAAGGCGATTGGGCTGCGTATCGACGTGTCGCCGCGTCAGCGGGCGGTCCTGCTCGCAGGCGGCGCAATCCCATGGATGCGAGAGAAGCTGCACCGGGGTGTTGTCAGGTTGACGAGTGGGGATCAGGACATAAAAGTGCTCTGAACGTGCGGCTCGCGAGAACGAATCAGCGACATTGGCGGGGGGTGCCAGGTCATCTCGCGGCGCGTCGGACGTTTCGACCCGGTGACATTGGATAGCGGCGCGACCGTTGTGCTTTCCAATTCGTGGCATCTAACCAGTGCGACGGCCGCGCAGCCGCAGCCGCATCAGACCGGCCGGACACGGAAGGACATGGAAAGCCCTGTCGAGGCCGCCATGAGGGTTCTGTCGTGAACTGATTTGGCCAACAAAGGAGCGATTGTTCCACAACAAAGGTGCCTGGCGTGCCCGAAGCCACTGGAGTGAGGTTCAGCGCGACGAAATATGTGATCGAGAACAACGAGGCGGCGGACGCTGCCGCCACGTTCGACCCGGCCGCGTTCTGGACGCAGTTCCGGCACGGGACGGCGGTGGTGGGCGGGGTGCGCCTGCACTATGTCGAGGGAGGAAGCGGGCCGCCGGTCCTGCTGCTTCCCGGATGGCCGCAGAGTTGGTATGCCTGGCGGCTGGTCATGCCGGTGCTGGCCGCGGCCGGGCGGCGCGTGGTCGCACTGGACCCGGTGGAATGGGCGACTCTGGCCGGCCTGCCTCCGGCTACGACATGCAATCCGTTGCCGCCGAGGTGCATGGCTTCGTCGAGGCCACTGGCCTTGCGGCCGATGGCGGCATCGCCGTCGTCGGCCACGACATCGGCACTTGGATCGGCTACGCCTACGCGGCGGATTGGCCGGGCGACGTCCGGCGCCTGGCGGTGATGGATGCCTCGCTGCCCGGCGTGACGCCGGCGCCTCCCGCCGGCATCCCTTCTGCTGAGACCAACCTCAAGACCTGGCACTTCGCCTTCAACCGGCTGGATGACCTGCCGGAGGTCCTCATCCAGGGTCGCGAGCGCGAGTTCCTGACCTGGCTGTTCGCATCGAAGTCGACCAGGGCATGGCGGATCGGGCAGGCTGGCCTGGACGAGTACGTCCGCGTTCTCGCCGCGCCCGGTGCGTTGCGCGCGGCCCTTGCCTACTACCGGGCCGCGTTCCGCCCGGACGTGCTTGTGCAGAGCCAGGCCAGGCCGGGCGCAAACCGGATGGCGAGCCTGGCGCTCGGCGTTGCTCAGCACGTGCTCGCCATCCGGTTTGCGGCCTCTCGGCCTGGCTTTGTTCTCTGTTGCTGTGACGCATTGCAGTGGGGTTCTCATTCGGCGGCCCGCTGCTTGCGCAGGCTTTCGCCTTTGGGCTCGATGCGATGGGCGTTGTGCACGATGCGGTCGAGGATGACCGGACCGAGGGTTCGCAGCACAGCCTGCATTGCGTTTTCCCCAGCACGCCAGCGATCAGCCAGGGTCGCGCGGGAGAAGTCGAACACTTTGCCAGGGCCGGCCTCGTCGAGTCCTGCGCGATAGCTGAGACAATGGACCGTCGCCTGCCGCTGGCGGCCTTCGACGAGCATCGCCGCAATTTCCGGATCGCTGCGCAACTCGGCCGGCAGGCGTGCGCCAAGGCGGCCGATCACAGCACGCAACCGTTGTTCCCGCTCCTGCCCCTCCAGCAGCCGGCGCGACTGGTTGCCGAACGCCAAGTCGCCCGTGCGCGACAGGCTGGCACCCAGCGTGTGCGGACGGCTGCCTTCCCGCGCAAACAGGTCGACCACGAAGCACAGCACGCCGTCGGAGGCCAAGTCGCCGAGCACCAGGTCCAAGGGCGCGTTGGAGGACAACCCTTCATCGCCCAACAACCGCCCTTCGATCTCGATCGGAGCAAACAAGGGCAAAAGGGCGCAGGATGCCACAACGTGCTCCGGCCCGACCTGCATTCCCTGGCCCGTGTCGAAGACCAGGCGCTCGCCACTGACGACATCGGTCGTTACAAGGCTGAAGCGAACCCCGCCCCGATTGAGGCGATCGAAGTCGACGAGTTGGCTGATCCGCGCACGCAACGGCGCCAAGTCATACAGGGCGGATACGTCGCCTGCCCCTGAACGCGGCCCAGGGGAAAGACGGGGACGGAAGATGCCGGGTCGTCCGAAGAACAGCGTTTCCAGCGCGCTCGCCTGATTGTAGGCCTGCCGCCAGGCTCCTGCTTCCGGGATGCCGAACCAGAAGGAGGCGACCGGCATCGGGTCGGTTGCGGCAGTCTGCCAGAACTGCCTCAGTCGGGCGATGCGGTGTTCCGGCGGGTTTCCTGCAATGATCGCCGCCGTCACGGCGCCGATCGAACTTCCCACGACCCAATCCGGAAGCGGGCCTTCGCCGTCTTGCAGGGCTGCGTAGGCACCCCCCTCGTATGCGCCGAGAGCGATTCCACCGGCAAGCACCATGGCGGTGGAGTGGCTCTTGGGATGTATTCGGCTATCGCCTGGCATGCGGCCTCTTTTGCCTTGGAACTCGAGAATGCTGTGGTGGCTTCGGCGCTATTGAGGCCGTTGTCGAACGGCTGGCCGCCCTTAGCTATTGGCCTTGTGACCGGGGCGGTTGCGGGCGGTTTCAGGGGAGCCTGCGCCCGCGGCGCTGTGGGCGCTGTCCTTCTTGCTCCGGCTCTCAGGCCGAGCTGCCGGGGCCGGTTTCCGTCCCGGCGGCGTTGCTGATGCCGCCCTGGCCGGAGCCTTGCTTCGCTGCCAGCTTGTCGGCGCCTTTGGCTGTGGTCATTGTGGATGCTGTCCTGTCCAGGTATTGCGCTTGCAGGCGCCGCAGGTCCGTGAACGGCCAACGGGCGCACCGGGCTGCACAGCTTCGGGATGAGTTCGCGTGAGGCACGGGGATGTGAGTGGCTGCCCCGGCTTGGCCTTGGGGCCATTTTCACGGCAAAGTGCCGCAGCCCAGTGCCCGGCCCGGTACCCCATTGCGATCAGGTGCGCACCGCCGACAATCGCGGTCCTGGTCGATACAGGGGCTCGATCATTCAGAGGGTGGCAAGGTCGCCGACCATGCAACACCTGGCCATGGAGGGAGGCCAGCAGTGGAATTGGGCCGGCGATGGTGCGCGCGGCCACCACAGCCGGCGCGCAGGCGCCGCTCGCGGCGCGAGACCAAGGTGCCGGCGGCCGAGATCGACCGGGACTGCGAAGCATTGGCCATGCCAACCGGTGCCGGGTCAGCTTGCGCGTCCCCGCAGGCGGAGGCGGACATCGCTAGACCCGACCGGCGGCAGCCACATCGCACGATCTCGGCAGCCGTCAGTGCAGCAGTCCAATCAAGCTCGGGCATAAGGCATCGGAACGCTCGCCTGGCCCTCTCAGGTCCCGCAGAACGTCTGATAGGACGGGTCGACCTGTGCAGGCGGCACGGCGTACTGCTCGAAGCCCGGCCGATCCTCGAAGGGCTTTGCCGTTGCATCCAACAAGGCCTCGAACGGACGGAAGTCGCCACCCAGGGCAGCGGTGAGCACCGCCTCGACGATGTGGTTGCGCGGCACAACCGCTGGGTTCAACCCCCGCATGGCCGTGACGCGCACAGGGGATGGCGTGGGTTCCATGACCAGCCGTGCGCGCCAGCGTACGGCCCACCCGTCGTAGGCGCCGCCATCAACGAACAAGGAGCGCACGGCGGTATCGCCCTCCGGCCCGGCCGCCGCGGCGCACAGGCCCCGGAACGTCAGCGTGAAATCGGCCGCGTTCTCCGCCATGCGGGCCAGCAGGTCCTGGACCAGGGTGGTGTCGCCCTCATGCTCCGTGGTGAGGCCGATCTTGCGCCGCAGCCCGCCGAGGTAGGCTGCCTCGAACCGCGGGCCGAAGGCGGCCAGCGCCTCCTGGGCGGAGGCCAGGCTGGCGTCCTGGCTTCCTCCCAGCAGCGGCAGCAGGGCCTCGGCCAGACGGGACAGGTTCCAGTGCGCGATGCGGGGCTGGTTTGCGTAGGCGTAGCGGCCACCCTGGTCGATGGAGCTGAACACCGCGGCCGGGTTGTAGGCGTCCATGAAGGCGCATGGGCCGTAGTCGATGGTCTCGCCGGAGATGGCGGTGTTGTCGGTGTTCATCACGCCGTGGATGAAGCCGACCAGCACCCATTGCGCCACGAGCTCCGCCTGCCGGCCGATCACCCCGTCCAGCAGGGCACGATAAGGGTTCTCGGCGCCTGCCGCGTCCGGGTAGTGGCGGGCGACCACGTAGTCGGCCAACGTTTTCACCGCTTCGGCGTCGCTGCGCGCGGCGAAGAACTGGAACGTGCCGACGCGGATGTGGCTGGCGGCGATCCGGGTCAGGACCGCGCCGGGCAGCACGATTTCCCTGATGACCGCTTCACCAGTGGCGACCGCAGCCAGCGCCCGGGTAGTCGGGATGCCCAGCGCCGCCATCGCCTCGCTGATGGCGTACTCGCGCAGCACGGGTCCCAGCGCAGCGCGGCCGTCGCCCCGGCGGGAGAACGGCGTGGGGCCGGCGCCCTTGAGCTGGACGTCCCGCCGGCCGTCCTTCCCGACGACTTCGCCCAGCAAGATGGCCCGCCCATCCCCGAGCTGCGGCGAGAAGCCGCCGAACTGATGCCCGGCATAGGCGAGCGCTATCGGCTCCGCCCCGGCTGGCACGACATTCCCGGCGAAGACATCCGCGCTCTCGGGGTCGCTCAGGTCGCCGAGGTCGATCCCGAGCCGCTCCGCGAGGTCCGTGTTGACCCGCACCAGCCGGGGTGCAGCAACGGGGGTCGGGTTGACGCGCGCATGGAAGCGCTCCGGCAGGCGGGCATAGGTGTTGTCGAACGGAATGTGGATGGGCATGGCACTTGGGTCCTTGAAGCGGCTGAACCCGTTCCGGGAACACACCGCGATTGCCGGGCAGCAGGCCTTTGACAAGACTCAAAACGCCAGCATAGCGCATAGTTGCGGCGGCGGTGGCCCAGCCTGCTGTTTGGATGGAGGGGCCGTCACGGCCGGGCATCCGCTCGGGAACGCTGGTTCTGAGCCCTGTTGCCCGAATGGTTCAACCCTTTGCCCTTTAACGTGACCTACAAGGGAAGGACGGCGAAGCCCCATTCCAGGCCTGCTGGCCGGGTTTGAGATCCGTTTGTTCGGTGACACCGGGAGCGGCCTGCTGCTGGGCAGGCGGCTGGAGCGAGATGGCCCGCCTGATGCGGTACGCTATCAAGACCGATGCATCAGGTGCCTTGGCTAGCGCCGGCGTGCTCGAAGCGTTGCCGCAGGAGGAGGGCATCATTGGTGGCCTCGCCACGCGCCGTATTGTCGAAGGCGCACCACACTTCGGCGCCCGCGGCGAGCCTGGCAAGCTTGTTTCCGAGACCAGTGACGTATTCAGCTCCATAGGCGGAATGGTAAACCTCTGGCGAGCCGTGGAGGCGGTAGTACGCAGGCCCGGCCAGCCGCCGGGTGCTGCCGCGCGGAACGCACGCCGGGTCGGCTGCCGCGCGGGCAACCTGGAAGCAGGACAGCAGGGCTTCAACCTCGTCGGTGAACCAGGTCATACCTGCCCCTGGCAAGAACTGCGTCAGGGGCCGCTCCACGGCGACAAGCCGTCGAGTGTGCGTAATCTCCTTCGGCGCCTTCACAGCGAAGCGGAAATCCTCCAGTACGGTCCCAGCCCAGCGCGGTAGGTCGTCGGCAGGTGCGGCCGGTAGAAAGACGAGTTGATCTCAACGGCACCGAGCCGTTGCGCACACCGTTCCAGGTGAGTGCCGACTTGCGGGAACTCAGCGGCATATTGCGCCGGAATGTTCCAGCCGGCAGTCCCGATTTTTACTCTGCTGGTCACGTTGAATGCCCGCGCGCGTCACTGCCGCGCCGTCACGGGCCGTCGAGCCGGGTCGAGCATGGATGCGGCATGAGGCCGGCTGCTCCGTGCCTGATACGGATCGGCGTCAACACGCCCCTCCTGCATCGTTCCTGGCAAGCTCACGGGGTTTGCCGTCCTCGTCCAGGGCGACGTAGGTGAACACGCCCTCGGTGACTTTCTCGGGGTCGCTGCCGGTGCGGTCGCGCGCCCAGGTCTCGATCCTGACAGCGATCGAAGCGTCCCCCTTGTGCCCCAGCGAACAGTAGCAGCTCACCTCGTCCCCGACTGCGACCGGACGCAGGAAGCGCATTGCCTCGATGCTGACCGTAGCCACCCGCCCCTGCGCCTGCTGCGCGGCAAAGGTGCCACCTGCCAGGTCCATTTGCGACAATGTCCAGCCGCCGAAAATGGCACCGCTCGCGTTCGTGTCGCGCGGCATGGCGACCGTGCGCAGGTGCGGCCCGCCAGGCACATTGGGAACTTGGTCGGCCATCGGTCTACTCCGCGTTTGCTGTTCGGGAACAACGGCCGCAAACCAGAGCACTCCGCCGCTGCCGACGCAACACGGAGTGGTTGGAGCCAGGGTCCGCACAGCCCAGCCATAGGCTGGTCAGGACCGCCGAGGCTAGCACCGCATAGACATCCCGAACTGACGCCTCAGCCAGCACGCCGTTCGGCTCGCGGCCATGGAGTCCCAGCTTTTGCCGCCTCCGTCCAGCAGCGCCCCATGCCGGCTCAAACCGACGTTGGTGCAAGTTCAGACGTTGCAGCGACACACCGCTGGGCCATCGGGCTGGAACGATCAGCTGATTGCGAGCGCGCAGTCTTGCATCCTTCGTCTTCAGCCGTCGTCGCAACGTTTACGAACCTCCTTCGGACTTGGGAGACAGCAATGCCAAACCCAGATCCCGAGATGAACCCTGGCGATGAGGCCAAACCGGGCACTCCCGGCACCGGCAAGGATGTTTGTCAGACCTGCCATGGCAGCGGCGGCGTGGACGCGGGAGCCTGCGAGACTTGCGGCGGTTCTGGCAAGGTCATCCGGGTCATTGGGGGGCGGCGGAATACCGCTCTACCAGCATCACGGACAATTTCGACTGGGACCGTGCTGACCCACCGACCGCACACGCCAGCAACCGTGTCCGTACTTCCGCTGTTCTTCCTGCAACCCTGACCGGGCAACATTCAGGAGCGACCCCATGCCATTTGACCCACGGACCGCCTAACCCTCAGCCCCCCTTCCCCGCATCCAAGCAGCCGATGCCGGGCGACACGAAGGCGATGGACCCGAAGCCGGACTATGGCGAGGAAAGCTACAAGGGCAGCGGCCGGCTGGCGGGCAAGGCGGCGCTGATCACCGGAGGGGACAGCGGCATCGGCCGCGCGGTCGCGCTGGCCTTTGCGCGGGAGGGCGCGAACGTGCTGATCTCCTACCTGGACGAGCACGAGGATGCCGAGGAGGCGGCCTCATGGGTCGAAAAGGCCGGCAAGCGTGCCGTGCTGGTTCCAGGCGACGTGTCCCAGGAGGAGCACTGCAAGGAGCTGGTGGCCCGCACCGTCAAGGAGTTCGGCAAGATCGACATCCTGGTGAACAACGCTGCGTTCCAGGCAACCCACGAGTCCATCGAGGAGATCAGCGCAGAGGAGTGGGACCACACGTTCCGCACCAACATCTACGCCTATTTCTACTTAGCAAAAGCTGCGGTCGGGCAGATGCAGCCCGGCGGCAGCATCATCGCCACCTCATCGGTGAACGCAAAGACGCCGTCGCCCGAGTTGCTGGCCTACGCTACGACCAAAGGCGCCATAGCGAACTTCACGGCGGGCCTGGCGCAGTCGGTGGCGTCGAAGGGCATCCGGGTGAACTGCGTGGGGCCGGGTCCGGGATGCCGAGTGCCTGGCGCTCTCGGCACGCCGGGTCCTGGTGTCCCAAGCCGGCCGCAGCCTTTGCCGATGCGACCGCGCGCCTGCGCCGGCACCTCTGGTTCGAGCGTATCGTCACGTCGGCCGCAGACACCGACAGGACGGAACCGATCAGTCCCGCCATCCAGCGCATCATCGAGGCTGCCTGCTATGCGCCATGATCGTGGGCCGCGCCCAACCCAGCCAACCCCGAATGGGCAAAGTCGGTGTGTCACGAACACGGCCTGCTGGGAGGACAGGAACGGGGGTGTGGAGCTGTATGAAAGATGGGGGTAGGCCCTCCGAGGCCGCAGTCAGGGGCCGGCAGTCAGGTGTTGGCCTCAAGCCACTGCGAGCTGCGGTCGTCAAAAGCGACCGTGGTGAGCGTTGCAGCAAAAGGCAGGACGAGATCTCGTCAGGTATGGTCCGGAGAGGCGAGCGGAAGCGAACCGCTGATGACGTGTCGAAACCCACTAGGCGATGTCGGAACCGGGGGTGCGACCTTCTCCTGGGACCAGTTGGGGGTGGCCCTGAAGCCTGCCTGGGCGGCATCCGGCAGATAGGCGGCGCGAAGCCGGACCAGGCTCTCGCGTGGAGCGTGAGAACCTGTCGCTGCGATGCGGGGGGGGCGCCCAAGCGGCGAGCACCGCAAGGGCCAGAGTTCCCCGCATCGAGCGCTGGCTGAACGCTCCCGTCCAGATGAAGGATGGCAGCATCACACAGCGGACATCAGGGACCCCTCAGGGCGGGGTTGCAAGTCCGCCTTTGCCGCATCTGTTCCTGCACTGTGTTCTCGACGCATGGACGGCGAGGAACTATCCCGGCAGTCCGTTTTCCGCTGGCCTTCCATCGGCCTCGCCGACGGAACCTTCTTGGCCAGCTCCGCCCATGGCGTCGAGCGTCACGATGCTGTTCCGCAATGCGGGCTGGTCCAGCGGCTCAGGCACGGCGGCGATCTCGTTCGACGTGCCGTCGCCGCAGCGCTGGCCCAGCACGAGGCCCGGCTCGCCGCCTTCCGCTGGGTATCCCACGCGCCGTGCGAGCGGAACCTTGACCAGCTCCGCCCAAGCGCTCACCACGTGCAACGGCGATTGCTCCCGCCCGTGGTCGAACGAGCGCCGGACCGTCTTGCCGTCGATGGCCACCCCCTCGCGCTCGAACCCCGCTGCGAGCGCGCCGACCCAGGCCGTGAACCCGGCCCCGAACGCATCGGGGTCGATCAGCACGAACGCGCACTGGCCCGTGTCGTGCGAGGGGATGCCGCGCCAGTTCCAGGAACGTCCTGAGCCAGGCCAGCTTGCCGCGGCCATACAGCGCAGTGTCGTCCCAGCTCTCGGCACAGGCGGTCACTGCGCATACCGCGATGGCCAGCACGTCAACCAGGCGGTGCTCGACCTTGCCGGAGCAGCGCGGGTGTTCGACCGTGCTGAAACACTGCCCCAGGCTCT
>JAABUP010008016.1_pt1 | contig 13720 bp, 15 predicted proteins | sample 5559201 | NCBI WGS metagenome assembly JAABUP01 (sample SAMN10711887, study PRJNA513373) | rock metagenome | isolation source: Antarctica rocks | place: Antarctica | reverse complement strand
TAGTATCTGCTGACTCCCTTGTTAGTATCTGCTGACTCCCTTGATAGTATCTGCTGACTCCCTTGATAGTATCTGCTGACTCCCTTGATAGTATCTGCTGACTCCCTTGATAGTATCTGCTGGTTGTTGTGACCGGGTCTGATGAAGTCATGATGGTTGCAACCGCTTGTGAAATAGCTGCTTGCTTATGGTGTAAGGATTTTCAGTACTGTCAACAAGTTATAGTTAGTGATAGCAAGTACAAGCCGTACATACCAGGCCAAACTCAAGAACTCGGAAACTGCACAAATTCTTGTATTTACAATTGACCTGAACAATGTTTCCTTGATGAATTGGTAAAGACGCATAGGAACGCAGCAGGTCAAAGACAACATGCCATTGACTTCAGGTCTGCCGTCGAAATCTGCGTGTGCATGAAAACACAACAGAAGCAATTGCAAGTGTCACGCACAGCTGCTGTTGCTTAGTGCATACTGCACAGTGCTGCTTGTGACAGGTGTCGCACGACATCACTACACAGTTGCAGCTACACAGTTGCAGTTGCAGCTACACAGTCGCAGTTGCTAACTGCATACTGCACAGTGCTGCTTGTGACAGGTGTCGCACGACATCTCCCTATTGACCCAATGCAACAACAGTCAGAATTGCTACAAAGTGTCACGAACAAAAACAAAGTTATATGCATGGAGTAGAACTCCAGAACACTTTAGCAGAATGCAGCACAGCACAGCCACCACCTACCTCTAGCCAAAATCAACGCAATACATTCTAGCTGAATGATTCTTGCTTCCCATTTCTAGTGCTCCAAGTGCTTTATTTCAAGGCTTTGACATGCTGTACAGGCTGAAGGCACTAATACCACTTTGCCACGTTGCACATGAGATGCCCCTTAAATCATTGTGCCCTGCTACATATATTACATAAATAAATTTGACGCAATGGCATCTCGCACAGTCAATGCCTTCAATTTAGGCCAAACAAGAACGCTTGACCTCAGCAAGGAGACTGGCGTGTAATGCAGTCTATTGCGGGATCTCTTGTCCTCAAACTGCTTGCAGGCATCATCAACACCTAGTACTGCAAAAACAGCTTCAGGAACACAGGTCCATGAGAGACCTAGCTCTTGCAACAGAGGCCAGTCGCCCTTGACCAGGTATGTAACAGCCTCTACACTCAGCTGATTGTCAAAAAGCTTTTAACTGCTCCAATTGTGGCCAACGCCCTCGAGCTAGATGCAAGGCAGCCAGTGCAGTCAAGTTTGTGTCATCGAGAGTCAGCCATTGCAGTGCTGGCAAGTGGCAGCTGCTCAATGACTGGACAGCCGACCAGCTCAGCGGGTTGTTGCTCAAGCTCAACTTTTGAAGTGACCAGGAGCAAGCCTGACTCCAGCATGTCAAAGCTGCTGCCTCCATTTTGCAAGCTATCAAGCTAAGACAACAGAGGTGTGGGCATGCAGTGACCAAAGACTGGACTGCCTCTGCAGAAGTTGTAAGCGCACAATGGTCAACCATCCCTTGTCAAACAAATATGACTGAAGACGATCTTCATACAATTTCTCACTAAGAGCAATCGTATTGCTGACAGCAACCATCACCAGACTTGGCCACTTGTCTGCACACAGCATGGCTGTATCCTGATGATTCATCATTTGGATAGAAGTGACACTGCTTCGGAAGTCTTGTCGGAGCTGTGTGCAGGTTGCTGTCAGGTCTTTGACACACTCTGGAGTCAATAACTCCAAGAGCCTTGGCGCATGCTGCACCACGTCAAAAATAGTGGCTGCAGGAAAGCTGAGCTGTGCCCCCTTGTACTCTGGCTGTTCTGCCACCTGCTGTACGTGGAAGTCTTGTGTGTTTGCCACCTGCACAACAGTATGATACGCTTGATCTACAGCACCGGAAGCACATTAAACCAAAATAGCGCCATACAGATATACATGTATTGTGTTCCTAGAGCGTTGACTCTGCAACACTGAGCTGGCAGTTATGGTGATGCTGGGCTGAACAGCATGAGAGTGATTGAAAGCTCTCGACTCACCATTTTGCGCCTCCCTGCGGTGCTCTTCTGTTCTTCTGCTCTCAAGTTGAAATTCTCAACAGGGTCTTGGAACTCCTCTCGAGCCACTGGCCAGTTTGTTCTGGAATTTCAAAATTTACTCGGGGCCAGCCATTGACCGTGAGGTGAGCAAGTTGTGAGATGAGTCACTCGCGATTCTCTTGTAGACAAGCGTTAGACCATAATTGCATCAGCGGATCTGAACGTGCGGCCTCCCACGCACTGCGCTTAAATTAAGCACCTGACCACTTTATTAAGCAAATCCGAAGAAACTGACGGCCCGACCAAGAATGCATCAAAGCCTCGCTGGCCCTTAAAACGGCAACACGCAGTTAGTTTCCGCCAACTCTCAGATTATCTGAACTTTCCCTGAGACAAATGTTTCAAGAAATCAAAACCGAGGGGAATCTGAACTTTGTTTGCTGCAACACAGTAATCCTTCTTCACCTCGTCCCTGTCTACACGTTGCGAGTTTCGGAAGCGCAAGTGGTTCCGGCAACTCCATTTACCCGTTGTATCGTGGTGGAGAGAAGATTGCCGCTTACACAGCCTAATTTGGTGCCAAACAGCTCCAGGTTCAGCAACCCCGATGTGGTGACTTTACAGCAACTTTGGGCGTAGCTTTCGTCCCTGAGGTGACCTGCACTCCAGTCTCGTCCGTTGACCACCTCATCCGTCTCCAGTGAGACAGCACCAGGTGCAAGAAGCTTTGCTTATTCTGCGACCTGGTGGCAGCTCGTCAGCTGCGCTTCGCTGCGCTTCTAGATCCTTTCCTGCGACACCATGAATGGTCTTGTGGTATCCAACGACAGCCTAAGGGAGTCCAACAGAGCAAGAAAGCAAGTGCTTCTTGCTGAGCTTGAAAGGATCCAGGCTCAAAAGGAAGCCGTTGAGCAGCAATTAGCTGCTCTTGGTAGAGGGCCACCAAAGGCTTCCTTAGCCAAGACCACTTCACAGCTCGCCTTGACAGGCGGACCAAAGAAACGACCAGCAAAGGGTGTACCTGTGGACGATCTCAGACCAGACAAGCGGCCCAAAGTTCAGCCAGAATGGCAGAAGAAGGAGCAGTCAGTCTGGAGCACTTGCCAGACAATTCTGAAGGGCATGACCAAGGGAGGTCTGGTTCACATCTTCATGCAGCCAGTCAGCCTGGCGCAGTTTCCAGACTATTCTGTGTATGTCAAGAAGCCTATGGACCTTGGCACTGTCAGCAAAAAGCTGAACAAGCCAGGACATAGAGACTACACAGATCCCTTGCAGTTCAGAGATGACGTGCGCCAAGTCTGGAAGAACTGCAGCCTGTACAACACGCCTGACTCGCCTGTCGGGAAGACTGGCCTGCAAATGTCAGAGAAGTTTGAAAGCCAGTGGAGCAAGTACATGGTTGAGGACAAGTGGAAGCAGGCGCAACTAGCCAAGCAGCAGTCTGCGCAGGTCAGTCAAGCAAACATGATACCCATCATTTTCTTCAAGAAGACTTGGGGCTGTTTTGGACCAAAGTATCTGACCCACCATTATTGCAGGCAGTCGTAGGTCATTGCATACAGAATGGCATGTTATCTTTGATTGGTTCAGTCTGCCATGCATGTTGTCAGCTGCCAGACATGTGCATGCTTGTTAGCCCATCAACCAATTCTTACACATCATTCTGCCTGGTGTTAGTGTCATAGACACCGCGATTAAATAGTATGGAGTTAAAGCAACAGAGTGCTGTACAGGTTTGGTTTTGTATTCTGGCACCTCTTACGGCATAAAAAACATACATTTTGTTATACCATTGCTATGACTTTGATATAGATGCCTTGAATCCATATACACAAGCCATGACAATACATACACCTGTAACAGGAACAGAGGAATGGCGTCAATGCTGAGGAGTTCCACCAACTGGGTAGACAGCTGCATGATGTGACAGAGCGCATTGAGATTCGCACCAACCCTGGTCCTCCCAGCGCTGACAGGGACATGACCTTCGATGAGAAGCGCAAGCTCAGCGTCTTCATTTCCTCCATTGATGGGGACAAGCTAGGGCAAGTGCTGGAGATCATCACGCAGGAGGAGCCAGATCTGCCAGGCATGCTCTGCATACCATCCTACATGCATTCATTCTTTGCATCATTGATTCATTCTTCCCCTCAGTTCATTCATTCATCCGTCCGTCCATTGTTTTACCCATGCATGCACACAGCCATCCACTCATCTACTCATTCATTTGTTATGCCTCTGTCTCCGTCTCAACTGATGCGTACAGTCCTGCATGTTAGTAGCTCCCTGTACGAGGTCCTGTCCGGGCAATTCTTGGCGATGTCCAACGGCTACTGAGCATGTCATGCATCTGCACTTGCACTGTGAGACCATTCAAAGGCCAGTCTGTGCAGAGGTAGCTTGCACTAGGCAGGTTGCAGCACCCCTGTTCATGGTGCCATGACACAACAAGCTCTTGCAACAGCCAGGCTCTTCAGGTGCACATCAGCTGCAGTATTGTTCAGCCAGTACATTGACAGTGACTTGTGGTCAAAGAATGGAACAGAAAACACAAAGACAGTGTCGTTGTAGGGCGAAATGCCACTTTGCGCATTAGGTGCCCTATAGCTCGTGGTACCCTGCTGTACATGCGCCTGAATTGCTTTTCCTGTGTGACTCCATTTGCTTCGGAACACTGATAATGAACAGGCTGAAAGGCTGTGCTCTGCAGCAATGTAGCAAGACTGCATGCCAGGCATCAACAAAAGCAATCAGCATCAGATGCAGCTGGTCTGTTGGTAGACAGCACCTGCTCTGACAAACACACTGTTTTCAACACAGTGTTCAACGCCGATTGAGCAGCGTGTCACTCACAGTAACAAGAACCCACTGTGACAGAAATGCTGATGAGTGCACTGTTGATTGATACATGTTTGTTCTCAAAGGCACAAAGCTGCGGCAGTATACACAACATGTTTTGAGGAAAGGTAAGGGTCTGGTCACCAGCAGAAGACATGGCAATCAGTGGTGCCTGTAGTGATTGGTTTGCGGCAATACTGCTTGCGTTGGCATGTTACAGCAGCATTAGTGTGCAAATCTCCCATGCGCCTGAGCTCACATGCAATCAGTCCATTTGGGCACACAGCGACTGAGCCACTGCCAACATCGCAAGCAACTCGGGTTCTACAGCCAAGTACATCAAAGCATATGGCTGTACTTTGAGGCAACTGTCAAGGAATTTACCATCTTTCTGGGTACTAACTGGCATCATGCCAAAAGGCATAGGAAGTTTCTTTTCCAGCCTGGGTCTCAAAGCCAGCACATCAGCTCTGTGCAGTGCCATAAGGGTCCCCCTCGTGATGCAGGGGGTCAGGATGGGGAGATTGAGCTTGATATGGACGCGCTGAGTCGCAAGGCCCTGTGGGCTCTGCATGAGCTGTACATGAACAGTGTGCCAGCAAAGAATGGCCCGCCCAGAAAGGGGGGAGGGGGTGGCAGGTCAGGCACCCCGGGGGCTGCTAGGGGCGCCTCACAGGGGCCCATGGCGAATCAACCTGAGGTGTGTGTGTGCACCAGCTAGCAATGAGTGTAGTCATACTGTTTATATGTGCGTGAGTTGACGAGCTTGCAGAGAAAAGGGCAGTGTCTGAAGACTACTGACTGTGAGCAAATGCTTCTGTGCTAGCTTGCGTAGTGCTGGCTGTTTCAAAATTCTATCCCATTGCTCATGCCTTGTTGCACCCCCATGACACCACATGAGCATCGGCGAGGCAATCCACAAGCCTCCTAACAATAAGTCTGTCAAGCCTTAGTCCCATCCCAGTTGTTTTGCCAGTGAACGAGCAAGCCCAAAGGCTGCAAACTCAATTCGCTCTTTCATCCTTTGAATCCTGCTTGTACGCACATCAATCCCCAAGCCCTTCTGTTTTGCCAGTTGCCGCATCAATCAGCAGAATACAAGTCAAGGAGTACACTTTGCTCGTCCAAAAGGACAAATTTGACTTGTCTTCATTGTGCATCTGACTTTTGACATTAGAGAGGTCCAGCGGTCATGCCTGATGGTCAAGATCTTGTCTTGTCGATTTTCCTCCTTTGCCGCCCCCACCCCCCCCCCTCCACCTGCTCCTCGTCTTCCCTTGAACACTCTTCCAAAAAACAAATTTGCGCAGGTGTCATCTCAGCGCAGTCCTGCAGTGAAGCGGGAGGGCTCTGGGGCCACTGGAGGGGCTGGTGCACAACGCCCCATTGCTGACAGCAGTACCTCCAGTGGTAAGCCTTCGCTTCTTCTTCTAGCACCACATTGATTATGTGCTATTTCAATGTTGCTCCTCTAGTCACAGCACATCTGTTTGCTCAGATGCCTTGTCAGCAAGTCACCTTTTGGCAATGGACTTTTTGCATGTGCTGTATGTGTGGCAGCTTGTTCTGTGTGAACATGTGTGAACTGAGTCGCATGCATATCCCTGTTTGGTGCATGTGCTTGATTTGCATGTCACACTTCTTTGCCCTGACTCACTGCTGTACTTGCAGATTCCAGCTCAGACGACGAAGATGATGCTCAAGGGCGACCTCAAAGTATGTCCTGCCTGTGTAGCTCCCCCCAACCTTCCCTCTGCTTGTGGAAAGGACACAACCACACATGTTCCCTCTGCCTGCATATAATGCATTCATGTTTCTTCTGCACTGCTGTGTAGGCCCAGCCACATACATGCCCTGCTCACAAGACACCTTGCTAGCTTTCAACATTGTGATCATAGTTGATATAGCCCAAGCGGCAGCCAAAGCAAATCAGCATGTTTTGCTCGACAGCCCTGGTTCTTAACGTAACGCTTGCATAACGGCTGCACATCTTGTAGTAGTACTTCATAGAGTTTCTGATCAGGCTGTCCTTGATGTGCAGAGCAAGCAGGTCCTGGGGGACCCACCCTGATGTCCTCCAATCACTTGGGGGCCCCCACAATTCTGCCTAGTGGAGGTGCCAAAGCCCGCCAGGTGGAACTCTTTGTCAGCTGGCATGCATCACCCTTTATTCCTCTGTTGCAGAATCACATCTGCTGAAATGATCCCATGCAACAGATGGCATGGCTTGCACCCATCAGCAGCTGCATGTGTATGTGGCTATCGCTGGTACTGATGCAACACATGTAGTCTTCTGTTGCGCTGCTGTGACTGCTGTTGCCAGCACTCTGGCCTGCCAATCACAACACAGCAGCTGAAGACAGCATGTGGTGCATCAGTGCCAGTGATAGCCACATACACAGCCGCCAACAAAAGGCATGAGCAGAAGCCCACAGAACAGTTGTCAGGCTAGACCGGCAGAAAATGACCGGTGTGTTTGTCTACAGGACACCAAACTGACCAATGCCGCAGCGTGGGATAGCTTAGCTGCTGGCAACGGCAATGAAGAAGAGGATGGGCAGAAGGGCGCTGAGGAAGAAGAGGACAATGAGGGTGGCCTGTGGAACAACTTCCAGGCTCGGGATGATGTTGAGCGTGCTGAGGTGTGTCATGATGGAAGGCAGACAGCAGCATTTTTTCGTTTTGTACCTTACAGTCTGGGGTGTTAAAGCCAGTTGTGACTCATCTCATCCTGGCTTGAAAGCACAGATTTAGAGACAGCGGCACTATAAGTTACCTAATCTCTCAAACCTTTGGCAGCACTATGAGTCACCTGATTTCTCACACCTACAGCGGCAATGTGAGTCACCTAGTCATCAAACCCTACAGCAATAGTGTGTGAGTTCTGGCACTGTCCTTGTGTGGACTATTATGTCTTACAACAGCCTCATTTGTTATCTATGCTGCTTGCTTACAAAGTTTAAGTTGTACAAGTCACCAGAAGCTCGTGTAGACCAGCTTGTTCGCTCGTGCACAAGCAGCAACACAGCTGCTGTGAGTGCATTTGCTGAGCAGTACATTTTGTGCTGAAGGCATTGTTTGCTGTTGCAGAAACAGCGGCAGGTTAGAGAGAAAGAGGAGGCCATTCGGCGGCAGAAAGAAGAGGTACCATTCATTCCTGCTCACAGCATATTTTTGGTTGATGCACATTCTCCAGACACCCGCGCCACTGTACATCACATATATGATGATCATGTATATGATGATCACATATATATTGTTCATGCGCCTTGTTGTTCTCACATCCTGTATCATGTGTTGCAGTCCTCCTGCTCTGCTCTTTATGTTGTGTGCTGATCTTGTGACAACCTGTATAGGCAGCTGCATATCAGTTCTTCTTGCATTGTGTCTCAATCCAAAATGCCCATGCCAGACTTGCTTGTGGTCAGCATGATACAATTTGCCTATGCGCTCCTGCCCTTGACATCTGTGCTGTCCATATCATAGTGGTTGTCACTCCTGGTGATGTCATGCCACTGCTTTGTGCCTGTCATGGAGCTTCATGAGAAGCCAGTACGTGCAAGCCAGTGCAGTCGTCAGGGGCGAGTTGCAGATCCTGTGTCTGTCACCTTGGCTGTCATGTTTTTATCTTTCGTTTATGCTGGGCAAAAAGGCTTTTTTACTTTGAAGCACAAAGCGCAGTTTAAAATCTGAAACCGTACGCTGTGACTAATGCACAGGAAGCACAGGAGGCTGCAGCAGCAGCTGCAAAGGCTCTTGAGGAAGAGGATAAGCAGAAAGCTGAGGAGGCTGCTTGCAAAGCAGAAGAGCTGGCAGCTGTTCAGCGAGAAATGGATGAAAAGAAGGCCAAAGACCGTGCCATGCTTGAGGTCAGTGGAAGCTGCTCTGTACCTGCTTTGCAGCTGGCTGCACAGTAGTCACAGCACAACTGTGCTGTGTCATCATGAGCACCACACGGCATGCTGCTCAGATGTAACGAGAGCATATCTCAACTCAGCCTCAAGTCAGTTGAGGCACATTCGTATCTGTGATGTTGCTGTAGCGTTTTGAAATGAGGACAGCAGAAAGCGTATGATTGTAGCTGAGCATAATGCTGCACAAACTGATCCCATCTTTTGCACAATTGACAAAGTTTTGACATCATGTCATATTGTGAAGCAATATGCCATGCTGCTTAAGGTACAGGTAGATGTGTGCACCACACACCACTGTACTCTTGAGAAGGTTTGACGGAGCAGTTTACATTGTGTGAGTTGCTGACTGTGCATCTGCATGAGCAGGCACAAGCGCAGGAGCATGATTTGGAAGGTGCCAAGACTGTTCACAAGATGCTACACACAGCAAAAGCACCAGTCGATGGTGGTCTGGCCCTCCGTGAAAACGAAGATGATCTAGATTTTGGCGATGAAGATGATGAGGGAGATGAAGGGGCTGATGTCGAGGACATGGACGTTGCAAATGAGGAGGGCGAGGTCGAAGAAATATAGCCTTGTACACAGCTGACCTTACATCAACCACCGTCACTGTACTGAGATGTGTTTGCTGTTGTCCTTCTATTCACTGGTGTTGGTTGTACAAGCAATATTGCTGTTCGTGATGCATCTGCAACAAAAACATTGAAGCATTGAGACCAAGGCAAACACTGTCAGGCAGCATGTTTAGACCCACTACCTACTTTCAAGACTTCAAGCACTGTCTGTCCTGCAAGAGCAAACACATAAGTGTGCAGCACAGGTCAGGGTGCATAAAAATCATCTCTTTGAAGCGGACAACACTGCAGCACCCAATGAGGCATATGCATACATGATGTCAAGCTGCAGCATCTAACTATCATGTAAGTCATGTGCAAGAAAACGAAAATGGCAGCAGTACAAGGACACATGATAGCAGGGCTCCCTAACATCTGGCAGCACATAACGCAGCGGTGCAGATACATTTGCAATACTGGTGGTATAGCTTCAGCAGATCTCGGTTTTATCTGATTGTCCCCCTTGGCCAATATCCACCAGGCAGGAAGTTGCAGCAGCATCTGCTTTCAAGGTGCCGGCGTCAATCCCACACGAATCAGATTTTCTCTGTGTCTCCCTAGCTAGGAGGAGCCTTGATTTTGCCCACTCAGCACAGTAGCACCGTCCACTGCATTACTAGCTGATGCTTCCTGAGGGGGGCTCATGTCAGAGCTATAGCATGAATCACTGCCAGCTCAGCAAAGCATCAGCACAGCGACGCGGAGCTCATTCCAGATGGGAATGTCTGCACAGCCTGACCAATGCACGCCTCCTGTCCAGACACCCTTGGTTGTGTTCACAATCTGAATTCAGGTTCCCTGCATCGCTCTCCTGGCTCTGATTGCTCCAACTAGCCTCTGGCTGACTAAACCCCACAGAAATCGGGCACGTGTTGATGTGTTTGCCACAGCAACTTGCTTGGTAACTGCTCTGTCAGAAGCTAACTGCGCATTGGGAAACTTGCCATACATCTGACGTGGTTGGTTCCTGCAATTTTATGAAACAAAATGTTGATTGGGAAGGGTGTAAGCTGCTGGTCTAGCGCACAGCGTCCTAGCTTGAGATCAGCAGTGTATGCTGGCTACCTTGAGAGCAAAGATGCAAACAGGTATAAACTATGCATCACTAAAAATTGAGTGCAAAGAGCATGATTGAAAGCACTGCTGCTAACTTGGCAACCCAGGAAACGCAGGCGTTGGCTTTGCACATAAGGCTCTGACAGGCACAAACGCACTGCTTTTGTAATGCATCAACTGCAAACATCATTTGAGGCTGAATGGAAGATGCAGGGTGGGGCACCTGAAGGGAGCTGCTTGGTCAGCAGCCTGCTGCTCCTTAGCCATTCTGTCACTCAACACTTTGACAACGCACTCGTGCACTTGGCGCACAAAGTATTGAGGATCCAAGATGGCATTGAGCGGCTCTGCCTTGAGCAAATGCTTTCCATTGACCTCCTGCACATTTACAATCAGTACTGTGCATGTAGCATGATACAAGGAGGAATGTCAGTGGCATTCACTTCTGTTGCGGGAGGGTGCAGTAAAACAGATGCTGGCACCACAGCATGTGACTTGACTCAATCAATAGTAGTCAGCGCCATGAAATTTTGCATGGACCATTGCCTGACTGCAATGTATAATGTGTTCTCACCCGGAACGACACAGGCTGACCGGTCTCGGCGTCCCTCGCATCAACAATGTGAGGTGATCCATATCCGATATTGTCATCGAACATGATCTGAATATGCTCCTCGTCTCGCCTATTCAGAAGGAGCAGCTTGCCAGCCTTAGATCGCTCTGCGTTGGTTTTCCAAAAGGGGTAGTAGTCGCGCAGGGCATAGGCGCGGTTGATTCTGCGTTTGCCGCACTCGTGCAGGAAAGCTAGCCTCATCTCTGGAAATGTTCTTAGCAGCTTTTTGCCGGACTCAGCAGCACAGGCCTCCAGCTCTCTTAGCGTGAGCTTCTTAGCAGTCATGACCTTTGGTGACGCACCTGTGGTAGCATACAAACTATTGACAACCGTTCATGTTAAAGTCTTTCAGTTGGTGTTGACACTTGCTTACAAATGTGCGCTTTGCATAATGCATGCTGTCTGCTGCACCTTGGCAGGTCAGCTGACCCTGATATACCACACATAATGCTTATTGGTGCATATGACAGAATGTGCACAAGCAGCAGCCATGTAGATGCTCACCCAAGCAGAGAATACTGCCATCAGGCTTGGTCGATTCCCTGTAGAAGGCGCCGACATTCTGTGGCATTGACATGCGCAAGTCAGTTTGACCATCTGAGCCATCCATGTGTACCTGGAAACACAGCAGTCCAGGGTGAACTGAATGCCAAGTTTGCAAGAGTGCTGTATACATTTGCGCAAAGAAGCTCAGGATGTGCCAAACTGCAGTGTCTCCTGACAAGCTAATGAGTGTCCTCTAGCAGTGTTGGTGTCAAGCCTCAGGAAAGCATTCACCATACCACAGCAGGTGCCCCCAATGAATCATGCAACTTTGAAAAGGAATGCACTGATGCGGCTAATGCAGATGCCTAGCATGCTGACTGCACACACACCTCAGGGTAAGATGGATGCTGGCCAGTAGCAAATGCATTCATCTCTTCCACGACTTCTGCAACATCTGCCCCAAAAGACCGGAACACAATTGTGAAGTCTCTTCCCTGCAGAGCCCCTTAACAGTCAGTCAATGTGCAGACAAATCTGTACGTGCCTGCTGGTATGCCTCATCTACTTGGGCTGCAGCACAGTGGCACAAGCTGTCGGTGTCATAGGCCCCATCCACAGTAAAGCAAAAATCAAACTGTACCGCGTTTGTGTCAGTGCAGTAGAGCCTTACATGCACAGCAGGTAACACGCAAAATGGAGCCCGTTACAGGTGCAGTGACTGTTACCTGTTGTGCTTTAGCCATCAGAGCTGGCAACTCTGTGTTTCTTGGCTTGCATCGTAAGAATTCACAGACAATTTTACTGAACCACTGTTTCCTACCTGTGACTGCAGATGTTTCAACAGCTCAAAGAAGGAGGGCAGGATGCGTTGCTGGATGCCCGCGGTTGGCGCATGCGTCAGCTTTCCAAACAGTTTCTCAAACACGCCCCTGCATGATGCATCATGTACATGTTCAACATTTGCTTGTTGACAGAAGCAGATCTTGTTCAACTGAGATGACATCCTCAATATCAAGGATGTGGTGATGATTCACAGCTGGTCAACACAGAGTTTGGCTGTACTGGCAAAAAGTCACGAGCAAAGCATTCATACAAAATGATTGATTGATTGGGGGCAATCAGTCAAGTCTTTGTATGAATGCTTTGCTCGTGACTTTTTGCCAGTATAGCCAAGCTTGGTAGTGACGACAGGGCAAGTCACTGGCAACTTTCTGCTTATACTGCATCTACACGTAGATTGACGGATCCAAGCAGACTACAACAGTGAACTGGAGCACACTTAGAAACATCAAGGGTCACTGACTGTGGCAGATGGTCACAACATTGACAACGACAACACAGCTTCTGATGAAAGTGCCAGACGACCATGACTATGAAAATGACAACCATGATGCTCTCAAATGCAAAGAGTGACCTGAACATATCTCCTGGTTGCCCTGCTTCTGTGAAGATCCTCTTCAGCTTTTGCCTGTCGCTCTTGATGGCTGTGTTCATGGCTTCAATGGCTGGCCCTTCGCCCACTTTGAAGGGAAGAAGAAAGGAGTCTAGGAAGATGCGGTAGCTCATCAGTTGGGGATCGCTTGCAGGCCTGCATGCATCGCAATGACAAGTCACAGCAACGTCAGGATGTACAGCATGCAGCAGCTCACAACAGCCCTGCTGCAAAACAGATGCATGGGCAATGCAGCTAATCATCAGCTGAAAAGACGCTTGCAAGCCAATGTGTGCAGCAACATGAGTCATGGCGTCCAGCTGTGCTTGTTGTCTATGCAACATGCTGCAGAGGTATGCTTGCCAGTCTGAGTGCTGGTCTGTCTGAGTCTAGATGCTTCACAGGCACAGGCATGATCAGGGCCAAGCATATTGCACATATGAAACATGACGACATGCTGCTGTGTTCAGAAGCCACAGATTGCCGAATGGTTAGCACCAGGAGGTGCTCATAGCAACACCATGCATACACGGGATAAAATTTGAGAGTGGACAAATTTCCACATGGGTAGACAAGCTAATGCTCAAGGCAAGGTGTCTACACCTGTCAGTAGCCAATCTGCCAACAGGCACCCACATGGGTCCAGGCTCTAGTCTGCCCCAGGCACACTCACTCAGTAACATGTTGATCATCTGAGTCATGTCTGAGTCTTGAGCCTTGTCTGTCA
>JAABUP010008015.1_pt1 | contig 13722 bp, 17 predicted proteins | sample 5559201 | NCBI WGS metagenome assembly JAABUP01 (sample SAMN10711887, study PRJNA513373) | rock metagenome | isolation source: Antarctica rocks | place: Antarctica | reverse complement strand
CCCCCCCCCCCCCCCCCCCCCCCCCCACCACTCCCCCCCCCCCCCCCCCCCCCCTCCCATACTCCTGCCCTCTCTCCTCCTTAAGCCAAATCTGCTGCCAGTTTTCTGGATACAAGTGCAATGCTGTGTGGCAGTGTAATCTTTGTTCATGTTGTGGACGTCACACTGACGTTGTGCTTGTGGCTAGCATGCCTGTCTCTGTGATGCTCCTCTGGTGCTGCACGCGAGTGTCACATGTGCACATAAGATGATCACCATGGCATTCATCTGAGCTGCTGTTTTTTCCAGGATAACTTTGTGGGTGGGGAGTACCGGTATGACTGGATGGACCAGTACTGGGCTGCCAACATCCTGCTGGCGACTCTAACAGATGGTGGTACCTTCCACGCCCAAGCCCAAACTTTCCTCAAGATGTGGGTCTGTGGAACAGATGAGGTGGGTCAACTGCCTTTGCTGACTTCTTTGCCATGCTAGCAGGCATTTGGATCTGTGAGCTGAGCCCAGTGCTACTCCGCCTGCTCTGAATGTCTATGACAGATCAAGTGGCGGACCATGTATAAAGTAACGTATGTTTGCAATGGTTTGACTCAAATCAGCATCCATTCACGCATGCATCTATCCTTTTGTTCATTCATTCCTTCCTCTCGTATGAATGTACACTTGGCATATAGATCCCATCCAGTGTCTCAATCCACAGTTGCTGTTGCAGTTCTTCTACGGCCATTGGTGCAGCTCTCATGCCAGCTTCTTGCAATCGCCCTTGTATAACTTGCATCAGGTCTGCAGCAGTCATCAATGCAGAGTTGTGTAAGATTGCTGCTGCTGCTGCTGCAGGTCATTCTGTCAAGTCCCAGGGGTCGGGCTTGGAATCAGTACAGTCCATCGTTGGGAAGCACCATGAATGTGGCCTTCCTTGCCCAAGTGTATGCCAACTACATCGAACCTGGCGGTGGCTCCGAAGCCAAGAAGGCCAAAAGATACAGCTGCTGGGCTCAAACACAGGTCTGTCACTCCCTTAATGTGCGTACAACATGCGTAGCTAACATTATCAAAAGAAATGTGGCTACTAATACAGCTGCTGGGCACAGAGATGCGGGCATGTCACTGCCATGCTCTGCATCTGTGTATGCACCATGATTTGCATTTCCTGTTTTTGGCGCCATCACCTGCTGTCTTGCGACAGTAAGTATCTTCAACAGTTCTCTCACTGCAGCAACTGTGTACTTGAGTGTTGTGCAGTCTTGCTGCCTATGTGCTCTTGCACATAGAGCTGTTTGTATCCTGCTCTTGCACACACAACTGTGCAGCTACACTTATTGTCAAAGCTGATTATATTGAACATGCTCATCTGCCAATGCATTGAACATGGAGTGTAACTGCAGGCACGGTACGCTTTGGGAGATGCTACCCATAGCTTCATCCCTGGATTCGGCACAGATCCCCCCAGCCATGTCCAGAACCAGGCAGCCTCCTGCCCTGCTGCCCCTGCCACCTGTACGGCAGTGAATGGGCTGCTGAACCCCGACTCCAACCCAAGGGTATTGTACGGGGCATTGGTGGAGGCTTACGATGGTGATGTGGACACCTGGTCGGACACACGGTCTCTGAACATGACCAGGGTGGTGATGGAATACAATGCTGGCTGGCAGGGACTGTTGGCTGGTTTGAATGAGCTCAGCTCTGGTGTATGGGAGCAGTGCTTGCAAGGACAGGGAATCATTACCAAGGATCACTCGGTGTGCTAGGCTGTACGGCATGGGGGTATTTGGAAATGAGGCGCTACCAGAATGCATTCTTGTATAGATGGATTAGATATGGCATGCAAGCACTGACATTGCAAGCTGCTATTGTCATGATAGGCTTGCATGCAGTACGTGACTTTTGATTGTTGTTGTTGATGGATGTCAAACATACAGGCTTTGCTCTCGCTTGGTGTGTGATTCTTTGCAGTAAAATTCGCTGTATTGAGCAAACCTTCACGACGCTGCTTTGTTGATCCTCCTAAAGTGAGGCCCAGGATATGTAATATTCTATCTGGATGGTCATGGCAGGCAAGTCAACGCTATGTCCCAAACAAAGGCTTGCAATCGGAATGTAAAACTTGAAACTCAGCCAACTTCCTTGTCAGCTCATCTCGGCAACGGGCGAATCCGCAGTTTGACTGTCGCGCTTGAGCAATGCTGAGGGAGTCAGTAGTCACTGCAATGCGCAGCAACTAGCCTAAGCCTCTGTGTCTTAGCCTATACTAGGCGGTGTCAAACAGCACAGCTCGAGCCTGATGGGGGTTTGCTCTTCAAAACCTGCGACGAAGGATGCGCCCGCTCAGCAGTTGCAAACTCAAGCGCCAGTGCCACCTTCACCCGCACAGGCTTCGCCGTCACCACGACGTGCTACCATGGAACAGAAGGTACTCAGCCATGATCCTGCTCGAGGCACTTTTAAATTCACCAACGCCTGTGCCAGACTGAACGTAGAGTGTCAGTAGGAGGCGGTTGCTGGAGCTACAGAGCAAGCGAAAGACGCTGTTCAACAGGCAGGAGAGCAAGTGCAGACGCGAGTCAAGGAGCTTGAGACAATGCAGCAGGAGATTGAGAGGTTGAAGGAGGCACCTGTTTCAGTGTCTGAAGACGCACACAACCAGCTTCGCATTCAACAGCTTGAGCGAGAGGTTTTGCAAGTCCAGCAAGAAATCAACGTGACATTAGAAATAGCTGAGCAGGAGATCAAGGAGGCAAGTGACTCCAGCTAAGCACATCTCCAGTGCTGTCTCTTTCATTCTGACAGATGTTCTTAAAGCAGTTAACTGAACATGCAGGCTGTCCTGTCAGCACAAGCCAGTTTCAAGCAAGATGATGGCACTGGCTATGCAGGCCAGACCTCGCAGGTAGCGAGTAGCACCACTTCCTTGCACTCAAGTCTATGCTTGTACCCTGCCTCATTGGTCACATACATGTCTTGTGCTGACTGGTTGAAGAACATGCTGCAGGAACCTGTGCAGCTCGCCGCACCACAGCTGCAGGCTAATGGTCCAATGGGGGGTTACACCTCAGCACCAATGCTGCAAGATACAGCCAATGTCAATGGCACAGCAGGCTCGACAGGTGCTTACTCCCACAACCCCCATGCTGCAATGGCTGATGAGACAATTAGTCTTGACTCCCCTTCTCACAGCATAGGAGCCAGCCGAGCTGCTCTAGCAGGCAGCAGCTTTGCTGACTCAGACATCTCTGCAGAACACCGATCTGCCGGCTTTCATGAAACTGACCTGCTAGACTCGCCTCAAGGTTACGGCACTGCCAACACTGGCTTTCCCAGCAGCTTACAAGCACCAGCGGCAGCAGCAAATGCAGCATCGCATACCACAGGTGATGGCATGACCGGCATCCACCCTACAAGTAGACGTGGGACTTCTAGCGTACAGCCCATCACTGGTAACAGCATCTCTGGCGTACAGCTGAGCAGCAAACCCATTCTTGGTGGAGAGGGCACTTTCACCACCCAGCCTGTGACTCACCCTCAGCAGTATGCAACTGCCATAGCAGGTTCTGACAGGCCCCAGCGTGAGTCACAGAACAGGCAGGCGGTTGACAGCACTTCAATGGACGTTGGGCGGTCTACAGTTGGCACAGAGGCGCTGGAAGCAGGAAGGGCTGGGATGTCTGCCCATCCAGAGCTGCAGGCTGAGAGAAGTCTCAGATCAACCTACAGTACAGGTGCTTATCACAGTCTGATAGGCTTGTACCACACGTCAGCTTTTGTTGACCTCTGATGTCACCATGCAATGCAGCCAATACTTAGGATCAAGGGCTGTGCCATCAGCTCATGTTTGTGCACGTCATAAATGCTGTTATCTCTGTTGCAGGCTGAGAACTGCTGTCAAGTCAATAGCTCATTACAAGTGCAGTGAGGCCTGTCCGGGTGAACTTGCATCTGATGTCATTCTACACAGCAAACTGCAGAAAGCCATGCTAGGTTCTGGTTATTTTTGCACCACCAGTGTATGTCAAAGTTAAGCTGCAAAGAGCAGGGTTCAGTGTATGCCAAGTTGGTATGCAGAGTGCGCCAAAGGATGCTTTTGGGTAGAGGCCAAAAACCGGCTTTTAGCCCTTGCCCAACACCCATGACTACATGCATACCACACTGCCCCTTACACACTCCTTCCTGCTGCTGCTCCTAATTTTCAATCCCAGCCGGCCTCACTGACATCTGACAGGTGTATGCCTATAGGCAGGGACAGCCCAGCGTTCCCATCTGACAGCCCAAGTCGCAGCAGTGCTCAGGGCCAGTCCTACCATCAGAGCGTGAGTGAGGCGCCCAGTCAGAGTCGAGACTCAGGGCAGGCTCCAGATGATGGGCAGGCAGAAGACCTGGTGAGTGATGTACAGTCCAGAGCCCGGGAGGCGTCTCAGTCGGCCGTCATTGCTGGCCAGGAGCAGCAGCAGAAGGTACTTCCATGCCCACTGCAGAGTCAACCTGCACCAAGCCACACATGCCACATGGTATCTAGAGCCTTCTGATAGTTGGCCTATCGGCACCAGAATGATACAGAGACATTGCCTCATGACGCATTTGGGGTCAGGCCATCTGTTGCCAAGGGTTTTGCATCAGGTCGCTGAAGCAAGCCTGGAGCCTCACATACTTGTCATCTGGCTTGGGCAAATCACCCATCAACTCATTTCCTGCATGTACAGTTTGCATAGTCTGTTCTGGGAACTGTTGTCTGCGGTGGGTTGCAGCCAACATGCTTGCACCCTCCGTCTCCTACACCACTGCTGATAGTCACTCTGACTTGTGACGCAGCTGCAGCATCTCATAGACAGCGGGCTGGGGCCCATGCAAGGCCCCATGCAGGGGGGCGCTAGCGCCCCTCCTGCCTGGATGAACAAGGTCCATGATCAACTGTATCGCAATGTACATAGGCACACCATGCAGCCGCTGCATACAAGGAATCTGCTGCCGCAAGGAGCCCAGCCTCCCCAACACCAGTCCCTAACTCAGCCCCTGAGAATCATGCCTCCCCAGCCTCAAGCCTTGGGACAGATGGCCCCTCAGCTTCCGTGGGGTTCCCCCCAATGACTACGATTACCAGCCCCCGGGGTGTTGAACACGTGGGAGGGGGTGAAATCGACTGGGGCAGGGTACAGGAGATTCAGAAACAGGCTATGCTGGCTGGTCAGGAGGCCATGGAACAGAGCCGCAAAGGGCTGATGGAAGTGAAGGAGGCAATTCAAAGGAGGACACAAATGCAGTAATTAACATACCATTTTCAGCGACTGTGCTTTGTGGGAACGGCTTATACAGCTGCTCACGCCTCATTGATATAGGCACTCAGTAAAGTAACAAACTTGTGACCTTCTGGAATGTTAAACTGAACCTGTTGTGCAACAGTGACATGCATAATGTGAATTCTCAGTGGAATGGCTGTTCAACTCTAGATTGTGTGTTTTTGGTGTGTGATCTTGGCTTGTAGCCCTACAGAAATACTGTTTGATACTGGATGATCCCAGGTGGAGCACCCATGCTGGCCACCCGTTTCTTGCTAGCTTGCTTTGCAAACATGCAACAATAAGCAAAGTTTACCCCTTGGTCAATCACTCCTGTGCTGGCTGCATGCAATGCTGTGAATCTTTTACAGCTCCACACGGGCTACTTGGTGGAAATTCACGCAACGTAGTGACTGTCATCATCACGTTGTGAAGCTGTGAAAAGTCAGTTCTCTTCGTGAGCTTTGAGCACAGCCCCCACACACGTTCATATCACGTGCACGTGCGGTAATGGAGACACCTTACACAGATAAAGCAGCTAAATCAGAGTCATGCAAAGCAAGAGATCCTTCGTGCACTGTCATTAATCTAACCGTTTGTGGTCTAACTGAAGGTAGTGGTTGGATATCCATCTGTCGTTGGATCGTCTTTGAAACGCAACTGCTTGCTTGAGCAAGATGGTTTTCTAGTGATGTACACAGAGTCAGCCACAACAGCCTCGTTGTCAAGGTTGCGGTTCCATTGCCAAAGAGCATTGGTGCTGTTCATGAAGGTCAGGATTCCGTGACCAAAGCTTGGTTCCCGGAATGCTGACCAGGCTGGCTGGGAGCTGGCACAAAGGCTGCCATTGTATGGATGAATGGGGCAAAAGCCGCCTGCTTTCTGGTAGGAAGGCACAGATGGTGTAGGGCATTCTCCAGGGTCATCAGCATAGGTTTTGTCTGCAAAACAGCTGCCATGCTCAGATTGAGACTCATGCTGTGAAAGGGCATTAACAGCATCCTATGCTAGGTCAGCCAAAGGCAACAGCGTACTGTTGAGAACACATTGCTCTGACCCTCTACACAGCTTCAGGCTGAGGCCATCTGCGGCTACAGTTTGCTGATTAGAACGTCCAGATCTTTGGTACGCAGCACAGCATGCCATGTTGTGAATGGCAGCACACTGCATCACGCTAAATGCATCAAGCTGCATGCATCAGGTGTAACCTGATCTCAGGTTTGAGAGGCAGCTTTGAGTGACATAGGCAAAGGCAGCTTGCAGTAGGCTTACAGACGCCTTCTATGTTCCCCCCATCGCCAATGATGATGTGCACTGGTCCACATTCATCTACTGCAAACTTCTGCACAATGAAACAGGCACACTCATGAGTCTTGCAGAGTCAAGTTGCACAGCATCACATGCTTTGGAAGCAAGGGGGTTCTGCCCAACAATGTGTTTATGTGCAGCATGCTGTGTGTAACCCATGCCTTCGTCCTCATTTGGTACAACCTTGATCAGACTCTGCACCAAAAGAGACGCTGAAAGAGACGCTGCAGCGTGTCAATAGGTCAACTCAGCCTAATTGGTGACTTACATACATAGGAAATGTCCTCTCATACACATGCAAGTGACCATTGAAGATGACATCGACGCCATATGTGTAGAGCACCCCCTCCACTGCTTGCCTCATGCACTCATTCTCAAGGTAATGAGCTGTATCTGCACCAGGCGGCTTGAGTAAGCTCTCAAACATGATCTGGCAGTCTTTGGTAGCATGCAGTGCTGCTTGACTGCCAGTTTGTCACTACAGCATGTGGACTGGAGAAGGTTGACATGCAGCTTGTGACATGAAGAGAGACTAGACACTATACCAGTCTCAGCATGAAATATCCAGTTGATCTTGCTACTCAATTCTGTGATGTATGGATTACAAGGTTAGACTTGATGTCAAGCAAGCACACCAGGGAAGCAGCTTACATGATGAGTAGAAGGGAGCATGAAAGGTGGCTACCAGCCAGGGAGTGGTTTTGCGATTAAACCTGCAGCAAAAATGGCTACACTGTATGAGAGAGTGACATTCAGCATTCAGCACATCACAGCGCTGCACAGCACAAGCAGTGATGCCAGAATGGAAGCGTGCTAATACACGGTACCAGGGCAGGGCAGGGCAGGGCAGGGCAGGGCAGGGGAGCGGGGCAGGGCAGGACATCAAACCAAAGATGTGCATTGCCTATCGGGTTTAGGCACTCACGAAGACAAGTCCTTGCGCAACCACTCGTACTGGTCACTGCCTACTTCAAATTCAGCATAATTGGACAAGTACACCATATGTGCCGGTCCAACATCCACAGATGTGCCGGTCCAACATCCACAGAGTAGTGGACTGCCGGACCCACTTGCAGCTGCTAGTGCCGCTACAGGGTTACGAACCACATATGACTGGAACTGGCGCCCACCGTCTAGGCCGACGCTGTAGTTGCCACTGTACTGTGGCTCCAGCTCATGGTTGCCATGCTGAGGCATCAGCGGTATGCTGCAACTTACACAAGACCTAACACAAATTTCATACACTTGGCATGAAGTTGGCAGACTTGGCACATGCTACAGCATGTTGTGTGCTGCCAGGCATAGCACAGCTGACAGGCAACTGGCATGCTGCATGCACTTTGGCGTGTCATCTGGGCAGGGCAGTGTTGCTCTGTGTATGCCTTGCTCAGTATCACGGGTCAGATGCCAAAAGCTGGTTGGTTCCACAGCGCAATGCATGCTTGTGTACGTGTCGGTGACGTGGATGATGACAAAGACTGAAGCATGAGGTCAGAAAGGTTCAGATGGATCAACTGTCAACACACAGCTAAGCTGCAGGCCAAGTTGCAAAGCAGAAGATTGCGGCAATGATGGGGCAAGGAGTCGGCAAAGGCAGGCTGCCACTTCGAGATGGTCAGTGGTAAAACTTCATACCCCTGCGAGCCAAGTGCACATGCCCTAATGCACACAGAAATAGGCCAACAGGAAGGTTGAATTAGAAACTTTAGGCAGAATGCTGACCTGGACATGATGGCAGTCTGCATGTAGCGGAACCACATGTCCCACCAGGGCTGATACGTCCCGGTGGGGAAGGGCACATGTGCAAAGCTGCCATTGCTGACAAATGATGAGCCTGCAGCAGCAGAGATTTGTCTGTTCACTCCAGCCTTTGGTGGGTTTATTCAGCACAATTTGCAGGCCTTTCATGGGGAGGCGCTTGAGTAGACAAATGTAGTGCTGACGCAGGGCAAGCAGTCCCAAACAGGATTTGGTTCTGACACAAAACAAGCAGTGTCAAGGAAAAGGGTACAGTAATAAGTCAGGGCAACCAGTATGCAGGAACGCAATTCTGACTCAGGAGAAGCAATACCGAATGGAGATTTGGTACTGACAAAGGGCAAGCAAATCAAGCGGCAATTAAAAGGAACTAGCTCTCACAAAGGGCAGGGGATGCCAAAATAAAAATGCAGGTAGGACTTCTCACCATTTGTCTGCAGATCATCTGCATACCTGCACAGCAACAAACACTATGTTGTCTGACCCACAAGCTTAGTCAGAGTCAGATGTTGCAGTTTCATGCGACAGCATGCACCACAGCATGTATAATTGAGCAAAGCTCACAACAGACTGGACCGTCACAAAGTCAAGAGCTTGAGTTCAGGTGATGGACCTCGCCCTGTGCATTTAGGCAGACTTTTGGATTTGGGAACACCACAAACATCAGGCTGCATCCCAGCAACTCAGACTGACTGCAAGACTTACGAGAAGTCCCCAATTAGCGTCCACACCTGCGGCTTTGCATCGACCAGGTGTTGAATGGTGACAGTTGTGTTTGGAGTGAGGCCAGTGTCTGACACCACACCAAGGACCAAGGGGTAGGTTCCAACAGCTGGGGCTGAAGTGAAGATGAATTCTTGGCTGACACCAGTCCTGGAATCTCCACATTTATAAAAATATACTGTACCTGGGCTCAGATCTTGTAGGGTAACATGATGAAAGAGGGGCGAAGAGTAGTTGAAGTTGGGGTTTGCGTTGGTGAAGTTGTAAGTTTGCTGGTAGGAGGTTGTAGCGTTGGCGGAAGCTTGAGCAGTGTAATGACCTGCTGAAGTACCGAACCAGACTGTGCTAATTGGCACTGCTGCTGCATGCTGATTGTTTGCATCTGCTGCGCTATGGATGAGGCCTTGACCGGTGGACCAGGAGACGATCACACTGCTGCTGGTCTTGTAAGTGAGATGCACCTGTAATGAATGATCATCGATTGCAGCTGCAGCATACTGCTGACGGTTAGACTCAAGTAAACCTGCTGCTTGCAGAGCTGTCAAGGTATATACGACCAGCAGCGACGGCGTCACGCTGACCAAAGGGGTCTCTTGCCTGGCTGGGGATGACACCTCCGCTGTGTCTGCCAAGCGGCTATCATTGAAGGGAAGTTTAGACAGAGGGTCAGAGCCGGTGGCGTCTCTGTTATATGGTATGGAGGTTTGACTGACAATACTGCTGGGGTGAAGACCACTTCCACCGGCAGAAATCGGACAGAAAGCGCATGATGTGATTATGAAGATGAGCGAACTCTTACTCCAGACTGGCATCAAACGCCAGCAGCAGATCTTCACAAGGTCTTTGTCTGCAGACGTTGGGTGAAGTACACCGCGACTGATTTTTTTCACAGGCGTGCAATTATTGCATGCTTCACCCACTATCCTGTGCCGCACCCGGCTGCAGCCTGTCCCTATTTGAGCTACTTGCAGTGATCACAGGTCTGACTGCACAACCTGCATATACTTACGAGTCAGTTGCCTCGGCCGGATGTTGCTGGTAAGAGCAGGTAGTGCGCAAGTTGTAATGCGGGAACTCACCCTGCCAAGCAGCAGGCACAACTTCACAGGCAAGTTCACGTAACGGCTGTAACGGCACACAGCTGTGTGTGTGGTGTGGTGTGGTGTGGTGTGGTTTGATGTGGTGGGACTCTGTTTCATCTAGGCGCGATTGTCCAGCCTCAATGTGGACGATGAACATTCCAATGTGTGGCAAGAGGAAAGCTGAGACCGATGCAGATGCAAGAACCTCTCAACGGCCCAGACGCACAAATGAACACCAGCTTCCTTGCGTGACCTGCCACAAAACAGGTGATCGCAACAAAAACAAAATACGATATTTTTTGCCGGCGATAAGTGCCGCAGTCTTGAGCCTAAAAGCCCACTCATTTATTTATCGTCGCAGAGGATGCCTGGTGGGGAAACTGTAAGCTTTTCGGTTATACAAGTCGGAAATGCTGCAATGCTTGCCGGAACTGGGCTAAGAACCATCCTGAAACACCCAGGCTACCCGTCAGACATTCCATGCTCAGCATCTCATTTTTGCAGGGTATCTTTAATACGAAGTTGACAGACTTGTCTGCTGTCAAACACCTGGAGTACAAAGCAGACTTTGCTGTGACAAGCTTTGCCATCAAAGCCTTTGCCATCATTCACAGCTCTTTTGCGGAAGTTCTGTCTTTGGAATGTGATAACATCCCTTTGTACAGTCCCTCAGCACTCTTTACTGCACCTCAGTACCAGCAGCACGGCAATATCTTCTGGTCTGACCCAAACATCAATGGCTTAGATCCTCTAGTCTATCAGATGTTTGGCTTGCCAGTACCCTGGGAGGGACGTGAAGATTTTCTGGCATCTGAGAGCGGTCAGATCCTCATCAACAGGTACCAGCAAGCGAGTCATACTGTTTTCAGTGCTTTGCAGGTTGATCCTCAAGCGTGTAAATGTGCTAGGCAGCTGTTGTGCAGGCAACAGCACACTGATGTGCTATACTGGCTCTGGTACGTCACAGCCAATTCTGATTTCTTCTATCCCAGAATGCATGGAGACAAAGATACTTACCGCTTAGCATTTGCTTTAGCCAACAAAGCCAGTCAATACAACCAAATCAGAAGTGGCCCCCAGCTTGGCCTCACGCCCTGGAAAAGGCCAGAAGGCTTGTTCTACGTCTCAGCCGGCTTTGTACAGCCTGACTTTGCCAATGGCACAGCTTTCTACCATAGGGTTGAGCATGGGGCAAAATTCAACCCTGCTAGTCCTCTAACCCTGAATTCTCTGTTTGTCACAACTACCCTGTCACCTTCTTGGCGTCGGCCAGCAGGAGTAACCTGGTTTGACTTGGAATATGGCGGCGGTGGACTGGCAACACACTACCCTGCGTCTGGTGTCAACACAACTGCTTATCAGCAATGCTGTATTTCTTCAGCTTCTGGTGCATCCTACTTCTCTTCTTGCTCCTGCCAGCCAACATCCAGCTACAATGACAACATGATGCTGGCGGTTCCAATATCGTACTTCCCTGAACTGCGGAGAGTCATCTCAATCAGCGAAAAGATTTTCTCAGCCTACCAGCATGACCTTTGGAGGCATGAAGCACTGAGCCAGTCCTGAATGCAGCCTCAGGGCACAACAGGGATGTGGTATCACAGGGGCTGGGCGCCCCAGTCAACTTGACCTTGTTCCGACATGCCATGCTACATTTGCCTTTGTGCATCAATGATGGCAAGCAACTGCAAGCATGTCGAGCACAAAGTTGGTGCCTTCAAACCATACGCATGCCCAGACCGCACAGATGAGCCAGCAGCATGATGTCACGTAGATAGATATGACAGCTTGTCATGAGTAGAGTCTCCACCTGCTGTACATGTGTAATTGGACCATTGCATCTGCTGGTATGTAGATTATATGGACTGATGTAATATGTACAAGCAATGTTTTATTCACACTGTCACTCTCTGCAGTGTATACTATCGTCATGTAACACACCACTGACGGAGTAAGCTGGTACGCTATATATGCATGCATCAGCTCACAGCATCTGCATCCTACATCGTGGCATGTTCTGCAAAGTAATATGAGACTACTTCTCCAAGTTTTTGCTTGTACGAATGCTTTGAGTGCACTACAAAATGCGTTGCATAGCGTGTCTGGATTGACAGACGGAACATAGACACTGCTCACTAGCCCCTGCAGGCAAGGGAATGCATGATCCGATTTGCTGGTCAATGCTGGCTATCTGCATTGAATGCTGACAACAGAGTCCACGAGTATAAGCTTGTGCTTTTGAAAGGCTGGTAGGAGACACAGTTACGTGGCTTGTTTGGATGCGCTTGTACAGAGTCCTTGCACACCCCAGGTTGGACAACAGCGGAGCTGAGGCGAAGTTTCGAAAGACATGTGTCAACACCTTCATCAACTCAATCTGAAAAGTAATAGCAAAACAGCAGATCTACCTGAAATAACTTGAACATGTACACAAAACTGGAAAAATTGCAATCTGAGCACTCAGCAGGCTGCCCTCAACCCCAGTGCTTTAGACTACACCCCCAAATCAATTCTAGTTGTATACAGTTGTATTTGTATATCAATATGAGTCCTTCAGAACCGCCAGGCAGGCTTCTCGAAGCTCGTGACAAGCATTTGCAGACAGATCTCGAGGAGCAGAAGCTCTGTTCCTGAAGTAGGCCAATGCAGCTGCACCAATGGCCCGTGCTTCTGCATCTTCGTTCCTGGGTCCAGGCTTGCCTGCAACGCAAAACAATGCAGCTCAGAGCCTGAATGCTGTCAGCTTTTGCTTGAGCAGGACACTTGCCAAGTCTTATACACCTGCTCAAGACAAGCCTTTCTGGATTAAAAAAAAGGCCTTGCGCCGACACACTGCACAGCTTGTAATGATGGACACCATATGGCATTCAGGTGTAGTAATAACACTAGTAATACAACCTTGTGCCAGCAGAATATTGTGACATTCTGTGCTAGCACAACTTGTGATGACAAGTGTTATTACTACCTGAAAGCCACCTGGTATCCAAACGGGCGTGTGGTGTGAAGCTTTGCAACCGAACACAGCGTAGACAAAGCATAACTCATACACAAAAGCTGACATGGCAAACCCCACAATCACGCACGCAGACCTTCTGGTCAAGCCCTTGCTTCAACAGACCCAACATTGTGTCTCTAACAATGTTAACGATGGAGTCTGAAAAGGCTGATGCATCAGCAATGGCAGTATGTACCTAGAAGGAGGTAGTTGGCAAGCCTCCTCATGGCGTGGTCAACTGCGTCCTGCACAGCCTTGGGAAGTGGCTTGATCCTGGCCATTGGAGCCGCCTGTGGTGCTGTCATGACCGCGTAAGATGCCACTGCGCCTCACAATGTCTGCAAGCCATATCCTTGGGTCCAGCACGCATGGTAAGCAGGTTTTGCAGGTGGTGTAGGTATTGAGTCACTCAGTCAATTAGGTACCAATCAATCAAATGATCAATCAAATGATCAATCAATCAATCAACCAACCAACCAACCAACCAACCAACCAACCAACCAACCAACCAACCAACCAACCAACCAACCAACCAACCAACCAACCAACCAACCAACCAACCAACCAACCAACCAACCAACCAACCAACCAA
>JAABUP010008014.1_pt1 | contig 13723 bp, 15 predicted proteins | sample 5559201 | NCBI WGS metagenome assembly JAABUP01 (sample SAMN10711887, study PRJNA513373) | rock metagenome | isolation source: Antarctica rocks | place: Antarctica | reverse complement strand
CTGCATTAGTTCCGCAGTGGCTCCAAAAGGGAGGGCCACCTGGAACCTCAGGTGGCCACAACTATAGCTCCACTTCACAATTCGCTTCTCGAGGTAGGCTGACCAGTACCTGCACCCATCTTCCATGCTGCCAACATGTGTGCAAGTCTGCAAGTGTGTGCTGTATCAGCCCTACATCGAGCTAATCAAGTTCAAACTTGCAACGTGAGTTATGACACCAAGTCACCGTTTCTGTTTTTTCAGACAACAAGACTCGACCCAAGCGCGAGACTCCAATCACCGGCGGACGTCCAGGCAGCACAGCGATCCGAGACAGCACTTTCGGACGTCCTGAGCGCGAGGTCCCTAGACGTGACCGGGCCCTTCGGGACAGTTGGCAAAGCAGCTCAGCTCTAGGGAGTAGCACATCCTCATCGTACAGGCCAGCGCCAGCAGGCAGAGGCAGCAGAGCCCCACCCGACCGCCTTCCATCAGATAACAGCAGAGGCAGTCTTGACAATACCAGGGACAGCTTTGCTCCTTCAACAAGCAGCAGCAGAGCAGTCTTTCGGACGCAGAGTGGACCGCCTCTGCGTGACAGGGAGGACTTTGGCTTTGGGTCAGGTGCAGGCAGCTATCATGATGCTCCTGCTTTCAAGCCAGCTGCACCACGAGGCGTGCCTCTCACAGGCAGAGGTCCAGTAGACAAGGTAAGCATGCAGTTTTGGTTGGTACTATGGTGATTCAGTCTGTTTGTCAAAACATTGGCTGAACCATGACACACTGAGTAAAATGCCATTGCATGAGCAGTCAAGCAATAGCTGATATTCATGCTTCAAGTCTAGACGCCAACTCTTGCAGCACTGCAATAGGGGACCATGTGCATGCATCTAGCCTTTTTGACAAGGTCCAATTAGCATCACTTGCGCTTGTGCAGCCTGTTGTGCTCATAGCACCTATCATCAGCCCCTTCAGCAATACTGCTTCAGCAGATTCAGAGCTAAGCTGTGATGCTCTGAAAGCTGGCAGCCTTATTGAGCTGCCCACGTTGAAAACGACACCATGTCAGCATGCTCTCTCCTCAGTCTATTACATTGCATGGCGACAAGCTAACAGCTGCGTCTGGAGTGTTTCAGTCTGTCCATGTGTGTGTACAGCCCCCCTTTGATCGAGACTTTCCCAGCCTAGCAGGCCGCAGCAATGTGGGCAAATCTTGGCATACCGGGAACGCTCTGCCAGAGCAGCAGTGGACACGACTTGCAGATGCCCCTGATGGCAGCGCCCTCAGCCCTAGGTTGTCTAACCCTAGGGTGGCAGAACCCGCAGAAGCTCCCAAACCTGTGGCATCCAAGCTGGCCAGTGGAGCAGTTGATGTGCCTGTTTCTCAGCCGCGTATGGCTGATACCCTGCAGCAGGTACTGCTCTAAGCACTGCTGCCATTGCTGCAACAATGCACAATATGCTTTTCGCGTATGGATTGCAAGGAGGGACAGATGATTTCTGGGGAGCTAGTATGGTACAGTCATAAGCATCCATACCAGATACCATCTTTGATCTGTGCTTTTCCCTCTTTGCATGAAGTAGTTCCTGCATACGAAGCCACCCAGCACACTCCTTGCAAGGGACAACATGTACCTTGCTGGCGTACTTTCCAAATTGATGTTGGTGCTTCGTGAAGATTGATCAATATGTGACTGATTATGATGTCATCCATCAGAATGGCATTTGAGGACAGCATGACTCAGCTCTGTGCCTAAATGGATTTATTTTGTGCAATTCAACACAGAACTATTCCGCTCCCATCTTAACGGCCATGCCATGACTGTGCAGTAGAGGCTCATTCATTCGTCTTCAAGTCATGTGCAGTTGACAACAAGGCCACTGAAAGCAGGTTCTTGCACTGTTTTGCACTTGTGTTGATGCAATTCCTGTAATGGCATGATATGTTCAGTTCACCTGAAAAAAGGCTGAGCCATTGTGTGATGCTTGTGCACTTCTGTCTGCAGGCATCCACACACACACCCAGTCAGACACCCTCCACCAGCAAAGCTCGTTTAGAGGAGTTGGTCATGCGTCAATCCAAGCAGCTCATCCCAGTTGTGGCCAGCACAAGCGCTAGGGACAAGGGCAAGTCCAAGGGCACTGCCCTGACTGGCCCTAAGCATGCGCCAGCAGTCCCAGGGACGGCTTCTGGGACTGGATCTTTAGTGGGAAGGGTCAAGAATGGTGTTGAGGCTGCTAAGAGGGGTGACGAGCCATCTGCAGGTATGTCAAAAAACAGTTCGTGGTGCTGTTTCAAGCATCATGATGGCCGCGATGACTGCAGCATGGTGCACTGCAGTATCCAAGAAAACCACTGCTCAGCCTACAAGACCTATCAGCCTCTGGCTCATGCGTGCTTCATGCGTAACGAACTAATCATGTGTGCACAGCTGTCTGCCTCTCAATGTGCGTTTAGTTTTTGCCCTGTGTAAGCATTGACATAGGGCCCAGCATAGTGTCATGACATGCCCAGAGCCATGTGCAAAAATGTGTGTGATCTGTAGGTCCAGTGATGACAGGGCTGGGCCCAAGCCTGCGGCGACTACCCTCTGGGGACCCCAAATCGGGCCCAGGGGCTACTGGCGGGGCGTCAGATGGGAAACCTGATGGGAGCAGTGATGCTGGTGACTCATTGGATGGACAGACATCAGGTATGGCCCTTGATGGCTTTTACTGTCACTGTTACTACTACCGTTACTGTCACTGTCACTGTTTCTGTCCCTGACGAGTTTTTGGGTTGCTATACCTGTCATACACAATTGCATGCGTGAGCTGTGATCTCATTAGGCTCTTGACTCATGTGTTGCAGCCGGTACGTAGGCAGTATCCAGCAATAGCAGAAGGCAAATGCAATGCAAGCACAGTCACTAAGTGACCATGTTCACGTGGTCATACAGCAATGCTTGCCTGCTTCTTGCAGAAGCAGAAGCAGCGCATCAGTTGTCTACCTAGAAAAGTAGTACAGCAACAGACAGATCAGACACTTATGCTACATTTTGGAACGCACAGCTACAGTGCAGCTTCCTTGTGATCAGCTTCAGTACAGCCCAGCACTCACTGTGATGTGCCTTCAGTATTTCAGGTCTAAGTCTGTGCATGTGACTTTGCTCATCTGCTTGTCTTTGCCATTGCAGGCTCTGTCAAGCAGCCAGGAACCAGGGACCTGGAACGGCAACGCACCAGCTTCTTCCAAAGTCTGCGAAGGACGTCCACCAAAACGGTAGACTCAGACAAGCCTGCTGCACCTTCCTCCCCTTCTACCCCTCCAGCACACACAGCACCCCCGATCAACCCCCCCGCAGAACCCCCGACCCACACCTCAACCACGCATGCCTCTGCTTTGTCCAACGGTGTCAGCAGCAGCCTGCAGCAGAATCAGGCGAATCATACTGCTGAGATGACTAATGGCCGTGACCATGATAGACGGCATTCTTGGGATGCAAGCGATCCCAGATCCAAGGTGTCAGCTGAAGAAGAAGCGTTCCTGCGCAGCCTGGGATGGACTGAGGCTGGGGACGATGAAGACGGTGAGTTAGATCATCACTTTGCTTACAACCTTGATGTCAGACCATTTGTGTTTCCCGCCAGTTGTGAATCATCAGTCATCCGCAGGTGACTGAGAACTACAGATTAACTTGCCAGGCTATGTCTGGGAGGTACAACTCATCAGCCGGACCTCTGGAATCAACATTGCATGATTTCTGTGCTGTAGCCAAATTGCTAGATTAGACTTTTGTGGTGTTTTGAGAGATGAGCAGCAAGTATTCCATCAGAACCAGTTCCATCTGCTACCACAGCTGCTGTAGAGGCTATTTGAAAAATCTGCAGGGGGGTCCAGGTCATGATGATCACTTGCTGGTATCTTTAGCAAAGCTGCTGCAGGGCAGCTTCCACCAAGGAAGATTGCTGCTCTGAAGGGCACAGGCTAGCACTGGATGCAAATGCATGCAGTCTTTCCAAACGCTACCTGCGACCTGTGCAAGTATCATGCATCGCTTTGGTACATGCAGCTTCTTTGCAGAGGTTCTACAGAGAGGGAGAGGTCGTTGCCGGCATGGCCATGAACATCACCTGTGCATCCACTCTTAGCGCTGTCTGTCTGTATGTAGTCACAATGGTCCTGCAGTCTAACGCTGAACCTATTTTGGGTCCTTGCAGAGGGCTTGACAGAAGAGGAGATTGCTGCCTTCAAGGCCAACACACAACATCTGTGCATCAAGTCTTTCAGACCCACTTCTCAGAGCTTCACCGGCTTCAGCACCTTCTCACCACGCCCAAAAGCAGTCAACAATAGCCAAAATGGTGTCAGCAGGCCTAGTCAGCTGGACGCACTCAGCAGCAGCGACAGTGACTCCGACTTCAATTGACGCAGTTCTACAGGTTTTGCAGGTCACAACTTCCTGTTTTGTGGAAGTTCGCAGCCTGTGTCATGCAGTCTGCTCGTGCTCATGGAAAGTACTGTGGCAAAGCTCCACGGAGTGTACTGTGGCGAAGCTTAACACCGGGACATGCATGACTTTGTCCTTGCTTCAACGCTTAAAAGCTACTATTCTAGGGCTGGTAGTAGAGCTACTATGCTATGGCATACACGAGGTAGAATAAAGCATGGCTACATTTGCTGCAGCTGCAGTTTGAGCCATTTGCCATGAATGCATTTTCGCTATAACGAATCGTTCTTATGTTATGTTACGTGTTATAGTGTCGACACACATCGACTGCTAGTTTTCCGATTCTGCTTTGTTGCTCGAGAAGGTACAGGATATAGTACACTAGTGGGGTAATGCTTTCCTTAGACAAACCAATTTTGCAAGGATGGGTCTGTATGAGTGCAGCCTCTGCCATGCAAGTTGAGCTCAGAAAGAGTTTCCTGTGTAACACTATGCTGAGAAGCCATTCAGGACACCGCAGTCGCCGACATGAGGCCTCCTAGGAGCAATCATTCATACGTTGCTTGCATGTCATGACCAGGACCATGACGAGATGCAAGAGTAATGAAAACAGTCATTGCTTGAACCAGGAAAACTGCATGCTGAACTCGTTCATGCATACGACGTTGCGCAAATTCGGGACGTCCGTTTTGTGTTTGTTTGCTCGCACTCATCTGCCCGGTTGATTGACTGTCGACTGTCATTGTCTGGCACCGGATCAGCCTTATCCCAGCTGTCTAGGATGACAACAGCCCAGACCCAGGTAATGACGCTATGGGAACTTGCTGGTGCCGACCCCAATTGCGTCTTTTCTCCCTTTGTCTGGCGCGTACGTCTGGCTCTGTACTATAAGGAGCAATCATACAAGTCTGTTCCGTGGAGATGTACTGAGAAAGACCTTATCAAGCCTTCTGAGAAGGCGACTTTCGCGCAGCTGCCGCCTGCCGTTCCTTTCTTGCGTGCTTGCGGGCACGTTCGCGCTCGCCAGTATGATTTGCTGCACCCGTGGTAGCGATATGTGGGCGCTGATGGTCGCTATCACGGCTGCTGCATGCCGAGCAGGCTTGCATGCTTACGTGGCAACAGTGTAATCTGTCCGCGCAGGTACCTGTCCTGGACTTTGAAGGCAAGAGGCACTACGAGTCATGGGACATCTGCCAGTCTCTCGACAATCAGTTCCCAGAGAAACAGCTCTTTAAGACAAACTGCCCTAGCGGTAAAGCCTGACACCTGCAGTCACACTCTGAAGCCCCAGTCAAATCATGTTAAGGGGCCAGTCTGACGCCACTTTGCAACAGCAAATGTGTCCAAATGCGCGTCACACTGGTGTGTGCTGTCTCGCAGGAGATGCTGGGATCACGTTCATTGTCAAGTGGTGAGTTGTAGAAGCCCGCTGTTTGATATGATCTCCAACTCACGGCCAAAGCCGTTGTGACATTTTCTCCAGGACAGATAATGCAATGTACATGAGTTTCACACGTGTGATCCTGATGGACATGTACAACCACCTGGCAGAAAAGGACAAGAAATACTTTCGGGAGTCCAGGGAGTCAAGGGTCAAAAGCTAGAAGATGTGAGCCCTGTTGCCTTGTGCAGTAGTGCTGCATGCCTGATAGCATGCTTTTACTGCATTGTTCCCAAGGTGCTTTGTGCAGCAAAGCACAGGAGGACCATCCTCACAACCCTGCTTAAGCATCGAGGCATACAAGCGAGGGCTCCTCCAGGCTTCTGGCGCTGTCAATACATAATCTGTGGTGAAAATCAGAAGCTTGCAAAGCTTTGAAAAAGCATCAGTCTAGCAAACGACAGCTGACTAACATGAACGTCATTCTGCAGCAGCATTTCTGCAGCGGTATGTCTGCAGCAACGGTAGCTTTGATTCACAGACTCTTGCAGTCACAGCCACGGGCATGAACGTGTGGGTGCAACTTTTGTGCAGGTGTGTGCTGACACACCTGCTGAAGTGGAGGCGTTCAGAAAGGAGATGGAGCCTTTGAGGCAGACTTTGAAAACCAATCAGTTCCTAGGTGGCAGCAAACCCAACTATGCAGAACTATGCAACTTCCTGGTAAGACGCCGGTTGTGGCCATTTGTGCTTTGTCGAGGTTGTCATGGACTTTGTATGCAGCGGCAAGTCACCTGGCATGTGCAGAATGCTGTATAGCATCAGATGCTCTATGTAGCTTGCATGCAGAACTTGTCACAGCAGTGTAGTTAGCAGTATGCTGTCAACAGCTTTTTTACTCCTGTCCTGCAAATACAGATGCATGCTGTCCTGATGCATTGCAGTGACTCCAGTGTTTTCTGCTGCAGTGGTCACGGTCCATCAGCAAAGTGCAGCTGCTGGCCATATGACCCAACTTTTGAGTGGCGTGAGCGCATGTTTCAGGAATTTGATGGCACAATCAAGAACAGCTTTGGCTACCCTGTCTAGGCATTCCTGAACAAGACAAATCCGTTGTATGTCTGAGGCTGCGCTTACTTGAGTTATAAAGGTCTCTGGGCATTAGCTTCACCCTGGTCAGGCAATGACCTCTTCTGCAGGCTCCTGCTTTGATGAACCCAGCATCAGGCAGGAACCTGCAGAGATTTGGGCAATCGTGGATGCTGTTTGCATGGCACTGCTTATGACGCTCTTAGCCTTGATGACAAGCTGCGGATGCGCATATTGTAGCTTTGGTTGGCAACGATTTTGGATGGGCCAATTTGAAGTCCGTCCCCGCAGCAATGCTATGTTGCAAAATGTCATTTAGGTGTGATGGTCAGGTTTACTGTGCAGTACTGCACTGGTGCGTGCGTGCACGCTCTTCAAAAATTGAGCCATATACTTTGATCAACGCATGTACATGGCGTCTGTATGAGTCATGATCATTTGCACGACCTGATCGCAGACGGTTTATCGCGTGCCAGACTCGACCTTGGGTCGAACACCTCCAAGGCAAGGCATTGTCTGCATGAACGAGCTTGATGTCGACCATGCCGCAACAGCAGCCAATCAAGCTGTGGGAGCTTGCGGGAGAAGATCCGGTAATCAGTATGAGTCACTTGGTTTGGCGAGTCAGACTCTTGTTGGCGCACAAGGGGCAGTCGTACGAATCCATCCCATGGCGATTTACGGAGAAGAAGGCCATTCAACCCTTCGACAAGGTGCAACTGAAGCAGACCTGCTGCGTACCTTGCATGCCGTGATGTTTTTGTACCGCTGCATAATCTTGAGCAAGATCTTCCAGCCGTGACAGACACCGACAGTGGGTGTAGTCCTGCTTTCTTCACGTTGGGTGCTGCAGCCAGAGCAGTGTACTATCATCATGCCCTGCATGGCCAGATGGTGGTGATAAACTTGCCACTTCTGCTATGCTGAACCAAGGCTGCATCCATCAAGCCTGCATTCACAGACCCAAAGCTCCGTCTGATCTATGTTGTGACCTTGGTGTCTCTACAGGTACCAGTCATGGAGTTCCATGGCAAGCAGATGGGAGAGTCTCTTGACATAAGCAAGCTTTTGGAAAAGGAGTTTCCTGAGCCAGCCGTGTTTAATGCAAGCTGTCAGGCTGGTAGGTTGTCACCTTTTTCGGCCCATCTGCGTCACGCTGCCACTCACAGGTGTTTTGCATGTACGTTTTTTAGCTAGATGCTTGACTTCCATGTCTCTGCTGTTCAGGGGATGCGAGTATGGATTTTATCCTTAGCTGGTTAACATTCTTGCACCAGCTCTATCTTCTTTCCCATTATCTTGCATGCCATGCATATGCTGTCAGAGTCAAGCACCACAAAGGATGGCTACAGTCTGTTATGGTTTTACTTTTTTTTTGTCTGTACAGAAAGGCAAATCAGCATCATGCTTGCTCACTGATCAACAGCATCATTGGTAGCAAAACTTCTGCACCAAACTGTAGCAAACGAACTTGCGTTGCCATTCATCATCACTTTTCACATGCGGCATGAATGAGTCAGACAGCAGCAAAAGCTACATGTGTGGCACACAAAAGTTGGTGATCCCATGTCTGCAGCAGGTCCAACACAACATTTGTGATGGCTGCCTTTCCAGTGGTGCTGATGGATATCTATAAACACCTAGCCAAAGAGGACCTTGACTACTATCGTGAATCTCGAGAGAAGATGTTTGGGTCCACCCTTGAGGACGTGAGTCTGACATGCATCATGCTGATTCACATGTCTCACATCTGCATGAAGGGGCCAGCAGCAGCAGTAGGACATGTGTGAATCATCTGGTCCAAAATCACAGCCCTCGGGCACCGCTGTGTCAAGTGCAGTTTTCAGCAGACCAGCCAGCAAAGCTTGAAGCCTTTAGGACAATGCTAGACCCCTTGAGACAGACTCTGCAGCAGTTCAAGTTCCTGGGAGGTGACAAGCTCAACTATGCAGACATTGCAGTTGCTGGTAACTTCCTGGTATGTACTATCCAACCATATGTCGTGTGCGTGCTTGTGTTCCACTCCTGGAACTGTCATGAAGTCAAGTCCGCTTTGAGTACTACTGCTGGATACCAGAATGCTAGCACTGACTTCTTTGTCCTGTGACGGTTGCATTACTTTAAATGTCACATAGCTGTCATGCAGATCGCGCTGCTGCAGTCCTTTGTGACATCAGAAAGGCTGTTGCAACTGATGCCTACGATAGATAGGTTGCTTCTGCAGTGGTTGAAGTCCATAAGCAAAATTCAGCTGCTCGAGAAGGAGGACCCGGTGTATGAGTGGAGGGCCAGGATCTTCAAAGTGTTTGATGGCACCATCAGCAAAGCTCACACATACCCAGTCTGAATCTGTCCATAGCAATCAGCACATGCTGCACTTGTTGTCCTGGAACATGCGCCCATGCTGTTCACATCTTGGCCTGTCCTGTTTTGCTAGCCATTGTTGTAGCCACTGTCTGACCGGAATCATGGCTGATTGACTGTTCCTGAATGGTCAATTGACAAGGTACCGTTGCTGCATTATATGTGGGTGCGGCACTAGCATAGCTGTTGCAGCTTGAATTAGCCACACAACCTCCTTGGGCCCTTTCCACACCTGAACGGAGGCAGCGTCCATTAACGGATTAGTGCATCCATCAAAAACGGCAAACGGAAGTCATGAACGGAGGCTCAATCCACACTTGTACCTCCGTTGAGGCAGATCTCGCCGTTGAGTTGCCCGACTCATAGTGCCAGAGCGCGAGCAGCTTCAGTTCAGAGCCTCCGTTATGTTGAAACGTAGCTCGGGTGACGGTTGGAGAACGGAGGCTCAAAACAGAGGCAGATTTGAATTTCGATAATCCGAGCCTATTTACAGAGCTTCCGTTCACCAAGTGTGGAAAGGGGTTTAGGCTCTCCTTGTGCACTCCCATCTGGATCTAATGTTCAGAGTTTGCTCACTATGCCACTATTTCAGCTTGCGAACTCTTTTATACATCAGTGCTATAACAGCCAGCGCAATGAGCAAGATGATGCAAATGAAGCAATTTTGGTTGTGATGAGGAGATGCGCTTGGAGTTTGTTACTTTGTCCACCATCTGTCGACTGATGCAGTGCATGCTGTGCTGGCTGTAGTGACTCATAAGATGATCCATCCAGGCTCATGACACCATAGTGCATTGGATAAGGCGATGGTTATGATCGTTGTGCATCAGGCCCCACGTGCATGCACAGGGAGTGCTGCAGCGCTGAAGATCATTGCAATAAGTAAACTAGGTAAAGCTTGACCCGCGAGCCCTGTCTGCCTTGAAAGATTTCCGTCGAAGATGGCGCAAGTGCAGCAGATCAAGCTTTGGGAACTGGCCGGGGAAGATTCGCAAACTATTATCAGCTCATATGCATGGCGAGTGCGACTTCTGCTAGCATACAAAGGGCAATCGTACGAATCAAAATGTCTCCATCTTTCACACATCATCAGCTTGCTTTCAACACAGTGCCAACGTTGCAAGGTTAGGGAATGCTCGGTCTAGTTCAAGTTGCAACACCCCCTCTATGAAATCAAGTATATATGCAGGTTCCAGTCCTGGAGTTCAATGGCAGGAAGATGGGAGAATCTACTGACATCAGCAAGTTCTTGGACAGAGAATTCCCTGAGCCATCTGTATTCAAAACAAACTGCCAAACGGTATGCCCAGAATGATGCCTGGACAGATGTATGGTCATATTGATTTGTGCAGGCGATTGCATACATGATGTCGTTGTGCTTATCGGCTCCTTGTTAGCTTGCAATTCCTGCGCCCTTATATGCGACACGACATACGCATGCTGCTCATGGCTGCGCAGTAAGTTACGCTTGATATGATGTGTAAGCCATGGCACCATGCCTGACGCAATTTACTGCTGACAACAGAAAGAACCATGCCATCTGGAACCTGTCTAACCTTCTGTTATCTGCTGTGCAGGAGATGTGGGTATAGAATTTATCCTCGCCTGGTAAGCATTGTCTTATGGTGTTTGCATACAGAAGCATGTGTACTGTGTTTGCTGTTCAACGCACGTGTTGTCAGTGTCATGCTGGTTCCATCAGAGTAATGCTGGAGAATGCAGGTCGATGTGTCAATAACTGTCCTTGCATCATGGCAGGCTTGTAGCCTTCCTGCCTGCGCTGCTAGCCAGTCACATTTGCATTATTATAGTCTTGACAGTCACATGCCGCTGCAGTCTGAAGCATACTTGGTAGCATGTCATCCAAATCATCAGCTTTGCACTCAAGAATTGTGTGCAGACTTGTGTGGCACATACATACACATGATGGCCAGAACAGCTTGTCTGTGGCACACTTGCACCCTGCATGTCTTTCCACCACTAAGCTGTTGTATGTCACCAGACTGTACCACGAATATGAAAAATATTGAGGTACATACATGTACAAAGCTCATGTCCGATACAGGGCCAACTCAACCTTTGCGAAGACGGGCCGTTCACTAGTTGTGATGGACATGTAGAGCCATTTTACCAAGAGCAACCAGAAGTACTTCCGGGAATCTAGAGAGAAGATGTTTGGTGCCACGCTCGAGGATGTGAGTGTAGCATGCATCATGCTCGTTACACATACATGGTGTGCAGCCTTAGCAGCAGCAACAGGACATGTGGCTGACATGCATGCTGCTTTGCTGTGAATGTACACCTCCTAAAGTTGAGCAGCAGCAACTAGGCATTCGGTGACATGCATTTTGTTGAGTACCAGCCTAACAGATGCTGTCGACCAGCAAATGATCAGCAGCAGCAGCAGCAGCAGCAGCTGGGCATTGACAATCTACCTCTGGCCATAACGCTGCTTTCCCAACAACACCTGCTGCTTGTTGCTCACAGTTATGGGTATCTGTTGTTGTTACTGCAACACATTTGCATGAAGGCGTGCAAGTCATGCACCAGCCTTCTCAACAGCTCAATATCAGCTGCAGATGTCGCTCAACAAGCAGGTGATTGTCTATTGTCACGGCTGAGACCTAGGCGGCGATCCTGTCTGTGCCATGACCGTCGGCATGTAAGGCAACATTGTACAATGCAGGATTGCATAATGCAGGGTTGCACAGCGCAAAAAGCCTGCTGGCAAGCATAGCATTGGCAGGACGCTGTGCTGCTTGCAGATCTCAGCAGACAAGCCGGCAAAGTTTGCAGCCTTCCGGTCAGCACTGGAGCCTATGAGGCAGACCCTGAAGCACTCCAAGTTCCTGGGAGGCAACAAGCTTAACTACGCTGACATTGCAGTAGCTGGGAACTTCCTGGTACACATCGGCAACCACGTGCATATTGCCCGGATCTGCTGTGGGGTCCCACAATGTTAGTCATGCTGATGGTGCTGCTTCCCGTGCGGAACTTCCATAGACCTGCTTTCGGGTCCTTTTTTGGGCTTATGGGTGTTTTGTGTGTATCAACATTACCCAAGCTGTTGGTATTGAGAACCAGGTTCCCTTGGGAATCAGAATTCATGCTCTGCCATTGGGGCTTTGATCAGTGTGGAGTGACTTGCATTCACACCGCCCCTATCTGCAGACCCCTAGGCAGCATTTGCACGATGACTTGCTTACACAATGGCATGTGGCATCATCACATGGTCACATGGTAGCAAGCAACCTCTGCTGCTTTGATGCAGCTAGCTTTTGCTGTCAGAGTCTGTGTCAGGTCTTGCTTGTGCGCTGGCAGCATCATGCTGTGACCCCAGTGGCAAGCTCCTGCATTTGCTGCATGCCTCTGATGTCATGAGCACGCAATGGCGTATTGTACATTGATGGCTAGTATGTTTCTGTTGCAGTGGATGAAGTCTATAAGCAAGACTCAGCTGCTAGAGAAGGAGGACCCGGTGTACGAGTGGAGGGAGAGAATCTTCAAGCAGTTTGAAGACACCATCAGCAAAGCTCACACATACCCAGCCTGACTACTCTCTGAAGCATCAGACCCAGAAAGGGACTGCACACAGAAAGACTACTTAGTTGTGCACACGTGGTATCTAATTCAAGCTGCAGTAGCCTTAGTGCAGCACCTGCATGTGAAGTAGCATTAGTACCTGGACCATTTAGCAACAGTCAGTCAGCCATGGTATTGATCAAACTGTAGAGTGTCGTTGCTGGCAGAAAACGATGTGTGGGCAAGAATATGAATAGCATGAACGCATGTTTCGGGAGTGCGACTGCAGCATGTGCTGCTATGGTGTTTGGATGCTGTGCACTTGACTTTCGTGTTGAGACCTACCAAGTATCAGTTATCAGACTCTTTTGTACATTAATGCTCTTTTACGTTAACAGCCAGCGCAGTGAGCACGACGACGCAAATGGATGCAATTTTGTCAAGTATGAATGCAATACCAACTTCCAAACTTTTACTAGCAAGCAAATGGATGCAACTGTGGAAGATTGGAAGGTGAGAGGTGCCAGCAACAAGGCTGGAATGCATGCTGTGCTGGCTATGCTGCGAAGATGATGTGATCGTGACTCATGCAGGCCATGACGATATACCGCGTTGCGACTTCTCTGGCCCTCACGACGTCGGGCCAGCACCGACTTCATTCCAAGCGAGTGTCTCAGCCCTGAGTACCATTGCAATAAGCGACCTAGCTCAAGCTTGAACTTCGAGCCCTGTCTGCCTTGAGGGGTTTACCGTCGAACATGGCGCCGGCACAGCAGATCAAGCTTTGGGAACTTGCAGGAGAAGACTCCCAAATTAGCATCAGTCCGTTGGCAGGCAGGCTTGAGAACACCAGCTTGGACAACCACCTTAAGCCGCTGGATGATGGATGAAATGACCATGGTTGCAGGCCACTGCGCAATATGGATTGATCTCTGAAGAAGGCAAGGACTTCCAA
>JAABUP010008011.1_pt1 | contig 13727 bp, 10 predicted proteins | sample 5559201 | NCBI WGS metagenome assembly JAABUP01 (sample SAMN10711887, study PRJNA513373) | rock metagenome | isolation source: Antarctica rocks | place: Antarctica | reverse complement strand
TATTTTTGTCGGTTTCGGGCTTATGAGGAGGATTGCGAGGATGAGGGGGAGAGGAGGTGGGGTGGGGAGGATGATGGTGGTGGTGGGCATGAGATGATGGGTGGTGGGTTGGGTGAGGGGAGAAGGTGAGGTGAGGGAGGGTTGGGGGAGGTGCGGGGGTGGGAGGTAGTGGGAGGTAATTACCTAGATTGTTAGTTGCCCTAGGTGCGAGGAAGAATAGCGTCCTCGAACGAAGGATCAGGCGCTTGGATGTTGTCATATCCGGCCTTGTTGTCATTGTCACGCGAAGTCGAGTCGACCGACTTGTTGCACTCTTTGTACGATTCATGATTCTACCAGCGCTGCACAGCACTGCAGCCTTACCTACATGTAGCAGACACACGAAGTATGAGCCTGGTAAAAGCCTCGTACAAGAAGGTGCTGACCACCAGTCCGCACATTGCCCTAAACCCCAGTCCTTCTACTCACCCTCTTTTTAGCCGGACTACTCATCCCCATCGCCAGCGGCTCTCCTCCTTCCCTCCCCTCAGCACTCGCCGCCACCGTAGAGTTACCAAACATAGCTGCTCTCCGTTCTCCAGCCTTCTTCGCCGGACTCGCCAGACTCGGCACAGCCACACTTATCCCGTTCCCAGTAATGTCCAACTTTGTTGCCGTCGTGGGTGGCTTTAGCCCTGTCACGCTCTTGCCAAAATCCAGCTTCACCGCCGGGGCCGAAGTCAGCGAAGGAGCAGGTCCGGACGCGCCACTCGTACTGCGTTTCTTCGGTGGCGACGCGATGGTCAGGTTCTCTTTGCCGGCACCGTTAGTTGTCGCTGATGCAAGGGTTACTGATGTCGGTGCGGTGGGTACGCCTGCGGCGAGAGTACCCGGTGGGAGCAAGCGTGAGGTGCCAGCCCGCTTTCTGGTTGGTGCGGCCGTTTCTTTTGTCGCCGTGGGTGCTGGAGCAGACGCTGATACGGGAGCGAGGTCTGCTGGTAGCAAAGACGCATTTGCTAAGCCTTTCGCGGGCGTTGCGATTCGTGAACGTCGAGGCCTCGGGGCGGTCTTCACTTGGCTGTCGGCGTCCGCGGCAGGTGCAGGTATTACATCAGTCACCTTCGCAGCGTTGGCCGCCGACGTCTTCTTCGCCGGCGTACTAGCAGCCCGTGGTGCCTTCAACGTCCGCAACTTTGCTTTCGGCTTGCTGGGTGTCTCCGCAGCAGGCACCGGCGCATCCAGCCCCTGCTTCGGCTCCTCCGTCGGGTCAAAATCTGCGCCTCTCTCCCACGGCATTCTCTCCTCCGGCTCATCGCTTAGCTGACTGGTGTCGAAACTTGTGGAGCCCTGATAGAACGAGATCAGTTGCTCGGCCCACCTGATCCTCCTCTTCCCATCATCGACGACCACGTCAAGCATCTCCTCGGGTTCAGCGACAGCTTCTGCTCCACTGGCAGTTGCGCTTGTGGATTCAAAGGCAGCCGCAGATATGGTTTCGAGGGCCATCTTCACCATCCTGGGCTTAGGCGGCACGCTTTCACCCTTGTTCAAGCGCGTATTGTTCCTAGTCATGTAAGCCAGACTCTGAGTCTCGGCCTTCTTCAGCACGTCAACGCCGTTAGCGAGGCCACGAATGTTGATCCTCGAGGGCGCGGACGAGGCAAGGTCGGATTGGGAGTATATCTGGGGTTTCCTCCGACCACGCCCACTCCGGCGCGTTCGGACGCCTGAGGCAGAGTCGCCAGCTTCCTCAGTGGAGTCATGTCCGACCTCAATGGTGCCGGGTGTATCGGGAGCGGGGGTCGCGGCGTCCTGAGAGGTTTCCGAGATGGCAAGCGCGGGTTGCTGCTTTCGTGGAGATGGGCTGTTAGGATCCAAATCCATGAGCACTTCGGGTCTTGGTGGGCTCGCAAGGGCTTGTCTGATGGTGTCGGAGTCCCGACGGTTGGACAATGACTCTTTCTCTGTAGCAGACAAACGTCTGGTGCTCTTGCTTTCCGCAGCGCGATTGAGAAAGGATTGCAGCAAAGCGGTGTCGTCCGAGACGCGCGACTTTGCTGGCTTCCGTGGCGACATTTGAGGCTCTTCTGGCGGCGCAGAAGAAGCGCGCTGGAAAAGACTTGCGATCGGGTTCAGCGTGTCTTGGACGTCCCGCATCGACTCATCCTTTGCATCATGTAAGCCTGCCGTGTCATGTCTTAGATCCACGGACAAAGAGGGCGGTTTCAGAGGCGTGAAAGCCACATGATGTGGTTTGTCCATTACAGCCGGCCTCTGCTTCAGCGGGCTGGACGACTTACGCCTTGGCGACCGCCTAGACGGGGCCTGAGTGTGGGACGCTTCGATCGATGTTATTGGGTCAACATGAATGTCCTCCATGATATTAGTACCATTATGACAAGGACGCTCGTTGGCCCCTTGTGGTGCGGCATATTCTTCTTGCACCGGCTCCTGCAATGCACCTGCAATTTGGAGGCAAAGTGTCATCTGCTTGCCCGGTGAATCGTCGGAGGACTTCGCCGTTGCCGCTTCAAACGCTTCTCCCTCAACGTCTTCCCAGTCGCTCCTCCGAAGCACTGCGACAGGCTCTTGGATGTCTGCCATGAATGATCCGTCATTTTGTCCTGACACAAAAGTCTGCATATTCAATTCAATCGGTGTCACATCAGTCGGTGCAACTTCGGCTTCCACGACTTCTGGGTCATCCTCAGCGAGAAGAGCTCCAATATGCGCATTTGCAAGAATCGCAGGAGCAAACTGCACAGGCAGGGTCTTCCTTCTTGACTCTGACACCATGCGCGAAGCCCTCGGACCCAGCTTTCGTCGCTTGACCGGACTGACGAAACCTTCAGGAAGCGTGATGACCTCCGCGGCAGGGATCGGCCTCGGCTGCACATTAATGAGTGGGGCAGGCTGCAGCGCTGTTGATTTTGACCTGCTCTCAGATGTTGTCGCGCCATTCTCGGGATTTTGGTCGTCATCTTGGCCTCCTGTCGTCCCCAGATCTGTGACCCCCTCGCGCGATCCACTAGCGTTGATACCGCTCAAATGCCGAGCGTGAAGCACAGCCTCGCCCTGCTTCATCACCGTCTCTTCACGCACCTCCAGGCTCTCAGAATCCTCTACATCCAGCCACTCGCGCCCATCCTCCGCAGTGATTTCGTCCACCACCGTCACCCCACCATTCTCCCCAATAACCTCGTACGTGGCCCCTCCAACATCCCCACTACCCACCTCTTCCTGCTCAACGTCGGGCAGGGCAACCAATCCACATCCCACCGCACTCCTCGTAACGATCTTCCGCACCGGACTCTCCCTCATCTCCCACCTCGACACCACCTGTGCCGCCCCAGCAGAACCTCCCACTAACCCCTCACCAGCCTCCACCCGCAACTTCTTCACTGCTCGCAATGGACTCGGCAGACTCGTACGCGACCGCCCAACTCCACTTCCACCTAACCCCGTCACCATCTCCTCCGCAGACGAAACTGTTGATCTCGACGCGCCGGGCCTCAGTACGCGCTTCCACATCTTCCCCACGCGAACTTTCCGCCTCGATAACGGGGATGAGGGTTTGCGCTCCCATGCGCGCTGCACGCGGGCGAGGGGGAGGTTGCCGGGGTGGAGGAGCGTCGTGTCGGCTGGTTGCCAGGCGGCGGTGAAAGCGGCGCTCTCGGGTTCGTGGAGCGCATCGTCGTCAATCGTCTCGGGGCGGGTATCGATGCCATGTAATGATGTATCGGGCGGCATTGTTGTTATGCTGTTGTAGATTGGCGATGTGATGTTGCTGGCGAGTCGCGTGGGAGGACGTCACGTCAACACTCGGGAGATGGGAGTGCCCAAACAAGACGGGAAAAAGCTGGGGTTTTAGTGCCGGCTATTTGTCGGCATCGGGAGACGGCCACGTGACAGTGCGTCTACTCTCGATTGATGCTGTACAGGTACATTCTGTCGCATACTGTATCCTTCCCGATCGAACACGCTCGCCACCATGGTCGTAGGCAAGAACAACTCCCAGAACCTCGCCCGCGCCGTCTCCTCGCCTAAATTACCGCCTCTACCGAAACTGCGAGTCCGGAGGCCGAACACGACGGATGCGAATCCGTGTATTGGGGTCATGAGCAGTGTGTTAGGTACGGCTTCCCTTGAGGATGCAAGAGGAGGATGCAAGATCGGATGGGTGTACAATGGAGACTGGACTGTACTAGCTGGAGGGAAAACTTGCTGACAATATCCGCTATGGCAGGCTGCTGGGCATCACAAGGCTACAGCGCGCAAGGCTGCGCGATGCTGGAGCAATCGCTGCGAGCGTGTATGGATGCGCGGGTATGTGTTTCGTCTCGACCCCGATCTTCTGGCTCGAGTTGCTGATACATGGTCTCTGGCAGAAACCGACGGAGGCGAAGAAGAGCAATATCAACTACCACCTTTCGCGATTTTATCCGCAGATCATTGGGCCACATAAGCGGAAATAGAGGAGGAAGCACATGCATGTACAATGTCGGGAACTTGGAAGCATTAGCTGGCGTTTGAGGAGAGGAAAGATGATTGGGGTCTGTCGGCGGCATTGCATGGCGTAGTGCACGAGAGGCAGGAGATGGGATAGCGGCGGTGTTGCACTGTACGATACTGCGATGTCAAGAAAACCGGCGCTGTGCCATGGAAGTCTGGCGGCTTCGCGGAAAGGCAAGCTATGCAGACACACCACATACCGAACGCTGGGCTGCGTTGGGTGGCCCGACGTAAGGGTGTGCTTCATCGAGGGGAATCTGTCGAAGCAATCAGCCAAAGCTAAAGGAAGAAACGCTGCACTTAGGAGGTTTGAGGATGCAGATCAGACAGATGTATTGTAGATCGTCTTTGCTGCTTGTCACGGCGGCTTGGACATATGCTTGTCATGAAAATTTGTATCATCATTGCAGATTAGGGGAAAGAGGCTCCTTGTTATTGACTGACCTTTATGCTGTGCACGAATGGCATCTTCCGGTTCATGAGCCAACGGAGTACTGCTTTGGATAACAGCTGGAGTACGTGTAGTACACAACGAAGACGAGTCGGATGCATGTTTCGCGCAGCACGTGAGCAGGCGGGCTTGGCAATGCTAGTGCTTCCCCGGATCTCATCCCGCCAAGCCGATCTTGCTGTTTCTGTCCGTTTCGGAACATGAAGTCAGTTCACTCTCGCCGTCCGCCTCACACCACCATCACCACCTCCAAACGCCGCTGCCACACCCACATCCTCCCTACATATCCATGCCATTCTTCTCGCCATGTCTCGTGTGACACTCTGCTCACAGCGATAACAGCACAGCATCACCATCTTTGAACTGCTGTCCGCATCCTTTCCTTGCGCCAGGCGGCCGCGGCTGCGACTCAACCGACGACGATGGCTTTCCAGGCGCCGATGAGCGCCCAATATATTGCTGCTACAGTAAGCGAGACGTGGCCGAGCCTGGTTCTGGCTTTCAGTGCACCTATCCGAAGTGTGGCGAGGAGACCAGCGCCACAACGACAAACAGCTCCGGCAAGGACGGAAGAGCGCGGACAGGTCATATCAACCCGGCGGGCGGAGAGCTCGGCATTGCCTGACTTCATGGCGTCTGTTCGGACGGCCAGCATAAGATCGGCGAGCCCGATGGCACTGCCGGTGATGACTGCGAGCAACATACTCAGCGCCCTGCCGAAAGGTAGCTTACGATATGCCTCGCCGCTCTCACGAAGTTTCGCCTCTCGGGCATTCTCCACCACCACTCGTTTCGGGCCTTTCAATCTTCGCGCGCCACACCGAACATCCTTCTTCGGCTTCTCTCAGCAACGAACGCTCTTCGGCTCATCTTGGGGTTCGTCATCGAACGGTCAGCGGAACCTACTCGGACACCTAGAACAGACGGCCAACAACAACCCAGGCAGCGCTACAGCACAGATCGCCTTCTATCAAGCCCTAATCCGCGCCAACATGCCCGAGATCCTCGTCGAACGCTACCAAACCGGACGCTACGCCAGCAATCAAGCGTGCGAAAATGTCTATATGCGCGCACTCGAGCGAGTTGGCGCGGCAGAAAATGGATCGTTCGGTGCAGCGACGGGCAAGCTCGCGGGAGAGCAAAGTAACCAGATGAGCCAGGAACAATTGCAGGCAATCGGACAAGCGGTTCTGGCGCGGAATCAAGGCGGGAATGTGACAATGTCCAAAACCGGTACCGGTGCCAAGTCTGAGCCGCTATACGTTGTCGTGGACGAGAGCTTCGCGAGCCAAGCCTTCAAATGGGTCCGCTTCTTTGTCATCTGGGGTTTTCTCGCATACTTCTTGCTCGTCGCTTTCAGCACTGTCATCGACATTACTGGCACGATCAAGAAGGTCACCGGGGCGCAGAACGCGGAAGTGAAACCGGAGCTACAAAAGACCCGATTCAGCGATGTGCATGGTTGTGACGAGGCTAAGGAGGAAGTGCAAGAGTTGGTAGAGTTCTTGAAGAACCCGGAGAAGTTCAGCACGCTGGGCGGTAAGCTGCCCAAAGGCGTGCTTTTGGTTGGTCCTCCCGGTACCGGAAAGACGCTCCTCGCTCGTGCAGTGGCTGGCGAGGCTGGCGTGCCATTCTTCTACATGTCTGGCTCTGAATTCGACGAAGTGTACGTCGGAGTCGGTGCCAAACGTGTACGCGACCTCTTTTCCGGAGCGAAAGCCAAATCTCCCGCGATCATCTTCATCGACGAGTTAGATGCGATCGGAGGCAAGCGTCATGAGCGCGACGCTGCCTACGCCAAACAAACTCTCAACCAGCTCTTAACCGAACTCGATGGCTTTGAGCAGGACTCCGGCGTCATCGTCATCGGCGCCACCAACTTCCCTGAATCCCTTGACAAAGCCCTCACACGACCCGGCCGCTTCGATCGCAACGTCAGCGTACCCCTCCCCGACGTCCGCGGCCGCATCGCGATCTTGCAGCACCACATGAAGAGCATCCGCATCGACGCCGCCGTCGACGCCGCTGAGATCGCGCGCGGCTCCATCGGCTTCTCCGGCGCCGAGCTCGAAAACGTCGTCAACCAAGCCGCCGTCCACGCCTCCAAAAACAAAGCCGCCACCGTCTCCGTCGAGGATCTCGTCTGGGCCAAAGACAAGATCATGATGGGCGCCGAAAGCCGCTCGCGTGTGATCCAGCAGAAAGACAAGATCGCGACCGCGTACCACGAAGCGGGACATGCTCTCGTGGCCATGCTCACGGAGGCCACCATGCCCCTCTACAAAGCCACTATCATGCCCCGCGGTCACGCGCTGGGCATGACGCAGCAACTCCCTGAGATCGATCGTGTCAGCGAGACCAAGAAGGAACTCCTCGCCAAAATCGACGTTTGCATGGGTGGCAAAATGGCCGAAGAGTTGATCTACGGCGCGGATAATGTCTCGACGGGCGCGAGCTCAGATATCCAGCAGGCGACGCGGACGGCGCATTTCATGATCACTACGGCGGGCATGAGCGAGCTTCTCGGCAACGTGGATTTGGAAAGCGATTACCGGGCTTTGAGTCCTCAGACAAAGCAGACGATTGAAAGCGAGGTGCGCAGGTTAGTGGAGGAGGGCCGGGAGAGGAGTATGCGGTTATTGGTGGAGAATCGGGAGGGGCTGGAGAGGTTGGCTAACGCGCTGCTGGAGTACGAGACGCTGAGTCGGGACGAGATGGAGAGGGTGGTTAGGGGAGAGGGGTTGGTGAAGAAAGTAAAGGGAGATGGCGGCGCGCCGGTGAAATTGCCCGAGGCTATCTTGCCGATCTTGGGGGCTGCAACGGGGGCGAGAAGCGAGGGGGCGAAGGACGGGAGACCGCAGGCTGCGGATAGTCCGTAGGAGGACGCGGAGGAGAGGATCAAATATGGACTAGGGCTGGGGCTGGAGATGGCGCTGCTGCTGTCGTGAGCCGCAAATTCACAGTGTCCGCCGCCGCCTTGTCTCCCTCTAGTGCCGAGGCATAGACTGCCGCAACGGCTCTACGGACGCGACTGAGGTCGAGAATGGCGATACTGTCTGGAGGGCAGAGCACACGTATCCGGCTGGAGCGGCCACAACTGCGCGAGCCTGAGGAGTCTGGTGACGACGCCTTGGAATTGGAAGTTGCAATGGTGCTGGTGCTTGGACATGTGTTCAGGTGTTTACTGGAGCATTCGCTGAGCGAGCATTTGATGTGTAGAGCCTTTGCTTATCCCAACTTCATGTATTGATCGCATGCACCACCTTACCTCTCTGTCAGATGGGAGACCAGACGCCTCACTCTGCTCGCGTGCTGCTAGCGAAACTCAAGAGACAAGCCTGCGAGCGTATAGGTACAGCAGGAATGGACATACATCTTTATATACAAGAGCACCTCGGGTCCCGTCTGATCATTAGTCCTACGGTATGGAGCGTGCGCTCGAGGTGATACACCACGACCGCGTCGCCCCCTTTCCGCCACACCAGCGTGTACTACCAGCGCTCCGCTTCCCCACGGCCCACATGCCCGTTTGTCAGCCTCGGCGCCGCCGTCCCGCCGTTCGAAAGCGGACCGTGGGCTTGCCTCAGACGGCGCAACTCGGCTTCGAGGTGGCGGCGGTGGTCTTGCTCGGCCTAGAAAGAGCACAAACCGTCAGCATGCGAAGCGCAGTCGTGAGTGACAGACACGGAACGGAGTGGGGACGACGCGTACCCGCAACAACTTCACGCCCTCCTCCCTCGCCTCCCGCATCATCTTCTTGAACTCCTGCCTCATCGCCATCGTGCTCGTCACCGACGCCCTCCCGTTCGTGAACGACTGTCGCTCCGCCGCTGACGACGAGGAGACGTTGGTGGCCGAGGGACTCCTCATACCCATCCAACGGACTCTCTCGTCGTTCAGCTGCGCGCCGAGAGCATCGCAGCGGTCCCGGAGGCTATCGATTAGATCCTCGAGCTGGCCGCGCTCTTTCTCCAGCTCGAGGGACTCGCGGGTCAGGTCTTGGAAGTCATCGGTCATGCCTCGCAATTCGGCTTCTAGGTGCTCACTCCTCTCCGCGTCGACCGTTTGCTGCGCGTGAGAGTCGGCGGCGGCGCGTAGACCCTCGAGCTCGGCCAACGTTGTCTCGTGCGTAATGCGTAGAGCCTCGTGCTCGCCAGTGAGATCGCGATGCGAAACCCGCACATCCTCGTGCTCGCCCTGCAGTCGCTGCAGTTCCTCAATCATCCGTGCGTTGCGCTCGCTCAGCCCAGCGACTTCCGCGGCCTGCGCTTCCCTAGCGCGCTCGGCGCGGCTGCCGTACGCGCCATCGAGCTCGGCTTTCGCGATGGCGAGTTCGGTCGTCAGGCGCACGATCTCGGACTCATGGTCCTGCATATCCTTTTGCACGGCTGCGTGGCGTTGTTCCAGGGTGTCTCTGGCGGAGACGGCGGATGTGAGCTGGGTGGAGAGATCTTTGTGCTTTGCGCTGGCTTCCTTGGCTTCGACTTCGGACTCGACAGCGAGGAGACGCGCATCGTTTGTTATGTCGGCGACTTGCGCTTCGAGTGTTTCGATCTGTTCTTGCAGGGCTGTTGCATGATCTTGGTGGGACTGTAGCTGGCGTTGTAGGCCGTCTCGCTCCGTTTGGTGGGTGTCTACAAAGCGCTTCAACTCTTCGTGCTCGTTCATCACGTTCATGAGCTCTAGCTTCGACTGACTTGCTTCAGTCTCCACCTGCACACGATACTCGAGGGCTTTCGTGATGGTCTCCTGCGCTGCGCCATGGTCGATTGCCAGCTGATCATGCTTGCTCTGTAGCTCCGTAAGCTGGTGGTCCTTCTCTGCATCCGACTTGCCATTGAGCTCGCGCTGCTGCTGAATCTGCCGTCGGAGGATGTCTTGCTGGGTCTTTGCAGATTGTGCCTGGCTGAACAAGTGTTGTACGCGATTGTTGAAGGCTTGTAAGGAAAAGTCGTCGCTTAGAGGCGGACTTCGTGGGCCATTCTCGCTCGAGTCGCTGTCGACCATGCTTGTCGGGCGAGAAGTGACATCGGACCGTAGAATGTCCCACAGACCTCCCAAGGTAGCTTCGTACTCGTCAAGCTTCTGAGCGTGCGACGTGGTCCTGACTTGCGCTTCGTCGATGGCTCTGCTCGCGTCATCGCTTGCCTCGCGCGCGTTGTCCAGCTCCGTTCTGTGTTGGCGAAGTTGCTGTTCGATCGTCTGCAGACTGTCTGACATGTATTGCAACTGCTGCTGATAGCCATGACCAGTCGCCTGCGGTGGCTCCCGCATGCTCTCCATGTCCTGTATGTCCGCGCACAGTAGTAGAGTGTTGTGAAGACGGTTATTGACGCCTTCGAGTTGCGCTTCTACGGCGTTTCTAGTCATGTGAACACTGTCCTGTAGCCGGGCGTAGTGCGACTTGACTGCCTGCTGCTCCTGGTCCAGTAGATGTACGTTGTCTTCCAGGCGGTCAAGGCGTTGATTCAGCCGTACCACGGGCTGCTCGTCTGCGTCATGCAATTCTTGCTCGAGTGAGAGGGTCGCCCCATGCGTTCTGCTCGCCTCGCCTATCACATATCGAAGCTGGTCATTGAGGTGCTCAAGTCGAGACTGCACGCTTGCCATCTGCTGCTCGTGCTCGTCTTGCATCTTCTGTGACTCATTGGACCTCCAACCATTGATGGTCGCGGGCGCCGGCGCGCCACGCAGAATGTCGTGAATACCATCGAAATCATCAGGAGAGTACATCATCGACGTCTCATCCTCACCATGAGTCTCTGCATGACTATCATTCACCACACTTCGTGATGCATGAACGCTCTGCTCCGCCAGGACGGCCGCCGTGTGTCTGAGAAGTTTTCCTTCGACAAACTGACGCCTCTCTAGCAGTGTGTTAATGGCAGCCTTCAATTCGTGGACCTTCTTGGTGCTCCCGGCCAATTCGTCCTTGGCTTGATCCAGGGGCTGACCAGTCCCACTTCCACTGCTACTCGTCCGATGTCTACTCGAGAGCAGACTGCTCCTGCTCTTCTTCGAGCTATCGGGGCTCTGTGGTGTGTCGGGTCTGTTCTGGGAGCTCACCGAGTACAGCCGCTGGAGATTCTGTGCTGCATCCTTCACCTTGCTTTCGAGCACCAGCTTCCGATTGGCCGCTTCAATACGCGCGTTGAGCCGCGCCTGCTCTTTCTTCAGGGCATCTACCTCCGCGATCTCGAGCATCTCATAAGATTGCGAATCGAGCATGGCGGTCTCATACAGCAGATGCTGACCAACCGCATCCCGGTCCTGCGATCGACGCACACGTGTGTTGAGGGAGATCTGGTGGCTTGCTCGCTCCTCCAACGGCGTATTGTAACCGTAATCGTCATGGTGTCCACCTCCATTCACTGACCGTAGCGGCTTCCACGACGCCGTGCTTGTGCGGTCCATACCAGGGTTGCTGTACTGGCTGCCATCATAGCTCACGTATCTGGGCAAGGGCGGCTCGTGATGGTCATAGTTGACTCCATTGGCTTGCATGTTCGTGACCAGCTCCAGTTCCTTATGGTCGTCGTAACCGCTCTGCTCGTTCTGCGCGAGCGTCCAGCGCGTCTTGTTCGGTGCAGCACTGATGCTTACTTTGGCCCTTGACATGGAAAGGAGAGAGGTGCCTCGTGAGGTCAAGTGTTAGGGGCGTGGAAAGATAGGATGGCGAAGTCGTCATTGGCGTGAAAGGAGGGTGTCGCAGTTAGGGAGTATCTGCCAGGAGAAGTAGGCCACATATCTAGAGTGTAAAGGCTGAGATTATTACATGGTTGGATCTACAGACGCGCGAATCTAAGTGAATCTTTGATGGTACTGATCCGATTGGTCGCGCCTAACTCTAAACGCGTACCGAGCCATTGGTACGGCAAGACGGGATCCCTACATATACTGCTGCTATAGGCTATAGCCTTATTAGACAAGCACAACTACATGCCGTGCATGACGGGCTCGTACAACGAAGGTACAGCTGAACGAAAGAGGACGACTCGCTTCGCGTTTCATTCGATCCCCCATGGCGGCGCTGCTATGAGACGCAGCCTTCCCCGGCGGGTGACTAGAGCCGTGGAACGGAGCCGATGGTTGCGTACGCCGAGCGTTGGCGTGTCGCGCCAGCCTCTAAGATAGACGTCGGCAGCGGTCGTAGCTGACGCTGTAATCACTCGTACTCCCACATGCAAGGCATGGTCCAGCTATATGGGCCCAGAAGTTGCTGACGGCAGTGCGAAGAGAATATCGACAATGTAACAGAGCGTCGCTGGTATGCGGCGGACTAATCAGCTTACCTCAGTGTCTCAACGGCAATCTTTTGCTTCGACTGGAGATGAGAGCAGTACAAGATCTGGAGGAGGCTCTCGGCCTAATCCCATATCACAGACCTTAGACGACGAGCTCGGCAGGCAGGAAGCGGTCGATCAGGCAAACGCAGGCGCAGTTGAACGAAGCCGCGGAATTGAATCTTGATGACATTGAGAGTGTCCGAAATCGTATACACTAGCTTTCGATATAGTACTGCAACGCCAGCCATTGGTGCGCTCGTCCTCACAAGTATCCCCTCTCGAGCTGCAAAGCACTGTCAGTGGTGCGCGAACCAAGTAGAATGCGACATGCCATGCCAACTCACTCTCCAAGGATTGCTAAGCTCAAAGCCAGCCGGCGCCTTCACATTGTCCGTCTGCCCTCGCAGAAAGCCCGTGAGCCGCCTGTCCCGGTCCATCACTGTCGACCTGTCAGCATCCCCATGTCCCCTCTGATCCAGTCCTTTCCGCTATAGCCCCTGGTCGTATGGTGATTGCCAACTGGCTTCGAGTCACTCACTCTGTCTATCCCACTGGTCCACCGAATGTCTTGCTCTCTTGCCTCCGTTCTGCATGGCACGGATCTTCGACAGTGCGGCGCCGGAGAAGCCGAACATGCCGATGCAGACCGCGTAACTGATGGAGGTGTTAGTCTGCGCCGGGGAAGAGGTCGTGTAAGCGCTCGTACGGAAGGAGAGCCTCGAAGGGGATACCCTGCGCTGCGGTTAGTCGACCAGTAATGTGGTGCAGTTGCCATTGGAACGTACCATGGCCGCGGTTCTGTCAAGGTCGGGTGCGTAGTGTGCGCTGTACTGTTCGTATACCACGCCGGCGGGTGGCGAGTACGTAGTTCAGCTCTTGACAGGTCTCCCCGGGCGCTCACAGGTACGAAGGATGGGAGGAGGTCGTCGAACTCACGTGACATTCAAGCGCGGGACGCTTGAGTCATGAGTCACGTGCAGGATTTGAGAGACTCACGCCCCGCGAAGCGCATGGAAAGAGCGAGGGCGACGAGGACACTCGCACACGATCTCTTACCACCATTCATCATCGGCGACGTTGTCGCGTCATCGTACACGATCACCAGTGAAAGATTGCGCGATATTGGCACGCTTCAACGCGCAAACATCGACACCTCAGCCTGGGCCTTGCCCATATTCAAGCACGCCAGCAAGTACTACAGCGACCCGACGACCCTCGCAGGGCTTTCGGTCGCACTCCCTGGGTATCGAGAAATATCAAAACGCGTCGCGAAAAGGCCCTTTGAGCTTCAAAAGTCGATCTTGGCACTTCACTTTAAGGTACGTCACGGAGCGGTTCAGGACAGTGGAGAGCGCGGAGGGGGGTCACAGTGAAAGTGTCCATGGTGGCGAGCTACGGCTTGCGCGTACAGGAGAGTGCAACGGCATAGGCTGGACAATCTGGCTACAATAGTGCTGAACCGCGCCGCGCCGCCGCCGACGAGGCTGCGCGGGCGCGGC
>JAABUP010008010.1_pt1 | contig 13727 bp, 17 predicted proteins | sample 5559201 | NCBI WGS metagenome assembly JAABUP01 (sample SAMN10711887, study PRJNA513373) | rock metagenome | isolation source: Antarctica rocks | place: Antarctica | reverse complement strand
ATGAGTAGCATGCATCGTTACAATAGCTTCTCACACCTGTCTGGCTGTGGCAACTTTCAGCTGATTGATTCTTGCTGTCAGTTGCATTCATCATGCCAGCCAGGGCCATCAAAGCAATCCTTGTCAGACGCGAGGGCTGCACACATGAATCGCCTTTGCAGGGGTGGTGAATCGCAGTCAGGAGGACATCATCAGTCGCCGGAACATAGGGGAGGCAAGAGCTGCAGAGCTGGACTTCTTCAGTGCACACCCAGAGTACAGCAGTGTGACAGCACATTGCGGCTTGCACAACCTGGCAAAGGCCCTGAATCACATTCTGGTTGAGCACATCAGAGCGCTTTTGCCTAGTCTGAAGACCAGCATAGAGGAGATGCTGGACAAGCGCTTCCATGAGTTGAAGCTCTATGGTGATCCTCTCAATGGACAATCTGCTGGCACCAGGTGAATAAAAGTAGCCACCTCTAGCAATACTGCTTTCACTGCTTTACACCGTGTGTTGACGTCACAAATGCCAACACAAGCTCTTAAATACAGCTCTTCATCTGAACATGTCACCCCCTTGTACTGTTCCTCTGTGAGCGCAGCTTGAGTCATGTCTCATGCAGCTGTCGCACATGCAGATAGCGTTTTGCTGAAACGATGTTGCTGCAAGTAATGCTGCCTACCGCTGATGTGCTGACTGCAGTGGAGCTCTGCTGTTGCGGCTGCTGGATGCGTACGCAGTGCGATATGGTGAGATGCTGGATGGACGCAGCGAGCAGCTACCCACATCTGAGCTTGCTGGAGGTGCCCGCATTCGCCACATCTTCCAGGACATCTTTGTAGAGGGTGTGGGCGAGCTAAACCCCTCCAGGTGTCTGTCTCATCATCACTGTAACCCACCTAGTACTTTTCCCGCAATCTGTGTCTGTGTCACCAGTCTGTGCAGCAACTTGTGCGCACAGTATGTGTGACTGTGCACACTGCTGGGCTGAGATTTGCCAGGCATGAATGCTAGCACAGTATGCAAATGGTGTGACATGGAACCACTGCGCAATGATCAGGCAACAGCGTCTTTGTTCTGCTGTGAATCTAATAATTGGACCAAAGCAGCAGATCCACATGGGCCATGGTCAGCAGGCAGCTGATCTGTATTTGCTGGTCCTATGCAGTGAGCTGACAGATGAAGATGTCAGAACAGCCATTAAGAACAGTGGGGGTGTGAAGGGCAGTCTGCTCATCCCAGAAGCCCCATTTGAGCTGTTGGTGCGACGGGCCATCAGCCGCCTGCTGCCTTCAGCGCTGCAATGCCAGCAGTTTGTGCACGCTGAGCTCCTGCGCATTGCCAGCCAGTGTGCACCAGCTGATGTCACCCGCTTTCCCAACTTGCAGGTCAATTTGTCCCAACACACATTGCAGTCAATGCTAATTGCACATTGTCAAGAAAAATTTGTCCTCTGCAGTGTTACATATGAAAAATCTGTTCTCTGCAGTGTCACCTACATAAATAATCATGACCAACCTTTGTTGCATAAGTGCATCAGCATATGGATGTGCACCTGGACCACACAAGACAGGAGAAGCTTCTTGTATAACGTTTCCAATAACCTATTCCCTGTTATTTGATAGCGGCGTCGGGGATTCCTCCTATTGCGGAACATCCCAATATGTCAGCCAAGGACCTAGGCATCAGATTGTTGTCAGGACTGCTCAACAAAAGCATGTCCAATCCTGACATCGTGCTGATGCATATCAAAACCTACTCAAATACCGGAGACCAGTTGTGATGCTTCAGGTGCGGCTGAGAGCAGCTGTGGAGGATTTCATCAGTGAGGGAGCTGCTCCTGCTGAGCGCATGATTCGAGACCTGGTCGACTGTGAACACGCCTACATCAACACTGACCATCCGCAGTTCATTGGCGGCAACCGGGCGCTGTCACAGGTACGTAGCCTTGCCTCCAGCGTGACCTCAGAAGCTGTTTCCAGTTGTGCCCATCATGGAATGATGACAGTGGCGCTGCAACAGCGGTGTGGTTGTTGAAGTTGTGGTTGTTCCTGGGTCGACAGACTGCAGGGAGATGTGCTTGAACAACTGGAGCTGTTAGCCTGACACTTGGTGTTGCTTTCCTTAGCACGAAGTAATCTGGCAACCGGTCAAGCAGCGCCCACATGGGGACTACTGCATCCAATCACCGTGGGGCAAGCCAGTCACAAACCAAAAGGAAGCAAAGTGTAATTCTGTCAAGTGTCTCTGGGGCTCTGTCTTGAACAACATTGATTAAGTGCCTGACAGTCTGGGGTGTGGAGCCAGTTGTAACTCATCAGACATCCTGGCTTGAAGGCAAAGGTGAATGTGATGTGGGTGGAAGCCAAGCTCATAACAACTCTGCGTAAAAAGAGCCTGATATCCCGCTGCCGGTAGTTTGGGCCAAACAGTAACAATTGCTGTGTGTTTAAGATTCAGCTCTGCAAGGTCAAGTTCACAGCCACATTCTGGTCACAGGTGCTGGCTCAGTTGCATGGCATTCCTGCTGAAGAAGATGAGCAGGACGAGCAGCAGGAGGACGCACAAGGCATTGCAGGGTCTCAGGAGCACAGGCGCCCCAGATCCGCAGGCCACCTTCCTGAGCCATCCAGCAGTACCTCCACACACAAGATAGGCCGACCGCCTCTTGCTGAGACCACTGCCAACAACAAGCTGGGACTGAAGGTATCTGTGTATGGCATAGTCATATTCTGATCTGCTGGCAGCTGGCCAAAACCATTCCTTGATCTCACAGGAGCGTATGTGCATGTGTGTATCTCTATCCTGTACAACCGTGCATGCGGGTGCAGCAAATGCGGTGAGGTGTCATGCCCCTCTGCCCCAGGTCATATGGTGACCTGGGGCAGAGGGGCATGGATCATATGGTGTTACATCATCTGCTTTGTGGAATTGTTTCTTGTCGCTGGTGCCTTCAGTCATGAATACTCAGGCAATTTGGCATATGCATTGCCTTCTGCATGCAAACCTGAAGCATGCACTCCAATCCGCGTACTGGCATGCGTCCCTGGTCGTACATGTGGGGCGCCCCCCTGATGTTGATTGGGGCGCCCCTGCAGAAGCTCAGGCATTCAGTGCGGTCACATCCCCTGAAGGGAGTGGAGCCTGAGTTGTTTTCCCCAGAAGAGCTCCTGGGGGGTGCCCGCCGCGCATCCCCTTCCACCTCCCGGCCAGCCTTTGGCAGCCAGACCCCACCTCAGAGCCAGCCCGCCCTTCATTGCAGTGACAGTGAGAGCTCCGACCGGCAACAGAGCGGCAGCTGGTTCCAGTTGCCTTGGAAAGTCAGTCAACAGGATGAGGCCCCGCAGAGCAGGCGCATATCCCGGGATGACAGGGGCCTACCCCTGAATCAACCTCCTCTGGTTAGTTTTTACAGCTGTCACCAACAGACATTGTTTGTTGTCTTGCAGAGCCTGTTCTGTCTTCGCAACAGGGCATTCACAAATGTATTGGGCTTGCAAAGTTGAAGTCACTGATCCAGAGGCATGCATTACAGAAACAACCGCCGGATCAGTGATCATTAAGACCAGCTTGTAGGGGCTGCTCATGACCATACATTTGCACTCCAGACTGAAGCAGAGACTTTGCATTAGTTTTACAATCCAAATTGTGTCAACTTTATCTGGGATCTCCAAAAGTGGAACCCTGTGCATGGTCCAATTGCCACTGTAACATGTGCAGATACTACGGGTGCCAGGAGGGGTAAGTGAACAGGAAGAGGTCCAGGTGCAGGTCACAAGGCTGCTGGTGGAATCCTACTTTGACGTTGTGCGCAAAAATCTGCAAGACGCTGTCCCCAAGGCTGTCATGCACTTCCTGGTCAATAGCGTGCAGCGAGGCCTTCAACAGCACCTCATACGCACTCTGTATAGGTACAAGATCCCAGATCCACCAGAGTGTTGCATATTGCTGAAGCACCAGATGATTTATGTAGTGACTACTTCTGGAACCACTGCCTGTGCTGATCACTTGCGACCGCCAAACTGCAGCAGCTCTTTGCACGTTGGAGACTTGCCTTGGATGCTTTGAACCCACTTTCTGCAATAGTCACAGAAACTCCTGCTTGTGTCTGACGCCAAGCAAGGCTGCGTTGCGTGTCTTTTGTAGCTTAACGCTACTCATCTGAATCAGGACATCAGGTAGCATTGTCTCCCATTGTCATTAACCACCTGTCAACTATTTTAGCCTGTGGCAATTCTCAGCTGCTGATGCCTGCATAATGTGATCTGTGTGCAGGGAAGAGCAGTTTGCAGACATCATGTCAGAACGAGAAGACATAGCCACCAAGCGCACACAGTGTCAGAACGCTGTCAAGGCCCTCAGAGAGGCCCTGACTGCGCTGGAAGCCCTGCCAACCAGCCTCATGCAGCGCCTGCAAGCTCAGAATGCTGAAAACACCGATACATCTGACAGAGCAATCACTAGCACACCTGCTTCCACCAGCAGCAGGATGCCAAGCAACAACTATGATGCAGCACTCATCTCAGCGTCTCCACAATATGCCAGAGGCAGGCGGGGTCCATACAACCCAAGGGCTATGTCTCAGGCAGCCAAGATGGCATCAGATGCCATGTCTGCAGTTTCGGTTAGGGATGAGGTTGACATTCGACGAGCAGAGTCATTGGCCAACCCTTTCTGCTATGAGTCTTGACTCTGCATGAGCTAGACAGCATCGCCATGTATATTAATGTTGTAGCTAGGCAGTCTTGCATGCGTCTTCTCCAAACATCAACTTGACCGTCAGACAGCACATGACAATATGCGTTTCAGCAATTTTTGCTTCAGGGCGAACTTGAACATGTGTGCTCTGTGCTTCACTGACACTTCACTCCTTGCATGAACTGCTATTGCTCAGACAGGCACAAAAAGTATTCTGCACTTGAATGTGGACACACGCAACAATGAAGCTTGTCAGTTTAGGCACTCAGCGTGTCAAAGCATTCTGTCGAAGTCAATGACTGTGTGCCAAAATGTGGGTGAGCACTATGGCCAGCATCTTTGCTACGTATCAGCCGGACCAACCTTTGAAACCAGGTACATTGGCAGTTCATGTGATTTCGTATAGCACATCGACAGTACCGTAGTCCTGGATGCACTTCAAGTTGTGCTTCACTGACAAGTGCTCAACACGCCAGTCTGAACACATGCTATCCATACACATCTTCACATTTTTTTCGTATATCACGATAATTCGTCTATTGTCATACTGCACTTCTGTAATATTTAACTGTCTCGTATGACAGTCCTGTATCACCCAGCTCTCCCACTTTCTCTTCATGTCTGCTTTATCCGCTGCGGAAAACTCTTTGTCAGCAAAACTTTCCGCAAAACACTCTTCGAAGTTTTTGTAAGTCCCATCTCGAGGAACGAGCATCATTCATCTTGGTGTACTTCGATATGTATGGGGCTGCTTTGTATCATCATTCGAAATAACAAACTTAAATTCTATTAGACGGGTAAGTGGATCGAAACAAACAAGATCGGGATCGGACGTCAGGATCGGTTCATACGTCTGCCCTTTTTACACTGACTAAACAAATATTGAGATAATAAGAATCTACAGCATGGCTTCGGATAATAAGAATCTACCACAGGCTGCCCCATGGCTTCGGAATGGCAATCATGAAATTCGCAAGAGCCGATGCCGCCTTCACGGGGTAGGGCCTTAGCCTCGGCAGCAATGTAATACATGCCGGCAACCATCGGGGTATGCCATGTACAATAGGCCAATCACGACTAAATTAATCGCAATTATAAAAGTGGTTTATGACTTCACTCGACGTCGCTGCACTCCTTCTTTGTATTGGAAAATTTGTATAGATCAAGATTAGGGCTGTGCTAATTATATTACACACTTTATTTACTTTCATGTAATAACTGTAGTTAACGTTAAATTAAGTTAAACGTTGAGGCTCCGTAAGAAGTAAAATAAGTAATCTAAGCTTACACTAGTTAACAGCATGACGCTGCTGAAAGCAGGCAAAATATGCTATATACAAGGAGAATAAGCAAAGCCCTAATGCCAGTGTATAGGGTTTCCAAGGGGAAAATTCAGATTTATAGATTCTCGAAACCCCTAAAAACACTGTTTTGGTAGCTAAAGGCTTGATACATTGGTTGGTTATTTCTTCAACTTGCTACATGCAATCCTTTTGCACAGAGAAGCCGATTGCCGCCTTCAACGTGTTCCTTGATAGATTGGATCTCAGATACACTTTCCCAAGGATACACTAATTTGCAGAGCTTGGTAAAATGCCTGGATCATAGAGGTATTGCATCAGATACAGTATGCAGTCAAGCAAGGTTGTGTTAGGCTGCGCAATGCATTGAAATGCATCTCGAAGGCTATATTTACAGTCATGGAGAGCAGAGTCGCTGACTGAAAAATGGCGTCTGTTACTGACTGTTAGGGCGAGGCTGACAGTCCCGACGGCCGGCCACGAGCGCAAGCACAACGCATGTAGAGCTGATATTGGAGGTTGTGTTAGTGGTTATACCGGTACCTATATCAGCGGAGTAAAAAGCCCTCAGAATGTGTGTCGAGGCTCTGTTGAAGAGTGCAATCAGGCACATGCAGGTACTTGTCCACAGAACCAGGCACAAGGTAATTTAACGTGTTGTAAGGTAATCAAAGTAATTACATGTTAATTACAACATCGGACCCCGGTAATCGGTAATTAGCACAGCCCTAATCAAGATAAATAAAGACACTCTACATCAGGACTGACTTGTCCATTTTTAAAATTGTCCTCACCAGATGTGAACACACAAACCCCGATGGGTCTTCTTTTGGCTTTGACAAGACGCCTCGACGTGAGGCGTTTCAATTCGTCTGTCATTGCAGTTACTTGTTGTTGCAAGTCTTGCTTATGCACCTTTAGAGTGTCAATGTCCTTCTGTAAAATCTGCACCCTGGCAGTCTTTGACTCCAGGATAACAGTTTGGCTCTGCCGTATCGCTGCAGAAAAGGCCTGCATGTATTGCCTCTGTGACACTGACTTCATCTCATGTTTAGCAGCCAGGGTTGCCACCCTTTCAGCTGCGGACCTAATGTCGACAATGGTCATGTCTAAGATCATGGGCATGCACTGAATGTCGAGAACGAAGTCGTAGAAATCAAGGCTCTGATGACACACTGTCTGACAGCCCTCCGCCACTGTTTCATAGATATGGGTCAGGTCGAGCTTCACGAAGCTCGGTAGCTGTTCGGCAGACCACTTTGGTCGAACAGTGCACAGTGCCATCTTAGCGAATGCAGCCTTGAAGTCAGCAGCAGAAGCCATGATATGAGTCTGGTCAGAGTGTGTTATTTACAAAGTTCTTTGCATTTGTGAACCACGTCAGGACTGTAAGTGCTCATCGATTTTATCAATCAAAACAGTGCCCCCAAAAACACTGTACACCTGGCAGTACAGGTGTACAACCTGTACTGCCCGACTGGTATTGACCAATGCATGTTCAAGGGACAACACATATCTCTAGCCGTCTGAATCCGACCTTTTTTCACGATTCGACGCGTGCTGGTTTGCAAAGAGAGGGCTAGCTTTGCTGTGCCAGCGTCGTGAGCGCAATCATTTGACAGGCGAGCGGTGACACTGCTGCATCAGCAAGGGCTCCTGTCGTACTGATCACTCACTCTCACAGACACACCGCTTGCACAGAGCACTGCTCGCGCTCGGCGCTGTTGTCTGGCGAACTTTGCATTGAAGACGTCATGGAGGGTGGACGAAATGAAACGAGTGACCTTGAAAGCCTGTCCGCAAGTGTTGGATCAGGGCTTGAGGGTGACAAGGCAGCTCAGATACTGAACAAGCTTGCTTTAAGGGAGGCAGATAGACGTGCTCACCTCAAGCAACAAGCTGCGGCAAGCAGGTGATCACAGCTTGCCGCCAGCCATTTGCAGGGCTGTGTTTCATAGACTGCTGGTGCAACTTGAATATTGAGCGCAGTGCATCTGCGGCCCCGAGTGAGTCATGCAAGGCCTTCTTATCGCAGATCGACCAATGGCAGCAGAGTTCACAGGCCATTCTAGACAACATTGCCAGGTATAACTGAATGCTTTTTGGCTCACGCTTGCAATAGCTATAGCTTTTTGTCTCATGCTGGTGACTCATTGCAGTACAACACAACAGGAGGCTGATGTGAAGACTGAGCTAGATAAGCTGTCAGTGTCAGTTTCTGAGCAGGAGCAGGTAGACAGTGTCAAGTACTGTTTCTCAGTGTGACAGTGGCTTACATGCATTTAGCAAGCTTCCGCAACAGGCCGTGCCTTATGCACACTTGGTACATGTCCGTTGATTGCACAAAGGTCTCCAACATAGTTTCATACAGAACTGTGACTGTCCCAGTCTGCTTCATCTTGTTTTCTGTAGCCTGCATGAAGCGTAATACAGTACTGTTGGAACTGGACATTGCAACATGTGATCTCTAAGTCTCAGAGTCTGAGAAGATGATTTGAGCAAGCTATTGCAAGGGGCCTGCGCATGCAGGCAGCTGCCCAGGCTTCATACTATTTGCCTTCATATGACTCCAGACAGATTGCATCCACCATCAGCTACCTCAGAGAACAGATAGAGGCTGCCAAGAAGACGCACCTTGGCAAAAAGAAGTTTGGCTTCAGTCGAAAGCCAAAGAAGTTGCCGGCTAGCCAGCCTGCAACTCCATTAGCAGAGGTCCACACCAATCACGCCGATTCCAAAAGTACGCAGCAGCAGCAGCAGTTAGCAGAACATACAGCAGCACATAACAGCTCTGGCTGCAGACCTGCTCAGCAGCTGAGGTAGGGCAGGATCATCCAGTTGTGTAGTCCATGGCTAGCTGAGCATATGTAATCAATCAAGCACACAAATCCAGAGCTGAATGACCCACTGTTTGTCACAGCGTGCAGCAGACAGTTTGTATGCAAGTAGTGTCGTGCTTTGTGCAGGGGTTTAGCCAATCTGCAGCAGCAAACAGTCGTTGTCAATGCAGAAGAGCTGGCAGGTAGTGAGTATAGTCTCACCAACCTGCAAGGCTGCACTGTACATTTGCAAGGACCTATGTCAGCATTGCAGATCCGAGATCTGGTTGAGTGCAGAGTGTCTACAGGCCCTGTCACTGGCCCCACGTTTGTTTATGGTGAGTCATGGCAGTGCCAAATGCTCTGCCTGTACTCCCAAGAACAAACTGCGCTAGTAAGACCTGCTGCCTCAACATATGCCAAAGCATCTAGGAATCCCTGTGGCAGGCTGTGGCTCTAAGCATTTGCATTCACTGCAGCAGATTCTGCATGTTTGCCAATTATTTGCACAACATTGATGCTATGGTGAGCGACTGATTCTGAATGTTATCACGGGTCATGCTTCCAGTGCAGCCTTCAGGCAATTTAGCTGAGGTGCTCAGCGGCATGCAGCATCATGCATTGTGCTCACGTAAGAGGATGGGGTGCCAATGAACCTTGCAACTTGTCAGGACAAGTCCTGCTGGCACATCTGTGTGTAAGCCCTCTGTCACTTCACAAGCTCATGAGCAACACAAGCCAGAAATGAGTGCACTGCTTTCTGTGTGAACCAGCACTCTTGCTGTGACTGCAGGTGCAGAAGACTGTACGCTTCAGCTTGCATCTCATCAGATCAGGATACACAATGCTCACAGATGCGCTTTGCACATCAGGGCTCGCAGCAACCCAATCATTGAGCACTCAGATGGATTGCAGTTCACATCCTACACTCCAGCTTATGTTGGCTGTGATGATCAGCTTCAGGCAGCTGGCTTGCATGAAGACAGTGGCTTGTGGCGGGAAGTCCAAGACTTTGGCTGGCTCAAACACAGCCAGTCCCCAAACTGGTACGCTCATGCATGTTGTGTACCACACCATGCTGCTGCTGTGCTGTGTATTAAGGAATGCAGGATGCAGCATGATTATCCCATACATGCTTGCGCTCAGAATCCCACAACAGCTGGCAATTATGTGACTATGTTCACAGAACAGGGGCAGATCAGCCAAGTGTTACATCAAGGATTGTTGCTGCTACAGTTGTTGCAGCATGATCAGCTCCCAAAGTATGCTGTTGTAGGTGCATCATGCCAGTCAACAGTACATCTTGACTGGTCAGCAGGTGCTGCAAGATGCTGGTGACAATCTTGGTGGTCGTGCTAATTAATAGTGTACATTGCCATGCTTATGCAAAAAGTCAAATCAGCTCTCAAACTTTTGAGAAGCGGCAACTTTGCATGACACATGGGCAGCAAAGTATTCTTGGGGTGTCAAATCAGCTGCACCCCCATAGAAGTCCAAAAGCCTGATAGTTGATATCTGTAGCTCAAACCTGCACCATAAATACATGACTTCAGCTGAGCGGACTGTAGAGATCAGACTGTAAAACATCTGCTGCAAATAAGCACAAGACACTGCATTCATGTGCAACATGACTTCAACTTGTCATGTCAAATGCATGCGCTGTTGATGTGTGGGATACTCACACCACAAAATGATGACCAACAGGCCAAGTCTTCATCACAGGATGCCTGCTGAAAAGAATATGTTGGGCCTCCTTTAGCTTGTCTTGTGGGACAGGTAGCATTTGTCCTGAAATTGACACCTTTGCGCAGGTGGGGTCCTGCAGTCAGGGCGACACCATGCTATATAGGTGCACACATAGAGACAAAATTTGGTACATAGTCACTGCAGCTGCAGAGCATGGTGACCAGCTCAATGCAGATGAAAAGCCTCAAGGCAAAAGACACGCTGTATATATGCTATGCAACTGCGCACAACAGCTACCTCTGGGTCTGTGCCTTGGCATGAGTCTGGAATTTGCACTTCTGCCAAGCTAAGCGTGACGTTGCCATTGACCTGCAGAACACTGCCAGTGCGTGAGTTGGCTGTGATTCACTGACTGGATGTTCATGAGAATGCACTGAGCCAAACCTCCACATCTGCACCCGTGGCATCAAGACTTGTGAGGAAGAACATGAGTCGCCCAGTAGAGTCTCCCATAGCCCCATCACTGTATGATTCCACAGCTCTGCAGCAGTGACCATTGGCCTTATGAGATGTGAAGAGAGACTGCAGGCTTCGGCCAGCCAACAAGGTCAGGATATGCTGCTGGTCTAGTGCAGAGGACGAGGGCTGTGGCTCATAATTTTGATGGTGCACAATGTATCGGCTCAGCTGACATAGATGCCAATATCTGTGCTGGTTAGGCCATGCAAGAATGGTGTGCACACAGATGACTTGACGTCCTTCACTTCTCCAAGCAGCTACTGGCTCAGTCTACTGCAAAGGCACAAACAAAGAAGGGGACAGACAACAATGCTTACGCAAAGGGATTGCCCCTCAAGTGTATACTGGAAGAGGCTACACTGCCCCAGCTGTTCATGTGAACCACGTATCTCGCCATTTCCGCGTGTTGAAGATATTGAGGCCTGATCATAAGCAAAGGGTCAGCTAGGGGCTAAGTCGTCAAATGGTAGGCGACTTGGTTGATACAGTACGCACCGCTCACATCTCACTTGCTGGGATGTGGCAAACGGCTGCCGATCACTCGCACTCGATAGTCTGAGTAGCAGCAGCAAGCCCACAACCTGCAAGGCTGCTCTACTCAAAGCCATTTTGGGTGGAAGCCACAGTGCGACCCTGTCTACACAAGACACAAGTCTCTCCCAACCTACACAGACGTGCGCAGCACGCGCCCTAGTGCCGGACTCCGGCAGCCGGAGGGCAGCTCGGAAGGGAGTAACGCCATCCCGGAAAAGAAGAAGCTGTGCAGGCCAAGCTGGACAGGCCTTTGTCAGCTCCGTCTCGTCCAAACTTGTTAGTCAAGTCAGCAAGCAGGCATCTTGTCAAACAGTGACAAACGTTGCCTGACATTGCAAGCCAACGGCATTTGTTGTATGCGCAAAGCTCTCGGTACGATGTCGCTGAGGCTGTCGGCGTTATGCAGGGGTACCGGTCAAGGGAAGTTGCTTCAGCTTCATAACATCCCTGCATCCGGAAACACCCTACGACATTTGCAAACCCGCATTCGCATGACCAAAGGCACAAGTTTCAGCGCTCTTGCAAGCACAGGCAGGCCAGCTCGCTTGTTCGCAGCACAGACACAATCTGCCGTGCGACCAACACAAACAAGTGCATTTGCTGCGCAATACGGCTACGACCAAGCAACAGACGAGACATACGTAGTTGAAAAGATGGAGTGGAACTCCATGGCAGCCAATGCCGTTTCCCTTATTGGCAACACTGGCAAAGACGTGGAGATCAAACGATTAGAGACAGGAAGAGTCGTGGGGAATTTGGCATTGGCTTGTGCTCACAAGGCTGGCCAGACAACATGGTAGCCTGTCCCTTCTCCCTTGTTTGCTTTTGTGCAGGACTGCTTCTACTAGCCCTGTAGCAAAGCCTCGCCACAAGCCCTGTACATGACAACTCAAGTCTGCTGCTCTCCAGGTACGATGTGGACATTTGGGGCCCCATGGCAGAAAGAGTTGCTGAGCAGGTGCCAAAGGGATCCCACATCTGTGTGCAAGGGAAGCTGAACCCTGCCAGCTGGACCAATCGAGAAGGAAAGAAGCAAACAAAGTGGAAGGTCTGTTGCGCTACCATGCCAAGAGTCTGCGTCGAATTCAAAGATCTGTTGTATATGTGACTTATGGCAGCATATACAAAGCGTCGACAGAAATGTTGCTGACGCCAACAGCTCTTGTGACCAGACTTCTTTCAGGTCAATGGCTTGTTATGCTGGTGCTTGCAATATGTTTGTTGTTGCATCAGAAGTCCAACAGTCAAAACCCATCTTCTGTCTTCTCCTTATCGTGCAGATCACTGCAACTGAGGTGAGGTTTGTAGACCGGGCACAGGCCCCTTCCTCAGGACAGCAGCAGGGAGGGTGGGGTCAAGCCCAGCCCCAGCAGGCTGGCTGGGGTCAGGCTCAGCCTCAGCAGCAGCAGGTACAGGTGTCTCCAACAATGCAGACCTGACATCAGTGCATGCCATCGACTGCCTCTTCACCCCTTGCATGCCAATGCTGTTTGAGTCCAAACGCCTCTGGTCCAGCCTCTCTTGCAACCTTGCAATCAGTCAAATGCGTGATTTGGTGCAGGAGTGGGGTGCAGCAGCAGATAGCTTTGAACAGGCACCACCCCCAGGCTCAGAGTGGGCCCAGACAAACACCCCATCCCAACAGGCTGCATCTGCTGGCCCGCTGGTGTGCATAATCTGTCTCAATCAAGCCCACATTCTGTTTCTTCCCACTGTTCAGAAGCTCAATTTGCGCCGTTTTAGTGCTTTATTGAGCCATGTCTTGTGTCTGCTACAGCATGCAAGGTATGTTATAGTTACGCTGCAATGGACAAGGTTCATCAGTGTGCGTAATTGCAGAGCAAGGAGAGCAGCGCTGAGGACAAGTGGAGGTCAGTGATTGACAACCCTAACCTCTGGTGGAACAACACCACAAATAAGCGCAATCCTAAGGCGCCAGATTTCAAGCTGAAGAATGATCCTTCAGGCCAAGTTGTGCTTTGGATAAACAGCAGGGACACTCCAGACTGGGCCCGGCAGAAGCTTGAGAGCACAGGGGTGGCCCCAGCTTACCAAGCTAGCGGCTTTACTGACATGAACTGAGATGTCACCTGTATTTTTCTTGTTGGTTTGGTCAATGGCGCCCGCCCATTTGACTTACATTGGTGTGCTTCAGAGGAACACTGCTTTGTTTTGTCTTTGCTGTGC
>JAABUP010008007.1_pt1 | contig 13730 bp, 13 predicted proteins | sample 5559201 | NCBI WGS metagenome assembly JAABUP01 (sample SAMN10711887, study PRJNA513373) | rock metagenome | isolation source: Antarctica rocks | place: Antarctica | reverse complement strand
GGCTCACAGGTCCCATGTCTGACCCACGGCCGGCCCTACGCCACGCACCCCGCCTGGCGCTCCCGCCGCCCCAACGGTGAGAGCATACCAGGTCCGCCACCCCGGCTGTCCAGAACATCCTAACAACATAGGAGATGTCATGCCAATCGAGCGCATTCAGCCCCGCGGACTACAGGGTTCGCCCCTCTACACGCATGTGGTCAAAGCCGAGAGCACGGTCTACATCGCCGGCCAGATCGCGGTAGACCACGCCGGCCAGATCGTGGGCCGCGGCGATGTCGCGGCCCAGGCCACCCAGGTCTTCGAGAACCTACAGACAGCTCTGGCCGCCGCCGGGGCCGCGTGGTCACACCTCGTGAAGATCACGGTCTACGCCACGGACGCCGGGTTCCGCGACCCGATCAGGGACGTGCGCCGCCGCTATCTCGGCAGCCCGGACCCCGTGGCAAGCACTTTCGTCGTGGTTGCGGGGTTGGCCCTGCCGGAGTTGTTAGTCGAGATCGACGCTATCGCCGTCCTCGACTAGCCTCTGCCCTGCCGTCCGCCCCTCCGGGACGCGGGTACTGCTGCAGGGCGGTGTTCGCATCAGGCACAAAGCGTTGATGGCTGAATAGAAGGGAACGCGGAGGGACATGACACCATGCATGGCTTATGGAGATGGGGACAGCTTCTCGTTGCGGCGCTGCTGGCCGGAACTGAGTTGATGGCTCCAGGGCGTCTGCCGACGCGGGCCATGACGCCGCCATGTGCTGGCCCAACACAGGACGCGACGCTCCTGTTTACGAGCCGGGTACCGGGAGAGCCGGGCGTGACCCTTTTCGCCGCCACACCGTCGCGGGCGCGCACGCCGCAGGCCCTCGTCCACGCTCTCCCCGACGACACGGCCATCGCCCCCTCACCGCGCGGTCGCTACATCGCGCTGGCCGAGGGCGAGCGCGGCCTCTGGCTCGTCAACAGTGACGGGACGGGCCTCCATCGCCTCCTCCCTGCGCCACCGCCGTCCCCTGGCCCGACAGGAGTCCATCTCGTCTATGCCGTCGCGTGGTCCCCCGACCACTACACCCTTGCCTACGCGGTCGTGCAGCCGATTGGCTACCCGCGCTACGCGGCTCCCGCGCAAGGCGCGCCCGATGGTCTCTGGCTGGTCCGCTATGACCGCGTGTCACCGCACCTGCTGGTGACGAACGCGCACCTCGGCATCGACGCCATTGGACACCTCTCCTTCTCCGCCGACGGGCACACCCTCGCCGCCGCAGCGGATCGTGGGCGCAGCTCCGACGACCTCGCGATCGACGTAACAACCGGACGCGCGCGGGCGCTATTTGCGCCCGACGACAACGTCGCGGATGTGCGCCTGTCGCCCGTCGCGGCCCGACTCGCGTATCTCGCGACCGTGTTCGTCCCCGTGGCCGGTCAACCGAACACCAGCGAGGCCGATAACGGCGTGTACATCGCCGACCTGCATGGACAGCACCGGACGATGCTCACACGCACGATATCCTCAACAGCCATTCAAGACCCTGTATGGTCCCCCGACGGACGGAGCGTGGCCTACCTGTGGGGCGGCCCACCAAACCAAGTCCTCAATGAGATCCACGCGGTCGATGTGGCGACCGACCGCGTGCGGACACTCGTCGGGACGGTACCGCGTCAGCAATTCATGAGCCTCGCTTGGATGCATTGTCGGGCTTGAACGGCCCTGGCCGGTACCGGGCGCACTGCGATCTGTCGGGGCGGGGGTAATGCGTCAGGGCAGGGATAACGACAGTGATAGAAGGAGCCAGGGCACACGACAGAAACGCGCGGCCTCGTCGGAGGGACAGACGAGCCAGGGGAGGTGACGCATGACCGACGCTCAGGCCCGCGCCCATGTCTGGACACTTTGCCTCGCCGCCCTCGTGCTCTGCGCCCTCACCGGGCCCGTCGCCGCCCAGCTCACCCCGCTGGCCCATGCCCCCTCACCCGCCCTCCACGTCGTAGCCGCCCTCGTCGGCGCCTATGCGGCCCTGGCGGTCCTGCTCGCTATCGCTGTTCTGCGCGTCGTCCGGTCCCGCGCGGCCGGCCAGCACTAGCGCGCACGCGGACCGCCGTGTCGCGCACACAAGGGCGCGACGGACGCCCGTTACCGTGGTCCCAAAGGGTCGTTTCTGTGGACCACCGGGCCGTTTTCGTGAGACCATAGGGTCGTGCTGGCGAACTTCACTGGAGCCTCGTCGGCAGGTCGATGGCACGCGTAAACACACGCAGTTTGACGCGCTCGAAACTCGTGACGCCGGGTTCGCCAGCAGCATCTTTTGATCTGCACAACATGGCCGCTTTAAGGTGCACCACCGTTGTGCACTTCAACTTCGGCACTCACATTGGAAGCATTTAGGACTGACGGCTACCGTCGCCCGCAGCGCGCGGGCGTCGTGTCTGTGCCAAAAGTGTCATACTGTGGTGTGCTCCATGCACGGCGCCGCCAGTGCGCCGCCGCTGTGCCATAGCACACCCGTCGAGGTCGTTGCGGTGCACAAGTGGCAGGCAAACCACGCGACATGGACGCTGATCGTGGACACTGATGAGGAGGTCATGCTCATGATCGTGCTGCTCTACCCGGTGCTGGCGGACATCTGGTCGGTGGCCGTCGATAGCGTGGTCATCCTGGTGGCCCTGGTCTCCCTCATCGCCCTCGCCCTCATCGCGACGCTGGCGCTGGAGGTCCTGGGTCTGGTGCGCCAGGTGCGCGGCGAGATCACGCCGCTGCTCGATCAGGCGCGGGAAACGGTCCGGGCCGTCCACGGCACGACCGCGTTCGTGAGGACCGGGTTGGTCAAACCGGCCATCCAGACGGCCAGCATCGCCGCGGGCGTGCTGCGCACCATCTCCGTGCTGCGCCGTGGCGTCATCCACCCACGCCCCGACACATTCAAAGAGGGCGAGTAGCCGTGTACCTGTACGGTACACCATCGTCAACGCGGTCGCGCACCTATGCATGATCCTGCTGGTGCGCTCCATCCTCATCGTCATGGCCGTCCCTGCGGCACCCAGCGGCTTGTGGGGCCGGCGCTCCCTCCGCACCCGCACGCAGGCTGGCCCGTGCGCACAAGCGGCTGGCCCGGCAGGAGGTGGCCCCGTCGAGAAGAGGTGCACCCGCACGCGCGGCCTATCATCCGGGGTACTGGCCGCTGGCGCGGGGCCAAAGCCGTCGTGCCTCCCGCCGCCAAGCCGCGTTAGGACTACAGTAGCCGCACAGACAGGCGCGACGACGCCGTGGGTGACGTTTCGCCCGTTAGGGGGGGTGGCGCGGATGATACAGGGTAACCGCGCCACCCCGCCCCGCGCGGCGGGGTGGATGATCCCCGTCGTGCTGATGGGCGCGGCAGCCCTGTTCAGGGTCCTGCTCCTGGGGACGGTATTCACAAATGTCGACAGCGATCAAGCCATCGTCGGCGTCATGGCCGACCATATCCGGGCCGGTCAGCACCCGCTTGTCTATTATGGACAGCCGTACCAGGGCAGCCTGGAGGCCGCCGCTGCCGCGCTCCTGTGCGCGCTCTTCGGCACCAATGATTGGACGCTCCGGCTCCCCGTGCTGCTCTGCGCAGTCCTCTTCGTCGGCGCGATCTACGCACTCGGCGCGCGCCTCTACGGCCGTCGCGTCGCCGCGCTGTCGGCGCTCGTCGTCGCGTTCGGGCCGGGCATGCTCCTCTACTACGGGGATGTCACCGGCTTTGGCTACGGCGAGGTGGCGCTGCTGGGCACGGCCCTGCTTATCCTCCAGGCGCGCTATCCCGACGCGCGCCGCCTGCCCGGTGCAGCGGCGCTGGCCATGGGTCTGCTGGCCGGGTGTGGCGTGTGGACGGAGCCGCTCATGGGCGAGTATCTGCCGGCGCTGGGCGTGGCGTACCTGCTCCCGCTGCTGTCCGACCACCGCGTCCCGCGCGGGTGGAGCGCGGTGGCCCGCGCGGGCACGGGCGTCGCCGTGGGCTTCCTCATCGGGTGCGCCCCGCTGCTGCTGTACAACCTGCGCCACCACGGGGCCACCCTGTCGTATCTGTTCCCGCCTGGGCAGCCGCGCGACGATCACCTGGCCCTGGTCCAGCGCCAGGTGACCGAGTCGCTACCAATCCTGCTGGGCCTGGCTATTCCCAACCCGAACCACGCGGTCTTCGCACACCTGGCGGCGCGCTACCCCATCCGCTACGCGGTCGGCGTCGGCGTGGGCGTCTATCTCCTGGGCCGGCTACTGCTCGGCCTGCCCCGCCGCGTCGCCGCGCTCGCCCGCCCTCCGCGGATGGAGGAGGGCGCCGCTGCGGTCGTCCAGGACGAGCCGCGCGACGGCGCCCTGGCCCTCGTCGGCGTGACCTGTCTCCTGTGCTTCGCGTTGACCCACTCTGGCACGGGGGACTCGGCCATCGACACCGCGCGCTACCTGTTCCCCCTCTACACGCTCACGCCGCTCGCCCTCCACCTCGCGCTGCCCCGCCGGCCCCGCCGCGCGGCCCCCCTGCTCGCCGCGCTCCTCATTGGCGGCCTGCTCGTCGCGGCCGTGCCGCTGACGCTTGCCACCCCGCAAACGCTCGCGCCCCGCCGGCCGATTGGCGCCCTGATCCGTGTGCTGGAGGCCCGCGGCGTGCGCGTGGTCTACCTCAACTACTGGCTGGCCTACCAGCTCTCGTTCGAGTCGCACGAGCGCGTCCTCGGCATACCGGTCGATGGCCTGCGGTTGGCGCGGGTGCGGGTACCCGGCGACCTGACCGTGGCGGCGCGGACCCCCGCCGGCGGCTTGGCCTGGATCTTCCCCGCGGGTAGTCAGGGCGAGCAAAGCTTCCGCCAGCTCCTCGCGTGGACGCGGACGCGGGCGCGCCGGACGCCGTGGGCCAATCTTGCCATCTATCACCATGCCGCGCGGCCGCTTCGCCCCTCGGGACCCTACCAGTTCGCGGGGACGGGGTGGTTCGAGGACACGCCCCCGGTCGCCGTCCCGGTCAGCCGCCCGCTCCAGGGCCACCACGGGCCCACGGGACAGACAGGGCCACTGGCTAGTGTGTCTCGTCCCGCACCACCACGTCACCGTCGTGCGTGAGCTGAGCGGCTTCCTTCCGCAGGGTGGCCCGGATGATCTGCGGCTCGGCGACCCGCTCCTCGCGCCCCCGCAGCACCTCTTTGCGCCCCCGCAGCACCTCTTTGACCACCACCGGCCGCGTGACCAGCTCTTCCGCAATGATCGGAATCTCGATCACAGCACCCAGGTCGCGCACGCCACCGCCCCGTTGCGCGGTGGCGGACGCTGAGATAGGTGTGTACTGCCCACGACGCTGACCAAGCGGAACTGCGGCCACGTCTTCGTTGGAAGCCCCTGGCATGGACCTGTCCGCATGAGTGGTCGCGCCTCTCCCGCACCGCTCAACGCCGCGCCCCCTCCCGCCGCGTGCCGACGCGTTGAGCAGCCCCGTGAGCGCGCGCCGCGCCATAGGGCGTGAGGTGCGCGGGGCAACGGTAAAAGCTCCACAGGCGTCACGTCAGAGCGTCGGGACAGGTGAGGCGAGGACAGGGTGCGCGTCGCGCGTCACGGGAGCGCATGAGGAACGCGCGAGGGTGGTGTAAGTCGTCACGTTCGGGGCGCCGTTGTGTCCAAGCGGTGCGCCGGAATTCTCACAGTGGATGAGCGTATCCGCACAAGAAGCCCCACCGGGCAGCGCCGAACGCCCCATCCACGCGCACAATGCCCACCAGGGAGACGCCGCGCGCAGCCCGCACGCGACGACCCCGCTCAGGCCAGGGGACGGCGGCGGCACGGCCCGAGCCGCCGCCCTCGTGTCCCGACGTCGGTCGCGATGCACGGACCGCGCATCCCTTTGCAGGGGTCACTGCGCGCCCTCTGCGTGTCAGCGATGGCCGATGATCTGAGGCGTGTCGTTGCACCACGGGTGTCTTCAGCATCGCGCGCGTGCATCACACTCCTCCGCTGATGGAGTCTGGCCACGCGCGGGAGCGCTGGGTGTCAAAAGGATCGCCCCGAGGGCTAGTAACAGCACGTTGCGGGCCATCAGCACGCCGATCTCACGCGGCTTGAACAGCACAAGTTGATAGTAGTGCTCCGGAAAGATCCACTGGCTGAGCAGGAGCGCCACACCGAACACCCCCCAGGCGCGGAGGCGGCGGCGACCCAGGAGCGGCAGCAGCGGGTAGAGCCACAGCAGGTACTGCGGCGAGAGCACCTTCCCGGCCAGCATGAACGCGAGGACGGCGGCGGCGCTCAGGCGCGCCAGGTCGTCGACGAGGGCGGGCGTGTCGGCCCAGCCGTGCCTCCGGCGCCAGGCGACGCGGTAGACGGCGCCGAGCGCCAGGACAGTGAGCGGGAGCGTCAGGGACGTCAGGAGGGGGGCCAGCGGCGCCACGATCTCGTTGCCCCCGTACCCCCACGTCTGGCTGACGTGGTGACCCATGAGGCGCCCGAGCATCAGCGCCGAGGCGTAGACCGTTTCGATCTCCAGCCCACGCGCGATGTGATACTTGAGGAACGCCGCGACGGCCACAAGATCGCCGTGCGCGACCACCACGCTGGGTACGAGGATCGCCGCCAGGAATGCCGCGGCATCGCCGACCGCTTGGTCGCGCCTCCGGCGTTGCCCGGTGGCCAGCGCGAGCAGGGGCGTGACGACGAGGGGGTAGAGCTTGAGGGCTGTCGCTAGCCCGATCACGACCCACGCCAGGCGTTCGTGTCGGTCGACGAAGAGCGCGATCGCGAGCAGCATGAGGACGGCCGTTGCCAGGTCGAAGCGGTCGAAGACGAGGCTGCGTCCCGCCCACATCAGCCAGAGCGGCTGCGCCAGCACCACGCCCCCGGGCGCGATCCGGGGCGCGAAGCGCGCGCGCGCCCACAGCGCGACGACGGCGCCGCACAGGTCGAAGATGAAGATCTCGAGCGCAAAGGCGACGCGGTACGCCACAAGGGTATGCACGGCGACGCGGGGCAGCCAAAACACGACCGCCGCGAGGGGGGGGTACTCGATCGCGAAGTCGCGGTAGGGGACATGGCCAGCGTGCATCAGCGAGGCGTACTTGTAGAAGACCCCGATGGTCCAGTCCGCCCGGTCGCGCGTGAACAGCATGATGTAGGCGAAGGCCGTCGCGTGCATCAGACAGGCCAGGACAACGACGCTCTTCTGGGTGCGCACACCGGGTGTAGGCACGCCTTTGATCGTCTCCATACACGCTCCCTACCCTGGCTACTAGATGCATCCGTGAGCCTACAGCTGAGTATAGTAGCCAGGACGGGGCGTCAGGCAACCGAGTATCGACAACCATCAGGTGCTGGAGATGACCAACCTGGGGCCGCACGCGCTGCAGATGCGCCCCGGCGTGCGCATCTGCCAACTCGTGGTCGACCGCTGCGAGGGCGAAGCGGTCCATCAGGGGCGCTTCGCCCGGCAATAAGCTGCTACCGCGCCGCCGCCAGCGCGCCGCCAGCGCGCACGCCGCGGCCGCGCTGGAAGGCCACGGCCACGAAGGAGAGGAGGTAGGCGGCGATGACGAGCAGCAGCAACAGGTGGTAGCCGAGCTGTAGCGAGGCGTACTCCAGCGCACCGCCCAGGAAGGCCCCGAGCAGGTTGGAGGCCAGCGCGATGTCGGGCGCCACCGTGTCGCCGAAGAGACGCCCGAAGATCAGGTTGGCCAGCAGGATCGGTGAGAACAACACCGCGCAGCCCAGCGCGTAGCGCAGCGCCAGGTTCGGGACCAGCAGCGTGTGGAACGGCAGCAGCAGGTTGAGCGCCAGCGTCGTGGCCAGCCCGACGTAGAGCAGGCGGATATCCAGCCGCAAGTGCGCGCGCGCGTTGACCCCGTTGGCCAGCAACACCGTGAGCAGGATGCCGATGATCACCAGCGCGTTGACGAGCCAGGTGACGCCGAAGAGCAGCGAGAAGTTGACGATGCTCTTGGACTCGAGCAGCAGGAAGGCTAGGCCGGTGAAGAACAGCGCCGGGTCGAAGCGCCGCAGCGCGCGCCGTCCCGCGCTCAGGAATACGGCCACGATCGCGATGAGCAACGTGACGGCCACGCCCTGTAGGTAGATCGTGGGGACGCCGCGCTGTGCGAGGTAGAGGAAAGGCCAGTCGTCGGTGGCGTCCTCGATGCCGGCTTGCCGCGTGATGGTATGTGCTCGATACAGCGCCGGCGACAGCGCGCGCAGGCGTGGCCCGTCCATCAGCACCGCGGCCGACGAGCTGGAGTAGATGCGGCCATAGGGGGCCTGACCGCCGAAGGCGTCGGTCAGCATGCCCGCGATCTTGTGCACGATCCAGGGCTGGCGGTAGTAGTTGTAGAGCACCAGCACGCCGTCGGCGCTGAGGTGGCTGCGCGCGGTCGCGAACGACTCCCGGGTGAACAGGTAGCTCTCCAGACGCAGGTTGGCGAAGCTGGAGGTCAGGGCTAGCGAGTCGGGCAGGGCGAAGACGATCAAGTCGTAGGTGGCGTGGGTGCGTTCCAGGAAGGCGCGGCCATCGTCGAGCACGACATGGACGCGCGGGTTCTGGTAGACATGGTCGGGGTGGAAGTCGCGGCCCAGGCCGTAGATCACGGGGTCGAGCTCCACGCCGGTGACGCTGCCGATCCCATTGTGCACGGCCGTATCGGCGTCGGTGCCCGAGCCCGCCCCGATGATCAACTCGCGTGTGGACGACGGGAAATGGAACGTCTGGAACGGCGTGAGGTAGAACAACGCCCGCGAGCGCGAGGCGTAGGGTCCCATGATCTGGTGCCCGATGTTGTTGACGAAGATGACGCGGCTGCCGCCGCCGAGGTTTTTCACGTCGATGCGGTAGTAGGGCGACCACAGCGAGGAGTGTCCCAGCAGCGTAGCCCACACGACCACGCCGAGTAGGATGGCCGCGTTGGCCACGCGGAACGCGCCGCGCCGCTGCGGCAACCTCAGCGCCGCCAGGGCCGCGATGGCGAACCAGACACCGGGCGGGGCGCCCAGGAAGGAGATGAGCGCGAAGAGGGCCGAGCCGGCGATGGAGCCGGCCACGTCGAGCGTGTAGGCCGTCAAGGGTGGGCGTACCGCCGTGAGCAGCCGCCCCAGGTTTTGCCCCAGCAGGGCGAAGATCGCCCCCACGAGGATAAAGACGAGCGGGACGAGGAAGAAGGCCTCAGTCCCCTGCGCCTTGACCGACATATCCTTGAAGAACACTTCCTGATTGGAGCTGGCGTTGAGCTGCAGCTTGAAGGTGGCGACGATGGCGACGAGCACGGCCAGCGTAGCCGGGAAGAATGTCTGCAGGTCGACGCGCCGGCGCGCCTGCAAGATACCGAGCCCGATGCCCAGGAACGAGGCCAGCAGCACGAAGTTGGTGAAGTAGCCCAGGTAGCGGATGTAGGACGGTATCCAGCGGATGCAGGTCAGCTCCACGAACAGGATCGTGAACGAGCACAAGAACAGGTTGAAGCGGTCCCGAAAGGTAGCGGTCATATCGTCTCCCCATAGGGCCAGCTATACGGCCTGCCGCCATGATACACGACCGCGCCGTGGCCGCGCGCCCCCCAAGGGGTGGCGCCGCCGGGCTCGTGCATGATCTGGGAGCGCCATCCCAAGGCGTCCGCGTGCCAACGATCATGCACGAGCCCTGCTCCAAACAGGCTTACACTCGGCGGCCACGGGCACGGTGCGCGATACGAGGGGATGGACAGCGAAGCGGGCAGCAGAGGGAGGGTGAGCGTGATGGTGGACACCACGCCGCATCCCGACGACGACGAGCAGTTGGCCGCGTGGCGCCGGCGGCCGGCCGAGGACGCCGTGCGCAGCATCAACATCCGCCTCCCGTTGGGCCTGGCGCGCCGCCTGCGCGCCGAGGCGGCCGAGCGGGGTGTCGCGGCCGGCCGCTACGTTGGCGGCCTGCTCCGCACCGCGCTGGGCGACATCCCGCCCGCCCCTGCGCCACCGATGGCGACCAGCGTGCCCGTCACACCGCCGCCACCGACACCCGTCGATCCGGGGCAGGTCCGCTTGCGCGACCTCGACATCATCCAGCTTCGGGAGGGGCGCGACGGCAAACCCCGCCAGCTGGACACTGCCGACAAAGCCACGGTGCTCCGCATCCTGCGCGCCGACCTCGCCTGGCTCGAGAACAGCGACTGGCAGGTGCCGCACGACTGATGGATATGGTCAGGCCACACACACACGACATAACGGGCGATGACACTGTGCCGGCGCACGTCAGCCTGACGACGGATCACGTCACGGCCGACGCCGCCGCCCTGCTCATCGACGCCCTGCACGCCGCTGGCGTCGCGGTTGAGCGCCGTGCCTTCCTGCCCGTGTGTGGCGAGGAGGTGCATCCCTCAGGCGTGCTCCTGCTGGCCACGGACGGGCCGCCCCTGCCCCTGGCCCGGCTCGTCGTCCCCGCATCGGCCCCGGCCGGCGTCGCCTCAGCCCTCGCCACCGTCCTCGGGGTCGGGGTCAGGGGTGGGGAACGTGCGGCACCGGCTACGCTCCAACTCAAAGCCGCTGGCGTGTTCGTGTCCGTCAGGGGCCGCGACGCACTCGACATAATGCAGGCGCTCGACGCGCTCCCGGCCCCGCTTGCGCGCCTGGACACGCGCCGGGGGGAACGCCGGCTCGTCTATAGTGAGGGCGTCTGGCGTCTTGACCCGTGAGCCCACGACGACACAAGGAGGTCCTATGACACACAACATAACGATGGCGACGACGGTCGAGGAACGCGACATAATCAACGCGGCGACGGGAGGAGACCGGTATGGCGGTCGCCACTACGGCGCAGGAAGAGACAGCGGAGGAGGCAACGGCAGCACAGGCGGAGGAGCGGCCGTGCTCGTCGCTGCCCTGATCGACCGCCACATCCCCTCGTTTGGCATCCGTCGCTCGGGCTCGACCGCTAACCGTCCTTTACGACGTCGTTGTGCGCATATTGCGCAAAAGGTTCTGTTGTGTGCATCCTATTGTCGATAGAGGTTGGCATCGAACCGGACGACGAAGCGATCGCTAAAGGTCCGGTACGCTAGCAAATGGGAGTGGTCCAAACGTGGTGGTCATGATGTGGGTTATCGTGGTCGAGGTGCTTGGTCTGGCCGCGTTACCGCTGACCGCCGCCCTCTTTCCGTCATTAATGGATCGAGGCTATGGCCTTACGAAGGTCGTTGGCCTTCTACTCATCACGTGGGCCAACTGGTTGCTCGGCGTCGGCATTGGCGGCGCCAACTATCCCCCCCTCCTCTGGCCGCTCGCCGTCCTCATCAGCGCGCTCGGCCTCTGGGCGCTACGTGCGCGGGGGGAAGACATGCACGTCATCATGCGCGAGTTGCGACGCATCGTCGTGATCGAGGAAGCGCTGTTCCTGGGTGCCTTCGCCGTCTGGGCGACTGTGCGCGCGAGCCATCCAGCTATCTATGGCACCGAAAAGCCGATGGACCTCATGTACCTCACTACCGCGATGGAGCACGGACACTTCCCACCGGCCGACCTCTGGCTCAGCGGCACGCCCGTTAACTACTACTACCTCGGCTACACGGCGCTGGCTACCATCGCGGTGCTAGCCGGGGCGAGCGCCCCCGTGGCCTTTAATCTCGCGCTGGCACTTATCTTCGCCCTGACCCTGAGCGGTGCGTACACGGTCGGCCTCTCGCTGACGCGCTCGCCCCTGTGGGCGGCGCTCGCTGCGGCCTTCGTCGGGCTCGCGGGCAACCTGACCGGGTGGTCGCAGTTGTGGGCCAATCTGACGACGGCGACGCCCACCTGGGGGGCGTTCAACTGGTGCGCCAGCCGGGTGATCGGTGGCTGCGACCACTACACGACCATCAACGAGTTCCCCTTCTTCAGTTTCGTGTGGGGCGATCTGCACCCGCATGTCATCGCGCTCCCCTTTGTGCTCCTGTGCCTCGGCATTGCCCTGCAGGCCCTCCTCGCGCCCGCTGCCGGCCTGCGCGCCTTCGGCCCGCGCGGTCTCGCCCCGTTCACTCTAGGCCTGGCGGCCCTGGCCCTGGGTAGCCTCTATGCGATCAATAGCTGGGACTTGCCCGCCTATCTGCTCCTCGCCGTACTCTGCCTCGTGGCCAACCCTTTCGTGCGGGGAGCGTCCCTCGTTGCGAGTGTGCGCGTCGCCGCACTCGCCGCCGGCCTCCTCGTTGTCCTGAGCGTCGTGCTCTGGCTTCCGTTCTGGCGGGCTTATCATAGCTCGGCCGGGGGAGTGGGGGTGCGTGTCGCGTCGACGAACCTGGGCCAGTATCTAGTCGTGAATGGTGCGTTCCTAACCCCGTTGTTGCTCGTCCTGGCCATAGCATGGTGGCCACGCGTGCGGCGATGGATTACTGACGGCGCCCCATCGCCGTCGCGCCAGGCTACCCTCGGGATAACGCAGACGCTCGACGACCTGCCCGTGCTCCCCACGCGCCCGGTTATCGTCATCCTCATTGCCATCGTCGGCGGCGGACTTCTCATAGCGTATGCGCCACTAAGCCTGCTCGCCGCTCTCGTGTTGCTGCTCGTCGTCGCCCACTTGCTCACGCGCATGGACGGCGACGATCCGCAGGCGGCCTTCGGTCTCCTCGCCCTGACCCTGGCGCTAGGGCTTACCATCCTGTGCGAGTACGTCTACATCAAGGACATCTTCGACGGCGGCCCGAGCTACCGCATGAACACAGTCTTCAAGTTCTACTACGACATGTGGGTCGTGCTGGCGCTCGCCGCCGCATGGGCCGTCGCTACCTTGTGGAAATGGGCTGGGGTACCTGGGACACACCGCCCGAGCTGGGCGCGCCTCGCCATCGGCGGGCTGCTCGCGGTCATCGTCGCCACGACGGCACGTACACGGCCCTGGCGATCCCGACACGCTCCGCCACGATTCCCTTTACACATATTTGCAGTGGACGGTGAGACGGTTTTGGGCCGTGAGTGGCCCCTGACGCGGCCCTACCACGCGTGAAATCGCTCTAACCGGCAGGTCAAACTGGTGTTTTCCGTCTCATCATGGACTGCACGTATGTGTCAACCTAATAGTGGCGGAGTGTCATCCCGAACAGTGGCGGAACCTTGGGCGCCGTGCCCACGCTCGACGGGTCGCGCTATCTGGCGTCTATCTCTCCAGGTGACGCTGCGGCTATCGCGTGGTTGCGCGACCATGCGTTCCACGATGCGATTGTCGCTGAGGCCGTTGGTGGGGACTACTGGGGTGGTCAGCCTGATCGACCCGGCCAAGTGTCGATCTTCAGCGGCCTATCCACCCTCATTGAGGCTGCCCCGAGCCATGAAGGGCTCTGGCATCCGAATGACCCTCGTATCGGTCTCCATCAAGCGGCTGCGGTGGCCATCTATGGTCTGGATAGTGCATCCGCGCGGGCTGCTATGGTAGCCAACGGCGTGCGCTACGTCTACGTTGGTCCTCAGGAGGCGCAGGTGTATGGGCAAGGGCGCGCAGACGCGCCGAACCTGACGAAGTTTGCCCAGTTTATGCGCGTTTCTTATCACGCCAATGGGGTGACCATTTATTCATCTCCGACAACTAAGGGACGCGGAAATAGCTACGCATCCCATAGATCTCCGGGGGCATAAGGAATATCGACACACCACTTGTCCAACGAGGGCAGCCGCGCGACGCGCGCTTCCACAGCGGCCCTGGCCTCTTTGGTGAGCGTCACGCCCGTGGCGTAGGTGGTGGTGACGACCTCAACCAGGGGATGTACATCCTTCCACGTCATCGAGGCAGTGAAGCCACACACCGCCTCCAGCGCGTCGA
>JAABUP010008006.1_pt1 | contig 13731 bp, 17 predicted proteins | sample 5559201 | NCBI WGS metagenome assembly JAABUP01 (sample SAMN10711887, study PRJNA513373) | rock metagenome | isolation source: Antarctica rocks | place: Antarctica | reverse complement strand
CAAACATCTGAGTCACCACGTCAAGGTTCAGGTAACGTGCACGCGGCTCGGGAGCGACCGTGCGACATCACACGTGAGTATGATTGTTTTCGCTATTTCGCTCTCGGGCGACTTTTTAGTCGTTTCCAGTAGTGAGGCAGCATTGTCAAGGGAACTGCCTGCAAGCTACTGCCAATGTGCTGCAATTTCAGAAAGCTCCAGCCAAGACCTGCTCCCTCCACAGAACCGAACACGTCCAGATCGCTCTTGATGACATATGGCACTGTCTCATCTACGATGTGGTGGATCATGAGTTCATTTTCAACCAGCTTATGGTGAGCAATCTGCAATTCACAACCCCACCTTGACAATAGCTGAGTAATGCCACAGCAATCACGCAATTCTTTTTGACAAAACATTATGAATGCCCTGACTGCCGATGCGTACAAGGAAAAGTAGTGCATGAGTACAGCGTACCTTGTACACTGCATCTTCCACTCCAAGCTGCACCACCAGCGACTTGTGCCCATAAGCCAGGACATGAGCTTGTGAGATATCTAACGTCTGCTGGTTGTACAACTTGAGCTGAAGCTGGACTATGGCAATTGAGTGCAGATGACACAGGGTGGCAACATATTGTACAAGCATCAGAAGTGGCTGTGTAGCAATTCCCAAGGGTAGCTGTAGCAATATTGACAAGTTCAGGACCATTCCTGAGCAGATCGTAGAGGATCAATGCAGCTGTAGCATCCAACAGAAAAGGCATGCTGTGGTCTGCATGTATGACAGTGCAGTCGTCCAAGCAGTGACTGACTCAGTTTACACCTTCATTGGCATGCCACGCATTGCAACACAGCAAATTTGTGGCGATTAGCCTTGAAAGCTACATGACCTCATCAAAAGTGAGGTTTACTATAGCGTGTCTATTGGGGTCAAGCATGACTGTCAATAGTTTTGCAAACTCCAGCGACGCAGGTGCAAATGCATCTGCAATTGCTCTTTCAACATATACACACCACTCTGAAGCTGCATAGCATCAATTGACCAGCCAATACGACTCGACTGCTGCAGCCTGATTGCACTCAGCCAACACCGTATCAAAGAGAGTTTACATTTACCTGCTGATTTGTAAAGCCAGCTTGTTGGTAGGTGTGACCATCCTGAGGACTGTTCAACATCCTGTTGAATCTGACAGGCCAAGACAGCGCATCTGCAATCATCAGAAACGCCCCACATGGTAATGGACCACCTCTCCGCACTTTGTCAAGCTTGCTACTTGCAACATAGCCAGATGTTGTCCTCTGTCTACTCAGCTCCTTGTGTCCTCTGACCGTGTGGAATCAGCAGCCTGCTATCAATGATAGACATTGGCACTGCTCTGCAAGCCCCATGCAGGCAATGAGCCTGCCAGCTCTGCCCCTTCTTCTGCTATCTTGCAGCCCTTCACTGTGACCAGCTTTACCCAGGGTGGGCCACGTCCACCTGTCTCTGCAGCTTTGCTTGTCCAAGGTGGATGTAGCTACCTAGTGGCTCAAGCAGCCGTCCAGGACATGATGCAGATGCAGGACCAGCCAGGATCACTGGAGGTGTGGATGCAGCTGGCGTGCTTTATAGGTGGTGAAGTCAAAGAAGTCCAGGCTGCGCTCCTGCCTGCACAGGCATAACAAAGAGACGTTAGTGCCCAGTTTCAACACCTTTCAAAGTTTACGGGCAGGAAAAGTAAGGCCTGAGTTTTGAGCCTGTGGACAACACAGGCATTCTAGTAGGACATATCAGTGCTTCAAACTTTGGCCTTCCGTCATTAAAGCTGCAGTGAGGCAACAAAGAAAGCAACGCGTGCCATTGCAACATGTTGTGTATTGGGGACAGTACAAGATTTGTACCAAAATACAAGATGGTCTGGCAATGTGAGTGCTGGTATGCTCATGAGGGCACCAGCCAGCAACTCACTTCAGGGCTCGCAGAAACATGTTGTATATTGTGGGTGGTACAATGTTGGGATGGCCAGACAATGTGAGTGATCATGTTCTTATCAGGGCAACAGCCGGCAGCTCACTTTAGGGCTTGCAGAAACATTTTCTGGTCTGGTGCAGCCATTTGGCAGCACTCAAGCTGTCTCATGGCAGCCAGCCACTCTCCAATGCGGCCATCACATGCTGCACATGGGTCATGTGATGTGAAGGGCGGCATGGCTATGGCAAAGCGCTCCATGAAGGGCATGTAGATCAGGTCAGCCTGCACAATTTTCTTATCATATGCCGACACGTGTCACTTGGCAATGACAGGAACAAAATGTGCTTGAGGTGCGTCTAGACACTATTTGGTCAGATGACGAAGTGATGCAAGTATCCATGTTTGTGTCAATCAATCAATCAATCAATCAATCAATCAATCAATCAATCAATCAATCAATCAATCAAGCAAGCAAGCAAGCAATCAATCAATCAATCAATCAATCAATCGATGTATTTAATGTCCTGGGGGGCAACTGGGGGTACAACATGTTGGAGCTGCATGCCACTTGTGCAGTACCGCATGCACGCAGGCCTGCAGTGCTCTCACAGGATGCCATGCAAATGCTTGCAATTCCTCTGGTTGTCAAAGCTAGTTGGTGCAGCAATGCACACAGCAAATCAGTGTACAGACTGCTGAACGACACTGAAATAGCTGCATAGAGCATGTGATCTGGCAACAAAATAGTACCATGCACATACAGCTGCTGGTTAGCCAATGCAACATGTCTTGTGTCCAAACAGAAGTACAAAGCGGCATCATTGTACAAGAAAGCAAGCATTGCCAGCCTGCAGTGAATGTTGCGGTGCAACTGTGACTGAACATGCCACAACAGGACCATAGTTTATGCACTTGATCTGCACAGTTTCTGTGTAGACCTAAGCTTGAGTTGAGTTAACACGCCTGAACAGGACCATCAAGTGTGCATTCAGCTTGCACACTCTAGGTGTGCACTTGAGCATGGGTTGAGCTAATGAAGCCTGATTGTGATCTCAATGAAAGGTGGTTCTAGTAGAAGCCTACCAATGACACCTTTGAACCCATCAAGAAGGGCCCCCCACTTTGGTCCACACTCGCCTGAAATCTCTGTAGTTGCTGTTCAAAGGCTTCCCATTGTGCTGTGGATTGGCCGGTGCCTATGCCCCACGACCTGTATAGACCCACAAGCGCTATATGATATGATGCTGATCCTATGTCCCTGTTGATACTTGATACAACAGGGATATAGTCCCTGCTGATACTCAGCAGGGACTGCCCTTGGCTTGCCAGGATCAGGAGGTTGGCTGAATGAGATGCTGCTGTGAATGAGCATGTTCAATACTGTTCTCATTGCTGGCAGGGTGACTGCCACAACAATACACCATACAGGCAGCTACTCAGGACTGTATGCACCTGACCCTAGGGCTAAGACTTGTGTTGCAAGAATGGAAGGACTGCATGAGTGGCTGTTCATAACAGCTTCCAGCTCTGCAGGGTGCAGTGCCTGTGGGATGTGTCAACAATCGTAAGTGATGCATGCATGCATGCATGCATGTAAAGCATGGTAGTGCACATGCAACTGATTGCTCACAGATTGCCAAGGCCGCCGTATCAGGCAAGGCAATTTGCAAACAGCTCATGTTGGTTGCGCAAATGCATGCACATTACACGATGAGTTCACCTGCCGGTGCGGCCAGCAAGCAGGTCCAAGCCAGCACTTGCAAATTTTGAGCAATTCTGAATTAGTTTGTTGACCTGCTGCTTGTCTTTGGCACTGTTGTACATCAGGTCCGGGTGATCTGGGTTTGCAAAGGTTTCGGATACCCACCTACAGATGTGCAAATCTGTGTTTTATTTGACTGTGGCTACATCAGACCAGAGTGTGGATATGTGAGGAGAGAAGCAACTGGAGTGTGCCCCTACCGGCAAATCGCAATGCTGTCAGTTTGGGCATGTCCCTCAAAGTCGATCACAGGAACTGTGCTGGGCAAGCCCTCGTCTCTGCAGAGCTGTGTGAACCATTTCGGCTTGTGGGACAGATCAATTTGGACAGCTTGGAACGGGACACGCTGCAGCGACATCAGTCCACGCATCAGAGAGATGGCTTGACCGTGCGTGACACCAGGTGATTCTGGTGCCCATCTCGTGCAAGAAGACGAAGGGAAAGCGTGATCACCTGATGAAGAAGCGTCAGCAAGCTACGCTGAGCATACGGGCATAGCATGTGCGTATACAATATTGGCTTATGTTGGGAATCTGGTCGCTTCTGTAACTCCGCTCCTTCGATAAGGTCTACTTCAACTTGCTTGTTCATTTGCAAAGGCAAAGCCGCTACTGCCACTTTGATACCGCGAGCTGTTCTACAAATACGCCTTGCCGGTATGTCAAATTTGCGGCAGGTCCAAAGACGTGTTAAGGGACCGCGCCGTGGCAGCTTATTCACAGGAACTGATCCAAACATAGCTCGCTTTTGTAACGTAGCAAGTTTGCCGATCCTTGCCAAGCGGCAGCTCACAGTGATGCAGACGTTCAGTGCTGCAATGCCCTGTGGTGTTTAGTCAAACTGTCATGCATGAGCTAATTTTGATTCCGCTTTAGGCGAGAATCCGCGTTGACCAAGAAGAGAATTGACTTCAGGTCTGAGTATCTCATAGTGTCTTGATGTAAGATGCATGCAGACTTTCCATCGCGCATCGCAGTGTCATTTGCGTAAATAATGACTAAATGCCATTTCTGTACGTAAATATGAGCTGAAAGACATTACTACACTAATGCACTATATTACAGTTTACTAAATGCTCGTGATTTGCAGCCTGAAGTAGATCGCATGTTTGCAGCTCTCGTCTTCTCTTTAGTGTAAAGCGCCCTTCACTGTCTAGGCTGCTGGCAGTGCTGTATGAGATTCACTTCGGCATGACGTGCCCCAAATGCTGCACGCTGCAATGTTTGATGAAAGACGTACCAATTTGAAAGCTGCCACACACAACCGATTGCAGTTCACAGCTGTGAGTTCAAAGTCTGAGAAGCTTGCTGCCAATGAACCTCACACTACATATACATATGCTTATGCCCTTCACAAGTGCCAAGAACTTTATTTTACCTGCGCAAGCCTCCGTGTGTTCTGCAGGGACACCTACTTTGTAGTTGGACTGTGCAGCCCATCTCATTGTAGATGGGGATGCAATTGAAATGCTTCGAAAGTGTTATGCTCAAAGAAATCTAAACGACGCTGTTGCCTGCACATCAACCGTCAATAGTTTGAAGGAGACTATGTGCTCACAAGATGATACTGTTAAGGATCGTCCAAATGCAATGCAAATTTCAACATGAGCTGGGCAGTTGCTCTGCATTTACTCAACAACTGTAGTGCACTGGATGCAGGACAAATACAAACACATGTCTTGCTGCACCAAGACATGGTAGGCAGCACAGACTCTCTGAACTGATCACACAAGGCTCACAGCTGAAACAACATCTGCCAATGGAGACAGGAAAATGGACAGCATGAGACCACACACCAGTCATATGGAATTATACAGAATGTTATCAAGCTGAGACCGCAGGTGATTTACCTGATGGCCTGGAGATACAAATCGTGATCCGGAGCAGCAATCTGGCAGCACTTTAGTTGTTGCATTTCGTACAGCCAGTCTGCCATGGTGCCGTCACATGCTGCACATGGGTCATATGGTGTGAAGGCCGGCATGGCTATGGCAAAGCGCTCCATGAAGGGCATGTAAATCAGGTCAGCCTGCACACAAACTGCAGCTTAATGACATGTTTGTTTGCAATGCATGGACATACCAAGTCGTACAAGAGCTGTGGTGGTGGTGATGATTGCATGATGATCACCATGACTACAGCGCTGCATGCGAGGCACACAAGCATGGGATTGAATACAGGGCCTGCAGGGACACCAAGTAAAGGAGATTGGCACGTTTGCAACACTTCATTGCTCTTGGATGTGATCAGCATACAGACAGGCTGCGCTGCATGCTGCATATCAAGCACCTGGTCCAGTGTGGCGTGGGGCATAGCCCATCATGGGGTCAAGCAAGGCACCGCATCTTGCATGACGACAAAGCAGATACATTTTGAATCAGAGACGCAGCATTTGACAAGGTTGCTGTATCATCCCATCCTGGGCACATGTGCCAAATTCAAACAGGTCAGCCTGATGAGTAGGTGCTATGTGTCATGCAGCGTCGGCCATTATGGACCAAGCTGCTCATAGCAAACAAATACACTGATGCTGTGGTGTGTTTGAATGAAAGCGCTACCCCATCGCCTAATACTGCTTGTACATGTGCAGCAGCAACCAAACCATATCGGTTTTTGCATGACCATACATTGTTGCAATCATGTAACATCTGACAATGTCTGACACAGCACAGCACAGCACAGCACAGCACAGCATAGCATAGCATGCACAGCATGACGTGCACAGCACAGCCCAGCATGGCAGAACACGACTCAGCTTACCAAAGACACTTCAGAGCCCAACAGGAATGGCCCACCGCTTTTCCTGATCGCAGCTTGGAATGCTTCCAGCTCTGCCTCAAAAGCCTTCCACTGAGCCTGTGTCTGCCCAGTCCCTATCTGCCAAATCCTGAAGAAAGTCACATGCATAGCATTGCCAATGTATGATGAATTATTCTGGAGTCTTGTCACATTTGTCAAACTCATGCTACTACGCATGCGTGCTGCAGACTTGTGTGATGCAACTGGAGAAATAGACATGGATGAACGCGCAAGGCATTTGAGACCCTGTCTTGCACTGGTCCATATGGCTCAGGCTATGCTCGACAGATCTTAGGCTGCATTGTCACATTGCTGCCAGCACTTGACCCAGTAGTGACTTGCATGCCATCTGATGACACCCTGCCTGACTACTGATACTGTTGCAAGCTCAACTACTGATATGAACCGCATATGCACAGCGCTGCTAAAAAAGCCTTGCTTGCAGCATTTTTCCTACCTGCTGCTGTCATTACCAGCCAGCAGGTTGAGACCGGCTTTTGTGAAGCCTTGACAGGCTTGTACGAGAATGTCTACTTGATGCTTGTCTTGAAGATTGCTGTATTTGAGGTCAGGGTACCACTGACCTCGAAAATTTTCACAAATCCACCTGAAGGGAACCAGCAAGTATATAATACTTGCAGGGCCTAGGTCCCGCTATCAGATTAAACAGTGTGAGTAACAATCTGATTGCTCGCCTACAAGTGTCTTTGCCGCTGGCTTGGATTCGTCCATGAAGTTCGATAATAGGCACTCCGTCATGCAAGCTCTCATTCTTGCAGAGATCTACGAACCATAACGGTTTCTCGCAACGATCGACATGGACAGCTTGATGAGGCACCCCCTGCAGATGGTCACCTTCATCTCACGCTGTTGTGGAAAAGATATCAGCCAGTCAACTTACGCTCGCGTGCGACCAAACCTAGCAACCCAAACTTTACCTTGAACAGGAAGTGTCAAAAGAGCTCTTTCAGCGAAGGGGCATAGCATGTGTGAGTACAAGATCAAAGTGCCGGTCGAGTCCGGTCGCGCATGTAGCTTTGCACCCTCAGCGATGCACGGTCCAGCTTGCCGTTGCACGCTTGAAGTAGACTTTGAGCCAGCTAGAAACCTTTTGATCGAGCGCTGCCAAGGTTTGCAAACAGGCCCGCATTGATTGCGCCCGCAAGTGCGACCACCCAGGTGCTGACTACTACTTAGCATACTGATCGCACCGAAAGGAAGGCACATTACGGCCACTGCCAGGCAACGCATGCCAATATCATCTCGAGACTATTGTTAGCAAGTGAGATGCCTCGAACTGTTCTGTAGCAAGGGTGTACAACGATCTGATCTCAAATTGGATTTTGCCTTTACAGCGACTGTTTCGAGAGTTGGGGCAGTTTCCGTATCGCCTTCAGCCCTGCAAAAGCACATTGACGCAAGGCACCAGATCAGTGTTTGCTGGAAGCTCCGACGGAAGCCACACCGCTCACTTCGTCTCGGATCAGACTGTGCGTGCCATCTGACTCCCAGAACTTGCAGCAGGCATTGTCGATAACGTCTGCGAAGCCGGCAGCTCGCCGTGTGTCCATATAGTCGCTGCTGCTGACTTCACACACTGCACAGTCTGTTGGCAAACCGGACCTGAGGCTGCCTAGGCATGTCGAAGGGTCGATGACTGTATCCAAGTGAGCAGCTATGGCAGCGACGACGCAAGGCCCTGCAGCAGCACCTGCCGACCCTGAAGAGTATCAACAGCATATTGACAATATATTCTCTCTGAAGAGGCCAAGGGACATCAGAGCTGGCCTAGCCAGCGGAGGCAAATCTGCGCTGAAAGGCATCGCTGCAGGCACAGTGGGACTATTCGCAGCACCAGTTGTGGGAGCATATACAGATGGCTTCAAGGGGTTTGGTCAAGGGGTATGCGCAGGTACTGGTCATGGTACTCTTGTCTCAAGTGCCAGCAGCCTTCATGCAAAACCTCTGCTGCATGCTTGACAGCTGTTTCATCATCCTAATAACATGCTCAGTGTAAGCTCTCCTAATTCGTGCGCTAACTGCACCTACTGCACAGTGTGGCGTTGTAGCTATCTGCAAGGACTCAAGCATTCACCAGCATATACCCTGTGCTACTTTATCAACTTCACCAACTCAAAGCCCTTTTTCAGCCTGTGGTTGCAATGTTGCCCAGGCGTTGCTGGGGCAGTGCTGCTCCCTGTTGCGGGCTTAGGTGTGGGAGTCGCTCAAGTGGTGCGAGGGGCTGTCAACACTCCTGAGGCTGTCAGGGAGCTGAACAAGGGGCGTTACTGGGATCAGGTACATCAACAGCACCCCACACTGTGGCAAAGCTCACCATCTGTCCGTGCTTAGTCAGTCATTTCGCACTCAGCCATGCAAGAGGCTGGCGCAGAAAGCCAGTACGTGGTATGCAAAAATAGACCACATCTTCTGCTTGTATGAGAGTGGCCATGCATGTAACTGGGTTCCACCATAATGCTAGTTGTGCTGCCAGATGAGCAGGTCAGACTGTGCAGTTTTGTATGACTCCTTTCTTTGGATGGTGTTGATTGTTCCCTGCTGAGGGGATGGCACTGCACATTGAGAAACTCAGTCAGATGCTCAACTCATACAGGAAGTCAGCTTTGTGACTCCTTCCATCTCATCTGCATTGCCATAAGGTGGTTTGACAAATCATCACTGACGGTTTGACATTTTCCGTGGTGTATGCTATATAATTAGGCTCAGTAAGACAGTCCCACTTTTATTTGCAAATTTCTTAACTTGGTAATTGCCTTCAAAATAGGCATGGTAAGGTGCCTTTGCAGCATACAACTCAGTGCCATCCCAGGTCACCCTGTGTTCATCCAGTCTTGAAAGCTTGGTATGAGCACAATTCATAGATCTCCTAGCTCGTCACAGGCCTCTAAGCTGTCCTTGTAAACCCCATGTGAGCAAAGGATTGGTTTTACCAAATTTACTTGCTTTCCAGATCCTCCTCGCTACCCACTGCAGAGCAGCCGTTCTGCTCATGCAATAAGAATTTTGGGAGTACGTTTTGTGACAGCATGCCTTTGCAGCTTGCTATGATGTGCACACATCACGCTGTGCTGTGATATGCATGCTATATGCACAACGTATGTCAGCATACATAGCATACACATAATAGCATCACACAAAGCCTGTCTGCAAGGAGATGAGTTGCATCACACGTACCTGCTGCTTTTTGATCAAGCACGCTTGTGTTGATAGCATAATCATTGTCACTGTCATACTTGTTACTGTTGATATGATATACACGTGCCTTGCAGGACCAGCGCGAATGGATAGACCGGCCCACTTTAGCCATGGTCATGGATGATAAATCCTTTGACCCCCTGCGAGATCGCTGGGAACAAGACCGGCGAGACGCTGGTGCCTTTGGCGAGGTCATAGACTACTATGGCCTCCTGGGGGTCCCCAAGACCGCCCCCACAGAGCAGATCAAGAAGCAGTATTACATCCTGGCCAGAAAACTGCATCCTGACAAGAACCCTGACGACCCTTTGGCCAAGGATCGCTTCCAAAAGCTTGGCGAAGCCTACCAGGCAAGTGGTTGTTGGCGTTAGGGTCGATAGTGTTTCGCATTTGCTTTGCACGATTTGTGTGCTGTCAATGTATGACACATGGTGCAAAGTGTTGCGCATTTGCTGTGCACGCTTCGTGCGCTGTCAGTGTGTGACACATGCATGTAGTCACAGCTGACCAGGTCATAAAAGCTGGCAGTATATGACCCTGGCAACAGCACCAAAGGCTATGACAGCTTGAACCCTCTGCATTCAAAGCTGTGAATCATAAGCTAGCAATGGCGGTGATGCAAAGCTGTGGTATGCTGGCATGGAATGTTGTTTATTTTGGTCTGGTATCAATGGCTAGGTTGACCAAACATGTACCATCAGTTGAAGTGGCCAAGCTCTTTGGGGTACAACATCATTATTTCTGCAGACCATGCCCCGTTTTGTAGTACAAATAAACACTCAACAGCATCTAAGGACTAGTGTGATGTGTTTTTGCACAAGGTTTTCTTTACATGGACTGATTAAGATTCTTCATCTGTCACCAATGCTCAGATTGGCCAAGCTCTTTGGAATACAAGGTCACTTTTGGTGGGAAAACGCTGACTTCAACGCATAACCTACAGTCAACAGCGCTCATGGACCAGGGTTGTTCTGCGTTAGGATTTCTGGCCTAATCAAGCCCTTGAATGTGATCAGAGTTATCACAGTACTGATATTTCCATTTTCCGTTAGGATGATGCCACGTCGCTCAACGCCATATCAATAGCATCCAGCTCAAAGCACTACTGAGCAGCACTAGTGCTTTGAGCAGAATGTATTCCCAATCCAGCACGATTGGATCAGGTTCGAACAACAGAGTGCACATCAGAGAACAACAGTGAACCACAGAGTCATATGATCCAGCATGCAACAATGCATTGTCCCTTGCTGACTGTGATGACAGTGAAATGTTTGTGTATGCAACAGGTTCTGAGCAATGCAGACTTGCGCGCAAAGTATGACCAGCACGGCGTGGAGGGGCTGGATGTCAACTTCATGGACAGCGGCGAGTTTTTCAGCATGCTGTTCGGCAGCGACCGCTTTGAGCACTTGCTGGGCGAACTCAGCCTGGCACAACTCACCAGGTATGCCTATGCTGATAAGCCTGTAAGGTATAAAATCAACTGACATGAAAATGAACGAATGAACTGAAATGAAATGAATGTAAGCAAGGTTTCATACAAGGTTGACAGCATGCTTTGTCTTCCTATTGCTTACATACATCTGCAGTAAGCTTTACATATGCTATGTGCAACCACATCAATTCCAATTGTATGAATGGTTAATTGATTGATAAAGAGTATTGATTATGATATATGGCAGCAGGCAGCATCACTAAAGGAAGCATGACAGATGAAATGGCTTTTGTTCCTGGTCCCATAGGATTCTTAAAAAAAGCGCTTAGCGCAGTACTTATTCATGGGAAATTCTGTAATCCTCAGTAGTCTGTAGATACCTTTGGTTTCTTTGAGCAGCAAAGCTGTTTCACGGTGTCTCACAAGCGTGGTATATCCAAGAACTGATCGATGCTACAAAAACATATTTTATCGTGGTTGGAGTCTTTTCTGTCGATGATTGTTGGATTGTCAGTACACACAGCTAGTACATGCTAGTACATAGTCACATTCATTTCATGCAGAGGTGCTGAGCATGTGCAAAACAAGCGGCGCGCCAGTGTGCTCACTCAATACGCAAATGAACATTGATTGAGGCAGCTACTTGTTCAGATCCTATGCATCTCTCATTCCACTGTCTCATAGATAGAGTGTTTCATCATTCCTATCATTCTTTCACACTGTATACTTATGGCACAGAAAGTACACGGTATGGTATAGTATTGTGTGATACTGTATCTGCAGGAGTGGTGAGCATGTGACAAGTGGGCAACAGGAGAAGATGCAATTACTGAGAGAGGAGAGGCTAGCCGCAAACCTGAAGGCCCTGCTCAGGAGATGGGTGGAAGGCGACCAGACTGGCTTCCGAGTAAGCACCAGCTCTCAATCACTACCTACCATTCACGAGTCCTTCTGACAGTGCAAGAGAATCAACAGCTTTCAATCACTACCTGCAAGAAAGTCAACAGCTTTCAATTACTACCTACCATTCACAACCCCTTCTGACACTGCAAGAGAATCCACTGCTTTCAATCACTAACTGCCATCCAACCCCTTGTCACAATGCAAGAGAATCAACAGAGTATCACCTGAGACATCTTCAGTGCATTGCATATGCATGTTTGTGTGATACATGGGAAGTGTAACTCAACGATTACATTGCACTTGCAGTGTGATGCTTGTTGCTTGTGTGTTTCTAGAAATGATTGCATGTCTTACTGGAGAGACAGGACTTGTCCCGCTCCCACCTAGCTCATCATGAGCTGGAAAGCAAATTTATTATTGTTATTATTATTAATGTTAATATCATTATTATTATTATTATTATTATTATATCATTATTGCGTTTCATTGCATGATGCATGGTGCAGGAATCCATGGCTCAGGAAGGGCAGGAGCTGGCCAAGGCCTCCTTTGGGCCCACCATCCTGCTGGCCATTGGCAAGGCCTACGAGGGGCAGGCTGCCATCTACCTCGGGGGCTTCATCCAAGGGGGGCTGGCCTCTATCAGACAGGAGGGTCAGAGCATCAAGTCCAAGGTGCAGCTAGGCATGATGGGGCTCAAGGTCTTTCACGCTCAGCAGAAGCTGGAGCAGATGGATAAGGACCAGAAGCAGCGTTCTGAAGCCCAAGCACGTGTGAGCCAGCAGTCCCCAAGCCCTGATGGCATCCCTGCTGGCATCAATCACCAGCCTGGTCAGTCCCCTGACCATGTCCCCAGTCCCTTGTTTTTGTGATTTAAAATCATTCAAATCACCAGCCTGGTCAGTCGCCCCCCCCCTGAATCTGTCCCCAGTCCTTGTTTTGGTGATCTGCATTTCGAATTTTGAATGCTGAGGCATAGCATGCTCAGCAGGCTCACGTGCAGGAGCTGCTCACTTGCAGCTGCTATATGGCAAGTCAAAGTCAAAGCCAGAGTCAATGATTATGTGAAACCGTACAAGGAATCTGCTCAGCTCTGTGTCTATGACCCTGGGCTGTTGCACATTCCCATATGTCGTGCTGCTGTTTCCCTGGCACCTTGTGATCAAGCAACAGCTCAGCGCTTCCAGCTTCCCCTGTACATGTCAGTCACTTGCTTGGCCAGTCTGCTGGGCTCGTGTTAAGCCTTAAACTCCATCTATAAAGGCCAAAACTCTATCTATAAAGGCCAAAACCTAAGCCGTGTGCTCCTCCCCCTTGCTCACCAGTGTGGCTCGCAACCATGAATCAATTGCACACACATCTGGACATAGCTTACTACGGTTACTCTTGTCACACTGACTGCCAAAACAGAGTGGCATACAGGGAGAAGTTTGAGGACTGTACAAGCAGAACCTGCAGCTGCAGCCATCATTTTATATTATGGTGACGCTGCACCTCTTGGCATGGCATGTATGCAGGTGCAAGCATATGCACAGTTCTGCAAAGATTACCGTGTGCAGATGTTACTCCCTGGGCAGCCTGGTATAATACTTGGCTTCTCATTCAACTGACGCTGAAAGGTTTAGCCCTTCCCTCCCCTCCCCTCCCCTCCCCTCCCCTCCCCTTACTTCCTTGTCAGCGTAGAT
>JAABUP010008004.1_pt1 | contig 13734 bp, 14 predicted proteins | sample 5559201 | NCBI WGS metagenome assembly JAABUP01 (sample SAMN10711887, study PRJNA513373) | rock metagenome | isolation source: Antarctica rocks | place: Antarctica | reverse complement strand
GCCTCCCCAGAGCCCAATGATGTCAGGCTGGACCCTACAGGGCTGCTCCAAATACAAAGCTTCGTTTATCTTGGCCTCAAGCCCGGACGAAGGAAAAGTGTCCAGGTGAGTGCGGAGGCGCAAGGCTGAGACGTGCCCTCTTCAGCTAGCTCATAGTCACGGAAGAGCACCATGCGCATATTCTGAAGCCTGCTGACGCACCGCCAGTGCAATGCACCGCCCCTCTGGTGCTGGACGCTGAGGGTCCAGGTCAGCCAGCAGCATGGTGACCTTCACCAGCCTGGAGGACAGCCCAGCGTTCGAGGCCAAGGTCAGCAGCAAACTCGGCAGCACCCCATTCCTGAGGCACCTGCGCACCCTCCTGTTAGCATTTGTACAGGCGCCTGTGCTGCACGAGGTAAACGCTTGCCAGACTCCCTCTGGGTGAAACGTATATATGTCCATGACGGCGCATGCTCAGACCCAGCTCTGACCTGCGGCACTTGTGCAACAGGCGCTGGCGCTGGAAGGTATGGTCGAGCGCCTGGACGCGCGGAGCAGGGCGCTCCTGCAGGGCGCCCGCATGTACTCGCACGGGCTGTCGGGCATGACGGAGGGCCTTGCAGCCATGGCCGCACGCCTGTATGACTTCTGCGACGGCACGGACGAGGAGACGATGAGCCTGGGTGCCCCCCGCCATAGCTGTGCGCAGGCCCAGCACAGGCGTGGCGTGCGGCTCGGTGGTGTGTGCCTTGAGCAGTTCACGCCAGGGGGCCTCTGCACTTACCGAGCAGAGCATAGGGGTCTGCTGTGCAGCATAGCAGCGTGGCCCTCCCCACCCGGCTCAGCTGAGAGGGGCCAGGAGAGCATGTGCTCGATGTGTGCGGCGGTGCCCTGCTGCGGCCTGCAGGGCGGGCCGGCCGTGGCCTCCGCGCGGCGTCCCCTGCGCTCTGCAGGTTGCGCGCGGACCCTGCTCGCCGCCGGCCGCAACACCCTCGTGGGCATGAGCCGCAGCGGGCCCCCTTGGAGCGCCCCCCTGGCAGCGGCGCACCTCGTAGGGGCCGCCGCGTGCGCCCGGGCGCTGACGGCAGGCTGGCGCGCGCGCGCGCCAGGCGGCCCGCAGCTGGCCAAGTTCGTCGGCGTGCTACAGGAGCTGCGCGACGCGGGCGAGATGCTGCACACGCAGACCGAGGCCGCGTTGTGCGAGCGCCTGGAGCCGTGGGCCGCGGTGCGCGTCTCCGGCCGTGGCCCCCGGCGCCGGCGCCGAGGCCTGGCGGCGCCGCACGGCGCGTAAAGCGCCGGCTTAGGATCGTTCCTGTGCATTTGTTTGCAGCCCTGAGGGCGAGCCGCCTGAAGGCGGAGCTGGCTGCTGGATTGCCAGACGGCACGAGCCCGCCCTCCTGTCATGGAGAGGTCATAGGAGCCTGCCATGTGCCTGACAGGGCCGGCCACTCGCGCAGGCAAAGTGGGAGGAGGTGCGCGCGGCGCGGCGGGCGGCTGACCGCGCGGCGGCCGCCGCGCACGAGGCGCGCCTGGCGCATCTTGGCCACCGCAGCGGCGGCGTCGCCGACGGGCTCTCCGCCGCGCTGGGCCGCCGCGCAGACGCCAGCGGGCCGGCGCTGGCGGCCGCGGAGGCGCGCCGCGCGGCTGAAGGCAGCACGCCATCCTTTTGCATGCACATTGCGATGCGCCTCACAGGTGCAGTGTCTCCAAGGCCTGTTGGCGCTGTCACACAGGATGCAGCAGCTCATGGCGACACATGCAGCCTTGCCCGCTGGTCCCTAAGCTGCATCCGCCTGTTTGTTGGGCGTCACGTGCAGGCGGCCGCGGCGGAGGCGCGCAGCGCATTGGCGGCGCTGCTGGTCGCGGCCGACGGCCGGCGGCGGTGCGAGTTCTTGGAGGCCGTCGTGGCGGGCGTGCACGCCGCCGCGCTCTTCTTCGAGCGCGGGCACGAGGCGCGCACCTCGTGCCTGCGCTGCTCTTTGCCGCGACCTCCCTGATCGCGCACAGGGCTCTGTGCCCAACATTCCGTGTGCCTGCAAAGGCCGCCATGAGTGCCTCTTACCTCTCCTGGCCACAGGCCAGTGTGCACAGCACATTTCAGCCATCACAGCGACAGCACTGCTGTGCCATGTGCCCGGGAGGGCCAGGCCTTGCCTGTCACCGCCGTCGCGCAACCGACAACCTCCTGCTGTGATGCAACACCGTGCTCGAATGCGCCAAGCTGCTCCTGCCCTGGCCCCATGCCCGCCGTGGCACAGGTGACCGGGCAGCTGCGGCCGTACATGTTACCCAACCCCTGACCCTATCCCGCCCCAGCCCCACGCGCCGCCCTGGTGCAGGTGACCGGGCAGCTGCGGCCGTACATGTAACCCTAACCCTGACCCTATCCCGCCAAGCCCCGCGCGCCGGCCTTGCGCAGGTGACCGGGCAGCTGCGGCCGTACATCGAGCAGGCGCTGTCGGTCGCGGCCGCGCGGCGCAGCGGGGCGCGCGCGCAGGCCGCCGCGCTGCAGGCGCTGGCAGATCAGGAGCGCGCCCGCCACAGCGGCGCACCGGAGCGCGCCCCGGGTGAGCACGGGCTGTGGCCTGTCGCAGGCTCAGCTGAACATTCGGGGTTTCCCGGGCCTGGGTCGTGTGCATGCATGGCGTGCGGTGCGCGCTTTTGCACGTCGGCAGCCGCTCTGCATGTCACACCGGCGCGTCGGCTCACCTAACCCATTGCCCTTGCGATGCGGTGCACTCGCGTGCCCTCCAGTGTGTGCGACGTGCGCTGCTCTGTCCTTCCTGACGGCCCGGAATGGCCTGTGGCTGCACATGCGCGGGGCCTGCGGCGGGTGCCGCAACCTGGCGACAAGGGAGACAGCACACACAGGATGCTGAAAGACCCGTTTCCCAACATGGACTGCGTGTGCCTGACCATGCTCTGCAACAGAGCTGTGCACAGACTGTGCCTGCGCTCCGACGCACACTACATTCACAGGTCTGGTGTCCGCCCTGCTTGCTGAGCGCCGGGCTGTAGCGCTGCCCCGGAGCGAAGCGGGCTCAGCACAGCATGCTGTGGTTGCCTGCAGGCGGCCGTAATGCACCAGATGGGTCGCCCGGCCGACCGCGGGACGCGCCCGGCGACGGCGCCGGCACCGGTGCGGCCGCGCCCGTGCAGCAGGGCTGGCTGCTCCTGGCGAGCGGCGGGCCGCGCCGCGAGTGGCGCCGCAGCTTCTTCGTGCTGGACGCGGCGGGCGTGCTCACATGCCAGGGCGGCAGGGTGTGCACTTGGGCGCGCTTCCACCCTCGCGGTCCCCGCCCCTGCGCTTCTTGCCTTCCCGTATGGGCCGCCGCCTCCCGTGTGGGCGGAGTCTGCCGGCACTCCAGACGGCGCTTGTCGGCGGACCACCTGAGGCCAAAACCATCACGGTGTCGTTGAGCCACTCCCTCCCGAGCAGGCGCGCCAGGTCGCACGTGGTGATCTAGAAGGCGCGCGCGCCGCCGGTCTCGGGGTACAGCATCGCCAGGCCCTGAGAGGGCGCGGCGGCGACCTGGCCCTCCGCGCCTGGGGCCTGGCGGAGCTGTGCCCTGAGATTGGCGGCGCGCGCGCCTTCAAGATCACCACGCGAACCTGGCGCGCCTGCTGGGAGGTAGCGGGTAGCGACACCGTGATGTGGTTAGGCCTCAGGTTGTGTGCCGACAAGGGCAGCAACCCCGCCATCCTGGCCGCCTGTCTGAGTGTGCGAGGGCGCTCGCAGGCACAGGCAACCCGCTTGCCCGCACGACTCTGCGTCTAACTCAACAAGGCAGCGTGTCCACTGCTCCATGCACTGGCAAGCCTTCGCAAAGCTGTGTGCACGCGCAAAACCACAGCTGTACGGCATCATGCACAGCGTGAGCGTGCTCGCAAGCATGGACAGGCGCGCGCGCGCGAGCAGGCAGGCCCGGACATGGACGCCGCGGCAGAGCCGCGGGAGCCGATCCAGGCGGCGGCGCGGGCGGGCCTGTCGCTGCTGACCTCGGCCGTGAAGCCGGGCGCGGGCGACGGCGGCGCCGGCCTGCGCTTTGCGTTCCGCGTCGTGTCGCCGGCCGGCACGCTCGCGCTGCAGGCCGCGTCGGAGGCGGAGCAGCGCGCCTGGATGGCTGCGCTGCAGGCGCGGCGCCCCGCCCTGCTGCGCCCGCCATCCTTTCCGATTCGGGCGGCCGCCGGTCTGCGTGCGGTGACGCGCGCGCATGGGCGGCCGCCCTGCGACATGCCCAGCGCTCCTGTCAGGGCCGGCATGCTGACCGTACGGCACTGAGCCTGCGAACCCGCCCTAGGCGCCGGCCTGCTCGCGCATCTGACCCTGCACCGACGAGCCTGGGAGTGGCAGCCTGGCTGGCAGGGGCAGCCTGGCTGGCAGCAAAGGGGACGGAGGGTCACCAGCTGGCACCCCACACCCATCCGAACAGCGTGGACGGGCGCGGCTCCGAGCAGCAGCGGCGGGGGTCGCCTGCCCGCCAGCGGGGCTGACTCGTAGATGCGCGCGCTGGCCAGGGCGCGATCGTTGGCCTGCTGAGCGCCGCGCCAGATTCGCCCAGAGCCGCGGACGCCGGCTCGGACCTGCGGCCGTCTGCGCCGCCGCGCGGTCACGCGCGCGCGCGATCGTGGCAGCAGGGCGCTGATGACGCCGCGGCGCCCGCGGGCGGCGGGGGCTGCGTGCCTGCGGTACGAGCGACGCCGGACAGTGACCGCCGCCCAGGCACATGGTGTCATGGACGCGAGACTGCTTCGACCGGGGAGCGTGGCGCGTGGCTGGGCGTGTGAGGGCTGTCAACTGCCATGCTGCGGAGGCCTTGATGTGCGGATTGCACGCTGGGCGAGTGAGCGGATGGGATCATACCTTCGTATGCGGCCAAACATGCCCGCCTCGTCCCCCGACAGGGCGGCGGCGGCGCGGATGCGCCGCGGCGCGCCGGCTCGGCCGGCGCCGGACCCGCGGCGCCCACCGACCTGCCGGCCGAGGTCGGGCCGCCGCTGCGGCGGCCGCCGCCGCTGGAGGCGCTGCGCGGCGTGCCCGGCAACCACGCATACGCGGACTGCGGCGCGCCCGACCCCGACTGGGCCTCGATCAATCTGGGCGTGCTGCTGTGCATCCAGTGCAGCGGCGTGCACCGGCGCCTGGGCGTGCACGTGTCCAAGGCGCGCGCTGCGCGCTCTGCCGCGCTCTGGGTGTCCCCCCCGCGCGCGCGCCGCGGCTGGCGCCAGAGCTCGTGGCGGGGGCGTGCAGCCGCTCGAACCCCCTGCTCATGCCTGGGTGTTCCGCATGACCTCCTTCGCACAAGGGAGCTCCAATCCTGTCTTGGCATGTCTGCATCTTTGCTGCGTGCCTCGTCGCAGGGGCCACCGCTCGCTCAGACCGCCCCAAGGCAATGCATCTCTAGTGTAATGTGATGATGTTGCTGTACGCATAGAGCTGTATGATGAGCGCGTATACGTGCGCATGCAACCCCCTGTGGACAAACCAGCTTTAGGACCATGCTGCACACTCAGGCCTCACAAGCACCACGCTTTTCCCGTGATCACGACCTCACGGCCAGCGTGCGCGCCGGCAGGTGCGCAGCCTGACCCTGGACGTGCGCGTGTGGGACGCGCCCGTCATGGCGCTCATGGCCGCGCTGGGCAACGCGGCCGCCAACGCGGTCTGGGAGGAGGCGCTGCGCCGCGTGTCCGCGCAGGCGGACAGCTGGGTGCGGCGCCTACGCCAGGCCCCCAGCTATACCCTCCACCCCGGGGGCAGCTTTTGATAGATCCTTTGGGAAGCGCACTTGCATGGAAGGCTCCCTTTTGTTAGAGCCCTGCGAACCCTGCATGCTGCTGATCCCACGCCTGCAACACCCGGTGGACAAATTGCCATGGCTGCCAGGTCTGGGCTGAGGACAGCGACGATGAAGAGCGCCCGGCCAGCCCCGTGGCCCGCTTGGCGAACAGGTACGGCCCCCTTGCCCTGTACTGCCCTGCCGCGGGGTGGACGTGCGGGTGGCTGTTGCAGCCCGCATGCGGCATGACCACCACGCCCAGCTTGCCTGATAGGACTGCGCAGCCTCCCAGACTCGCCTGCGCTGCTGCTGTTCTCTGGAACAGCAGCTCACAGGTGCTGGGCATGCAAGCCCAGCGAGCGGCGCTGGCGGCTGCGCGCGCAGCGTGACACCGCTGATCACATGTCGCCACCCGCTGTCGTGACAGCGCTCCCCATCGCATGCTGGGCGAGCAGCATGGGCCACGGTATCCTGACTTGGCCGGCCAGCGGCCTGCATCACCAGCGCCGGCCTGCCGCGCAGGCGGGAAGCCCAGGGCGGCGGCGCCTCGCCGCCCGGCGGCCGGCCCGCGCGCGCGCCGCCGGATGCGGAGGGCCTGGCGCACCTGAAGCCCCGGCCGGGCGACAGCCTGGCGGCCAAGGCGCGCGCCCCGCTCCTGCGCCGCCGCGCCTGACAGCGCGGGGTGCGCCAGGGAGCCGGCGCTGGCAGGCTGCTGGCGCGACTCGCATGCGCGCGCCCGCGGCTGCATGCGGGCGTGGCGCGTCATGCCGATCAGCTGCGGGGGGCGGCTCATCGTAAGTAGGCACCACATGCCCTTGTGGCTGCCGCTCACTCCTGGGCCGCGTATAGTCTCAGTCCGCGTACAGCCGCGTACAGGTCTGCCTATCATGAGGACTGCTTCGCACTTGAGGGGCGGCTTCGAGTCAACTCGCACAAGTCCCTTGCATGTGGCAGCATGGTGACTGGGTTTTCATGAAAGCAATCAAGCCGGTACCCTTGCTGTCATTACCCTCATAATCGGGCGCTGCAGGAGCTGTTCATTAGGGCAAAGTATGTGGAGCGACGCTTTGTGCCGCGCCCGTCCGCCCTGCCTGGCGGCTCGCCCGCGGACGCTCTCTGGAGAGCTGCGCAGGCTGGCGACACGACGTGCGCCCATCCCAATGCGCCGCTCACGCTGATAGGGTTCGCGCATCACACCTGCATGCATTCTGACAGCCTGTCAGTGACAGGCCAAGTTTTGGCATGCTGCGTTTATACCACCAGCAGTCTACTGTCATGCTTAGGCATATGTATGACTTTTCCTGACAATTGGTATGCTGCGGTCATACCACCCACAACATACCGGTTCCCGTCCGACCACCGACGTCAAATTGGGTTGGGCCTCACCAGTACTGCGTTGAGGAATCACGTGGGAACCCGAGGTGCTGCAGTGTATTTTTTGAGTTTTTTGCTGCTTTTGTGTTCTTCTACATTTTTTTGCCCACAGGTGAGGCAGGAGGACTTTTTAAGGCACCTTTGGGTTTTACCCGGGTTTTGGCAGGGTTAAATTTTGACATGGTAAGTGTTGCCTTGGAACCCTGTTAACAATGCGTCGCGTTTGCATTCGCTGCGCTCCAAGCGTGCGCCCCCATGCGCAGGGCAGCCATGGCGGCGGTCGCGGCCGGCGCCGAAGTCGCGGCCTCATACTCAACGCCCGCCGCGGCCGCAGTGTATGCGGCAACGGCCGCGCTCGCCGACCCTGGGCGGGGCGGGCCCGCACCCGGCGCTCCGCCGCGCCAGCCCGCCGTGACGGCCCTGCATGCGGCGTGCCAGGCGCGCACGGCCACGCCGGTGGCAGTGACGGCACTGGGGGCGGGGGCCAAACGGGGGCGGTCCGATGCTCGACAGGCACGGCGCTCTGCTCAGGCACCCGCTGCTCCAGGCGCGATAGTCCCCGCTGCTCTTACAGCGCGCGCGTGTGTGGATGGAACGCAGTGGCGCTGACGCTGGCGTGCTGCGCGTGCGCGCCAGGCGGGCGGCGCCGCGCTGCTGGAGTACCTGCTGCAGGCGGGCGCGCCGGTCGGTGCGCGCGACGCGGGCGGGCGCACGCCGCTGCACTACGCCATCCTGCGCAACAACGCCGCGGCCGCCAAGCTGCTGCTCTGCCGCGGCGCCAGCAGGTGCGGACCCGGGCCCCAGACTGCACGCACCCGCTGCATGGGTGCCCCGCACGCCGCACCACTTACGGCTTATCTGGACGACTGGGCAGGTCATGGCGCAGGCTGCGCGTCTGTGTGGTGACCCATGAGGGCGATGCAAAGCACGAAGCACGCTTGTTTATGCTGACGGCACTCGCTGTGGGCAGCCCTGTTGTAGCGCCATAAGAGGGCATTCACACTGCGTGCCTGTTGTACACAGTCCGCATGGACTGTGTGTTTGCCAGTGGCAGAGTTGGTTCCTTCAAGGTCCTGATCAGTGGTGGGCGCCGACGCATGCGGCTGCGCGGCGAGCGCGCCAGGCAGGCGCGCGACGCGCTGGGCCGCACGCCGCTGGAGACGGCGATGGCGCGCGGCGCCATCCCCGACGTGGAGCTCTTCATGCTGCTCTCGGAGGCGGAGTGATGCGCTCGCATGCCGCAGCGCACTCTGCAAAGTCGTGCGTGAATTTGCAAGTTGCAGAACCTGCCCAGACATTTTCTGTGCAAAATGGGTGCTGCTGGAAACGCCTTCCTCGTCTTATTACAGGCTCTGCGCCACCAGGCGCGCGCTCCGCTCCGTCAGCTGACTGCCGAATCTCCCCTTCGGCACACATGGGATTCCAGCTTTTACATGAAGTTCGTGGCAGGCCGGGAGTATTGAGTCCGGCCAGATGCGCGCCGCAGACTCCTCACGCATGCCAGCGCCCCGCCCAGTCCGTGCGCTGAGCCCGGGCAATAAACACGCCCGCACGCGCGCCTGCCGCCGCTCAGTACAGCGCGGCCAGCGCGGGCGAGATGAAGACCTCCACCTCCGCCAGGCGCGCGGCCGCGGCCGCGCCGCCCAGCAGCGAGGCCTGCCCCGCGCCCGCCGGCAGCGCCGCGTAGGCCAGGCCCAGGCGGCTCTTGGCCGTGCGCAGGTCGCCGGCGCCCTGCGTGGGCGAGTCCGGGCCGGCAAAGCCGCCCATGACGGGCGCCGCCGGCGCACCGATGACCTGCCCGCGCATCGCCAGTGTGGCCGTTTTCGCGGGTGTCGCGCCGTTACGGTGGGCGCGTGGCCCGCGCCGGGCAGGGCCAACGGTTGCGCGAGAGGGTGGGGGGGGGCGCGCCAGGTCCCCGGCGCCCCACTGCGGCCCGCCGCGCGCAAAGTCGAACACGGCCGCCTCGGGGCCGCCCACCTGCTGGGCCGTCGTGGCTGGCTCAACAGGGGCAGAGCCCAGGGAAGCTTGTGTGCTGCGAGGGCGGCGAATCGACGGACAGAGCGAGCCGGCCGGCGCGGCCGCGGGCCCCTGCCGGGCTGCGGCGCGCCTTGCGCAGCACGGTGGGCGCCCGCGCGCCGCCCGGGAAGCAGAACAGAAAGGCGGTCCAGCTGGACGCGTAGTCATCCGTGGACATGAAGCCGCACGGGTTGAAGCCGCCAAACACGGCGCCGCCCTCCGTCCGGGCGAGCACCACGCAGGGACCCTTGAAGTCGCACCTGCGCGCCGCCGTGCGTCGGGCGGGCCTGGCGGGAGAGGGGACAGCAGGCTGAGGGCGGGCGGCGCGCGCCGCGCCTGCGGTGGAACTCCAACGCGCTCCAGCCGTCCTGTGAGGCTCTGTAGGCGAGCGCCAGCTCGCCGTCTGTCTGCGCAGCAGCGCCGTCGGGCGCCGCACGGACGCGGGAGCGCGGCTGGGGGCCGGTCTGGGGGGGCGCGCACTGCTGAGGGGCGTGTCGCTCAGCATGTCCACCGGGAAGGGCAGCTCGCCGGGCGGCACCAGCGGCAGGGGCGCCGCCGGCGGCGCCGCGGGCTGCCCGCTGCCGAACAAGCCCTGGAAGAAGCCGCGCGCCGGCGGCGGGCGGCGACAGCGGCTGCCTGCAAGCGCAGCGCAGCGCTTGGCCAGCAGCAATTGGACACGGAACCTGGTCATTTTACTATGGCATTATCGCGTCCAAAAGATACAACCCACTCCCCACTTGAGACACACAGGTCGTGTGTCTGAAAGGATGCAACCCACTCCGCAGTTGAGACACACAGGTGTTGTGTCTCAAGCATGCTGTGCGCACCTCGCGGACCGTGCGTGGCTGTGCCCAGCACGCGCGGCTGCTGGATGGGCGCAGGCAGCGGCCAGCACTGCCGTGCAAGCCGGCAGGGGGGCTGCGGGCGGTGCCCCGCGTCACAGTAGCGGCTGAGGGCCTCCATTGCAGCGGCCTAGGCTGACGACGGGGCGCTGCAGCGTGCAACCGCCTGGAGTGGGATTAGGACTGGAGCGGGTACGGTCAGCATTTCCTGCACGCTGCGCCGGCCTGCCTGCTCCTGCACAAGTGGGCAAGCACAATTGCAAGTGCATACATGCAAGACAAAATCCAGATGGTGTACGACCTCCCGAGCTTCCAATTCAAAGACAGAGCCGGACAGATGATCGCAGTCCATTGCTTTGGATACACTAGCACGCTCTCCTTCATCGCAGCTTCTCACATGCCATGAGCTGCGCCTAGGCTGCTATTCAAGGTCAGCGTCTCTTCTATAATGTGCGGGGCAGGTCTGCGGGCACCGCCTGCAAATGGCCCGGGTGCAGCCTGTCCTGAAATATATGGACCAAAGCGAGGCAGGCGGCGCTTGTGTCATGTGCTGTCAAGTGTCCGCCCATAACATGCATCCTTTCTTGTGCTCTTTTGTACTGTCTACCCTGAACTTACAAGCCGAGATGTTTCAAGACACCTTGGTCTCGACGCGTTACACGGCACGCTGCACAGGCATGCTGCGCGCAGCTGGCAGGCAGCCAACGAGTCGGTGCGAATGCTCCTTACCTCTACTACTGCGCGCCCTTCACGCCCAGCCTATGATACTCCCTAACACGACCCAAAAAAAATACATACATTGGAACAGCGTGCGTCACACGGACTCAATGGTGCACCGACATGCTACACGGATGCGGCGGCTAAAAAGCCCTCATACGGTCCAAAAAGTTACACATGTCATAACATTGTGCGTGACACGGACTCAATGGTGCACAGGCATGCCGCATGGACTCGGCGCATCGCTCCTCAGCGTCTGCAGCGTCTGTTGCGCTGAGCCCGTCTCCTGCAGCAGCTGCCCCACGCGGCCTGCACAGCGCAGCCGACCGTCTGGTGCCTGATGTGCTCGTTGCAACTGCTCAGAGCAAGGCATGGCACCCGAGACTTGCAAGCAGGTCTGCTGCCACAGCCATCACCACACTCAGAGCGGTCTACCACCTTCGCTTGTGCAGACCACACGATCAAGTTCTGGGAGGCTGGGCGCACTCGTGTCGCACGCAGGTGCCTGCACGACCTGCAGCAGCGCCTCGAGCGCGGCACGCTCATCCCCCAGCTCCGCAATCTGCCCCGGCACCCGCTGGCGTGAGCGCTCGCGCGCTGCTTTCACGTGCGCCAAAAGGCGTCGCACTCGCAGGCCATGGGCGCGACGAAGCAGCAGCCGACCACGCTTACGCAGCCGCTGCCTCACACAGTCTGCTCCTCCATGGCGTGGCAACCTTGACGAGACCGCATGTAGGGCAGCGGTTCACAGCTGTCAAGGGGCGGAGGCAGCACCTGGTCCTTCAGGCGCTCCTCGTCGGCCTTGCGCTTGTAGTAGGAGCGCATTGCGGTCGTGCGGTTGCGCTCGCACCTGCACGGGCCGCACCAGTTAGTGTACCTGTTCAAGCCAGGTACTAGTATGATGGCTGCTTGCAGCAACTGCAGACAGCACTGGAGCTTGTTGCCATCAACGTCATACCTTCTGATACGGCAAACAAACGGGTAAGCTCGTTGCCTGAAGCAGCTTGCAGTCGCCAGCAGGCAACTCTGGAAGTACGCCGGGCGGACATGGGTCGTGATCAGGGTTCGGGCCGCACCGGTGCGCAACCACCTCCGCCTGCGTGCCGTACACGTACTTGGGGTTGTTGCCGCGCTTGCGCTTGCTGGGCGCCTCGCCCGCCGGTTGCGCTGCGTCCGGCGCGTCTGCGGCCCACGACGCCGCTGTGCGCAGCGCGCGCAGGAGCCTCAGCGGTGTTGGTTCAGGAACAGCCTCAGCCTCTGCGTCCCCCAGCAACTCTCCTCCTCGACCAGCCCGCACAACACCTGAGACCTTGCCCAAACAACGAGGCCTGAGCCGATGCATGCAGCAGCCGCACATGCAGCAGCCACACAGCCCCGCGAGGGCAGGCGCGCAGTCACAGGTCAAGGGCGCGGCGCGCGCCTTGCAGGAGCAGCCCCACGTCATAGCGCCGCGGCCGCCCGCGTTTCCGCGGCGCACACGCCGCGCCCGTCCCCGGCGGCCCGCCTGCCTCGGCTGGCGCCCCGCCGGGCTCCAGCGCTGCTGCGCCAGCAGCGCACTGCTCTGCCTGGGACGGCCACAGCAGCCCCGGCTGTGCCCCCGCGCTGCTGGCTGGAGCCCTGCCCGGCTCCAAGGCTGCCGCGCCGTCAGCGCCCGGCCCAGCCTGGGGCAGCCACGGGGGCCCTGTTTCAGCCTTGAGGCAGGCTGTAGTGGGCGCGGCGCCAGGCGCTGCGGCACCGCCGCACGCGGCGCCGTCAGATAAGCGCCCGCCCAGCGGCGCGCACATCAACCGGGGCTCAGCGTCGGCCGCCGCTGGGCCGCTCCGAGCGCCGTCGCCGCCGCGGTCGCTTGCGCGGCAGGCCGCGGCCATTAACACGTCCCAGCCCGCCTCGCCCGCACCGCCCAGCAGATCAGGCATGCCTGGCTCTCCGTCTGGCGACATGTCGCCTTGGATGCCAGTGGCGGCTGCATCCCAGCCGGCCTGGCTGCTGCCGGCCGACCCCAGACCGGCGGGCAGGCTGCCCACGTCTGCGCTCGCAGCGCACAGGCCGCCGGCTGCGGCTCCGCCCCAGCCCGCCTCGCAGGCATCGCGTGCGCCCGCTACGGCGCGCACCTCAGCCGCCGCTGTGAAGCTCCCGGGCAGGCGGCTGAGGCGTTCGCGCCGCGCGCCCAGCAGGCTGGCTGCCAGCAGGCTTGACGCGGGACTGCGGCAGGGGCTGTCAGGGCCAGCACTGGGGCTGCCGGCGAGCAGGGCCGCTGAGGGTGAGCTGGCAGCCGTGCGAGACGACGCAGACGAGCCCGACGTGCGCCGCGGCAAGCCGCACGGCCGCACGCCGCTGCATACCAGCCTGCGCCGCTCGGCGGGCTCTCTGTCAACCTACTGGAGCCACCCATCTCGTTGCGCTCCTAGCACGTTGCCAGCACAACAACTTGGGAGTGCTGGCAACGCAGAAACCGTACAGAGCGCAACAGGGTTCACAACTCGGTTAGCACCTGGGAGGCGCTTGGCCGTCTGGCGGTTTGCTGCCGACGGCGTCGAGCCAGCACCAGGGCTGGGGCCCTGGCGAGTCCGGCGCGTCCAGCGCGGCGCACAGCGCATCGCTGCTGCTGTCAGGGCTGCACACGGGGGGTGGCCAGCGGCCCTCGTCAGCTTGGCGAGCGCACGGCAGGGGCCCGCCCCGGGCGCGGCAGACAGGCAGGCCAACAGCTGCGCCCTAGCTCGGAAACTGCACACTTTGCGGGGCACACAGGCACGGCAGGTTGTGCATCGTGTCATTGTGGAAAGGCAAGCACAGGGCCAGACCAGCGGAGCGGGAGTGGGCAGGGCCAGCCGCCATCGGCGTGCCAGCGCCAAACCCGCGCAACTCAAGGCACTGGGTGGTGACGCCCTGCAACGCACCCCAGCAGACAAACGCCATCCCGACGCAGGTATTAACCTGATCCGGTACGAAGGGTTGGGCTAAAGTGCCCTCTCAGCGATGGGCGACCACAACGTGTGTGGTCACGCCCAAAGCACCCCTTGGCG
>JAABUP010008003.1_pt1 | contig 13735 bp, 16 predicted proteins | sample 5559201 | NCBI WGS metagenome assembly JAABUP01 (sample SAMN10711887, study PRJNA513373) | rock metagenome | isolation source: Antarctica rocks | place: Antarctica | reverse complement strand
GGGTGGACGCAGGCTACTGGCAAAGTCGCTAGTCCCAACACGAAAGATTCGGAGATCAAGAAGAACGCAGAAACAAGGAAGGGGGCCAGAGTGCCGCAGAAGGTGGGCAAGGTAGATGGAAGGGCTATCTTGGGTAGTAGACCCGTACTGCGCGATATCGTTAACGATGCTTCTTGAGGCCTTGTCCGTGTATGAATGGCGTTTGCGGGTTTGTGTTTGGAGTAGTTTTAGGATATAGTACTATCAGTATATATTTCTATTCATTCGTGATGGTTCACCGTTTACATGTGTGTTAGTAGACATAATAGTGCAGTGCATTGCCTTGCTTGCACAGTCCTAATAACAAACTATAAGAAACCCCCATGTGTGTATGTGTATAAGTTCATTCAGCCTCTCATTCGAGCAACAACAACAACAACAACAACATCAGACTCAGGGAAAACCCCACCCATCTTCGTGGGGAGAAATAACCTGGCCAGGCCGAACACAACAAACAACAACCATACGCCACGCCCGTCTACCCTCTTCCTATCCACCTATCCGTCTATCCCCATCCCAAACACCAAACACCAAACACCAACCCGACAGAACAACCCAGTCTAATCCCAAACCCATTCTATCCAACCCCTTTCCCCCGTTCCCCCTTTCCTACAATCTACCCAATCCCAATCCCAACCTCCAACCCCAACCTCCAACAAAAGCAACGCGAGACGCCCTCCAGCCGAATCCACAGGCGCCTGAAAAAGCAAAAGCAAAAGCAAACGCGAGACGCCAACCCCGCGGAACACCCTGGGACGTAGGGAGTAGGTTGACGTCTGAAGAAGAACAACGCGAGGCGCCTACCTGCTGATGGGGGGAGGGGGGCGCCTGAATAGCAGAGCGAAGCACGAGTCCAGATCCGGGAAGAGGAGGGAAGGGGAGGGGTTGGTGTGGGGTGATGTGATGGTGAGCTGCGTGGTATGGCGTGCCAGTAGCGTCGGTACCAGAGGCGTCGCCGTTGCCCTACACAGACAGCATGTGAGTCGGGCGACACAACGAGCTTTATACTTTATACAACGGCGACGAGGTCCGAAAGATCGCCGGCATCGACCCACCCAAGGAGTGAGTGACCTCGGCATTAGATAGATACATACATGAAAACCACACATGGCTCTTCACTGATCCTGATACCTCCTCCTCCTCTGCACGCGCCCTCTCTCGTCGATCCGGTACTCCCTCGTGTGAGAGTACGCGCTGACATAGACGTCGGCGCCGGGCACGATGGGATCCGCGAACGTGAAGGTGCCGGGAGGCCCGTTGTTGGCCGCGCTCTGTCTGCGGTCGACCTTGCGCTCCCTGCGCGCGGCTTGGGGGGTGGCCTTGGTTAGGGGTGCCGGGTGTGGTGACATGATGAGGTGCGCCACCGGTTGGTGATAAAGCGGTTGTGGAGCTGGTGGTGGTGGTGGTGGTGGTGCTTGGCTGGTGGAGTCTCCGGCGGCGGATGGCGGCGATGGATATCCCGGTGCGACGGTGGGCTTCGCGCCCGCGTTTGGCATCCAGCGCCATAGGTTGGTGGGACCTTCGCTTGACGACGGTCGGGAGGAGTAAGGCGTTGCCAGTTGCTGAGGGCCGACGTAGAACGGGGTCTGGAACGTCGCCATTTGCTGGTAGTGCGCGTTGCCGTTGGTGATGGGCATCGGTGCTTGCTGGATGGGGCCATATAGTAGGGCGCCGTATGGCCCGAGCTGAGGGTTTGCCGGCGCGATTTGCTGTTCGTACCTCTCGATCATGTCCAGGGCAGCTTGTTGAGCGGCACGGAACGAGTTCATGCCTTCCTGGAGGTCTCCCAGGGTATATAACATACCGTCGGGCATCACTGTGACGGCGGCGGCGGGGGTACCGGTTATCGACATGATGGTGTCAAGAACAACGGAGTAGGGATACTGGTGACCGTCAAAGAGCACCACCATTGGTTGGCCAGTGAGTGATGGCGCTGGATCGTCGAGAGTGACGAAGAAGTCCTCGACCTGAGCTGGTGGAGTTGGTGCTACGTTAGTGATGGACACTGTAACATCGTGAGGAGTCCCATATGCTGATGCGACGTCGTAGCCCGGATGAATTTGCTGCTGAGTCGCTCCCGTGGACACCGGAGCGTACTCCATTGGCGGATCCAAGTCGACAATTTGGAGAAGGGATGGGTCGATAGCTGTGCATGATATGAGCAGATAGAACTTGGCATGAGAGTTTAATGATGACCATTGCAGACTGATGATAACATGATAACAAGATGGTGCCAATGATGATGATGAGTGGAGCGGGATCGTAAGGGCATGAAATAATAGTCACAGGGCATCGCATCATGGTAACGTTCCAGCAAGCTCAATGAGAAACAAATTCGTGGCGATGCAGCGTGTAGTGAGAGAAAGTGACGAAATGAGATGACAGCAATAGACGGAAATCAGATCGTACGAAAAACATACTTGTGATGGGGTTGGTAATATATCCTTGGTCACTGAGCTCTTTTAGAAGTCTAGCCTCGACCGATTCTTGGCTCTGGTTATCGCTGCTTGGCATCAGGCTATGGCAAAGAGTGGCTGCGAGGGAATCCATTGTGTTGTGATGACTGTTGTTACTATTCAATGAAGGTCTGAAGTGATGATGAGAGAGTAACAGTGGGTTGGAAGTATGTATGGAGGGCTCGCTGTTCGCTGTGCAGTATTAGAAGCTGTGCGCAGTTGAGAAGGAAAGGAGAATTGAATCGACAGTGAAGAGCAGCATTTATGGCCTTCGGGGGATGGCCCATCACTGTGATTTGGCGCCATCACGAGAGTGCAATAATGCAGTTGGGATTGTTATCAGTACACGCCAGTACGAAGACCAGTCTCTCTCAGGCAGTTCCATAGTAGCGTGCAAGACGAACGTTGCTTCGTTGAGTTAGTTACATCTGAAAGTCGCAGTCACACGACGCGTCTTGACAATGTAACTGTGCAGTCCAAGTTCCAACTGTCCTAGACACGACCATCGACGGCACCAACATGGTCCCACATTACGTACTGGCGCTGGCGCTCGCAGTCGCCGACGTTCTCTACCGACTCTGCTTTTGTCCTGATAGATTCAGCGTCCAAGAGGTTCAAGTTTTGGCGTTCGGGGAGTCGAAGAATTGTGTATCCGTCATGGCCGTCGAAAGGGTCTACTTTGGACCCTGACACGCTCAAGATGAACCAAGATTTACCACTCATGCATCTACACGAGATTGACGTCAGTTTCAGGCGTGACCGGACCTGCACTAGCCGGAGAAGCTAATTGCCATCGTCTGGAAGGTGCGATGGTGCGACGAACCACACCAAAAAGATCGGACTCACATGCATTCTAAGAACAACCGTGTAATCCACTTGGTCGGCAACAAGCCTCTCCATCTAACGCGTACTAAGTTGGTCTCTTGAGCATGTTTATGAGAAGGAACTTCGTAGCGGCTTAGGTACGCGTCGATCGAGTCAAAAGCCTGCACTCGGGGAGAATCCAAGGCGAGAAGGCCTACCCATTCGCTCAGTTCGACAGCATATTCCTCGAAACCATCAGGGAGAGATTTGGGACCTCTTGCTGGCGGGCCAAGCGGTGATACTAGGATAGACGCTAATTCGGCAATCTGCGGGCGGCAAGTCTTCACGATCGGGTGATGCTTCAAGACTGGCGCTGGCGGATCTCCTAGAGACGCGTTAGACTTTGGCGCTTACGACCGTGATTCCACACGGATCGAATAGGCAGGAACCATCGTACCACCATCCGATAAATCGCCTTTGTCCTCACAGTCGTAGAACAGCCAGGTTACTGCGCTGTTCAACACATTCTTGAACGCCCATACTATCCTCTCAAAGCCTTTCTTGCCATGCAGCATCGACGGTAACCTCAGGTTGACTTCAACCACTATAGTTCTTCTCAGCCGGTCTTGTGACGCTCCGGCAGTGACTGCAACTAAAGCCATACCGAATCTTGTTTTCACATGTTTCCTTCCCCCGTCTCGGATTGCTTTCCCAACCAGTCCGGCACGCTCGTAGCTCTCTTTGTCGAGATCGAGCCTTAGGATACCTACGGGAAGAGAAGCGACGATTATGAGCGTAGAACCTTCCAGGTCGGTACGCATCTGGCTAGAGTCCCAAGATAGGAGTTTCGCATACCATCTGCGAGCGAACAGACATTATCTACCCCAGGACGTCCTTCAGAGAGCATCAAAATATTGCCTGTATGTTATCAGAAAGAAATAGATGAGATATATGGCAGATATATATGACGAAATGTACCCGACTTGATATATTTATTGAAGAAATCTCCTTCAAGTAGAGCAGATAGAGGCAAAATGACTCTCGCATATTGAGTACTACCGAATTTGCTATCAAGTTCTTTCCAGATCAATTGAAAAACTTCCTCTGGAAGTGTGAAGTCAAGCTTTCGAGTATGGATCAGCAACTTGTCGCACATTACACAGTAAAATCAGGTACCGTATGCGTGAAGCGCTGGCTCAGAATTGTGGAGAATGGCTGCTTCTTGATCGGAGGCTGGTTAGCATCGATATAACCTGGTAGAGTCCCATGAGTGACATAGCATTTCGACGTTGGCTTGTCGCCGGTGTCGAAGTCGAACATCTTTCCTTCTGATTCAGAAATGGGGGGAACATGATGTTGCGAGAAAAGACTTTGAAGTTTGGCCGCTGGCTTGATTCTAGCTCTGCAGCTTGTGACCATTAGGGATTAGCTCAACGGCTGATCAATCGCTAAGCCTCATGCGGTTCGTCGATAATGATGTTGCCGAAGGCAAATATCTCATCGGGATTGATGAGCAGGACTTAAATACTCCAACTCCGATCTGAATTCCTGCTCTAGGCGCTTGAGTTCACCATACGCCGGTAACAGTGCCTGTAACATGTCATCTTGACCAGCAGCTCCCCCAATACTGAATTCAATCATCTCCTACGCCATCGCAGTTCTGAAAGCCATATGCTCGTGTCAAACACCAAAGTCGTGTCAGTTGAGAGAATCCAGACGGATCAACGATTTGCCGTCAACATCACCGCGCAAAATGACCGGTTTGACTGCCGTACCTCACTTAGATGAGTTGAAGTTGATAGACAACGCTCCGAATGTATCTGCAACCTCACTCGTCCAGCTGGATGTTTTCGCAAATACACCAGCTATATTGCCTCAATTTATAGCCCTCTCAATGGCACCTATAAACCCTCGTCGCTCCGTTCCCAAAGACCGCTTCTCGTCCCTCTTCTCCACCCTCAAAACCCAGACCTACCATGACCCCTCCTCCCGAACACCAGGCTCCCACACGTACATCCTCCCACCCTTCCTACACCCATCACTCACTAACATCACCGCAGCCTCCGCACCCTCGCCTGGAACCCCACGGGCCTCCTGATCGCGACCGGCTCCGCCGACCGCACCCTCCGCATCTGGAACCCGGAAAAAGCGCACGTCAAAAACAGCACCGAACTGCGCGCCCACACCGGCGGCATCGAGCGCGTCGCCTGGAACCCGACCAAAGAAGCCGAGCTCGCGTCCTGCTCCTCCGACGGCACCGTGCGCTTCTGGGACGTCCGCAGCAAGACCTGCACTTCAACCCTCAACATCGGCGGGGAAGGCTTCACGCTCGCATGGGCGGGCGACGGGAGTGTGTTGCTCGTGGGCCGGAAAGACGACGCGTTGGTGCCGATCGATGTGGGTGCCATGAGCGCGAGGCCGGCGCTGCCGCAGTCGGTGCAGACGAACCAGACGGCGTTTTCGCATGCGGTGCCGCCGCGAGATGTGTTGGTGACGACGGGGGAGGGCAGTGTGAAGGTGCTGGATTGGCCGGGGATGGAGGTGTTGCATACGCTGCATGCGCATACGAGTGCGTGTTTTAGTTTGGAGTTGTGTCCGAGGGGGAGGTACTTGGCGGTTGGGGGGTCGGATGCGTTGATTACGTTGTGGGATACGACGGAGTGGGTCTGTCGGAGGAGTTTGAGTGGGATGGTCGGGGCTGTGCGTAGTCTGAGCTTTAGCTTTGACGGATCGTATATTGTTGGCGGTAGCGATGAAGGGAATGGGCTTGAGATTGTGAGTTTACTCCTGTTAGTTAGGTTGGTTAAGAGATCCGTGATGGTGGCTGATAACGGTTTCCCCATAGGCTCACGTCGAAACGGGCGAATATGTTCACACAATTCCAACGACTAGTCCCGCGCCTTATGTGGCATGGCATCCGTCAAGGTACTGGGTGGCTTACTCTGGTGATTCGATGGGATTGAAGATCGCAGGTGCTGCGGGAGGTAGTCTGTAGAAAGCTTACGGCATTGATTCAGGAACACATGGCGTTCTTAGACACTTTATTGAATCAGAGCATAGCGAAGGCGCAGAGACCGTCAGACGGCATGCATCATTGCGAACTTGGATGCGGCTATTTATGGCTGAGAAGAGAGCATAGATATATCTGATGCGCACAAGCACTAAAAGCTAGGATATACTCAGCTTAAAAGCGCACACATGTCCCCGTAAATGGATACTCAGGGATATCGCTGATGACTGAGGTCGACTGAACATAGATGTGCCCCTTATTCAACGAACCCTGCCGGACATGTCACGCCGATATCATACGCCTGCCGATACATGAAGACAGTATTACAGAAAGAGGATCCTTTTCGTGTCGGGCGAGAATCAAGAGGTAACCAGAGAATGTCTCATGACGGCAGTGATGTATGACCCTCCATTCTCCGCAGAAGAGGACCCCCACCGTTTGTCGAACCATCCCAGCCAAAATCATCGAGCATATTCGCCCACCCACCCTCTTCAAGCGGATTCAATCCGGTCTGTAAGCTGGGAGTCGCTCCTGCCCGGTTATCCGGCGTCATACCTGTGTGTCCACCTTGGAAATCCCATCCTGGCGGGATAACAAAAGCGCCGTCATTATCCTGGCCTGGCGTGGGTGCAAAAAATTGCTGTGTACCTGAAGAATAGCCAGTGAAGGTGTTGTCGGAGTCAAAGAAAGCCGCTGTGTTAGGTGATGGGGCAGTTGTGATGCTGGTATGATATTGAGTGGCCGCGGCCTCGTCTATATGAGGGGGACTATAAGAGGTTCGTGAAGAGCTTTTATTCGAGGTTGTGGAAGGTGTGGGATGACCGGATGAGGAGTAATGTTCACTGCCACCGTTGTTAGAAGACATGTCGATGTCCATGTTGTGCATGGGATCGCCGCCAAGCAACTTTTCGCCGTAATCGTGGCCAGGCATGACGCCATGCAAGTTCACAGGAACAACTTTAGAGCACCCCTGCGGGGTTCTCTGACGATTTGGAAGATTGAGGTGTGAGGCTCGATAACCAGTATTTGTCACATTACTGAAATCCATAGGCGAGCCGCTTGTGGTCTGAAGGGGAGGACGGCCACCGGTTGAGTCGTTCGAGGGAAGGATTGTGGCGCCTGAAGATTGAGACTGCCCGATTTCGAAGATAGTTGAGCATAACACGTTGCCAGTGTTTGCAGGTATTTCGGCCTTGAAGAGGAGACATTGTTAGCTTCTCATGCGGAGGCAAGCTACATGAAGGCCGAGAGGCCGCACAGCGCCAGGACTTGATACATACAACGCCTTTCTTCATAGTGAACGAGAACCTTGAACTGTTATTGGGATCGTCCATTCCGCTTCCTTCTAGATCGACATCCAGCTGAATAAGAAAAGATTCAGTAAGTGGATTCGTGTGCTTCAGGGCTCGCATGGCGCAGAGCATGAACTCGAGTGATGCGCGGACGGTCTGATCTTCGGGGCGTGATTTGAGGTATTGGACAAAGACCCGGGCGGCTACATATAAGCAGAAGGCAATGAAAGGATTCATCTACCACCCGCATCAGCTCGACGAACAAATCAACTCGGAAATCATTAAATTGGCGTACCGTAGCTACATCCAGATGGCTCACCATCCGCATAATGCTGGCAATCTCAGCTGCAGCGAGTATACATCTGGTCTTGCTCTCTGACGCGATCGATGGTGGCAAGCGATTTTTGTCTGCTTTGAAAATCGCAGCTTGATGGAGGCAGATGGTCGAAGTATGGATGTTCATATTCAAGAACACTATATTGGCATTTGCGACCCCTGCAGGTAGTCTCAGGTGGCTAGGCAGGGAGAGCGATGTATTAAGGAGGATATTGTCCAGGTTTCTGTGTCGTTTCCAAAATTCTCCATTGAGGTCGTCATCTCTATCATTAGGGTCTGGCCGGTGCAGATGCGTTAGATTGCGGCCGAAGAGGCACGCCATTAAGCAGACTCCTGCGAAAGAAGATAAACTGGCTGCTCCCTCTGGATTCATTGACTCAAGAAGTGATAGAGTCCGTTGCGGTTTACTTCTCAGAAAGGCTTCTTCGCTCGCTGGAAGATTGGTTAGGATCTGGAACATAAGTCTATCAGAACATCTGTCGACCATCACTCGACATGATCGAGTTGCTAAAAGCCTTAGGAAAGGTAAACCCACGTCTTTCTCATCAATCAGCACCGGCCAGCCCGTTCCAATGCTAGCGTATCGATCATCACAAAATGCCATCCAGAATGTCCGCCGTCGCTCTTCCCTTTCGGTCCAGTCTCTGGGCGGTGGTAAACACTGCTTGACATCCAGTCCAACCCCGTCCAGTCGGTGCAGACCCATCATCTGTGCGAGTCTGATCGCTCGTCCTGTACTCATCCACGCCCTCGGAAAGAACATAAGCTTGAATTCATACGTAGCGATCAGCGTCCAGGTCTGCGAGTGTGCGATAGTAATGAACGTCTCTCCATGCCCTTTCATCTCGTCACTCTCCGCGTACTTTCGGGCACGCTGGTAAAAATGCTCTTGGAGGCCAAGATATTTTTCCGTGACGGACGAAGCAAGACACCATATTGCGTATCGTAAGCATATAGGTGGGCGCATGTGTGGTGCTAGGTTCATGGCGGTAAGATATCGGGCTCGGTGTATCATCGGTACTGAAGGGTGTATTTTCTCAAAGTAGGTATGGTGCCTGCAATGATTGTGAGCTTCTTATACAAGATAACTTTGATTGGTTTCCTACACACAGCTCATCTATAACCTCCTGGCATGGCAGTGGCTCGTCAAGACCCTGTCCAATCAGTTCCCATGTAAAGACATCATCGTCACCAAACGCGAGATGATCATGCGGGTTCATTGTTGTGAGAGGCGGTTGCGTCGCCGCTGCACTGAATGGGTCCGACGGGTTGAGTATGTCGGGTACTGCATCTTGATCGCCCATGCCGAAATCTATGTCATTGCCGCTGTTATTGAATTCTGGCCTCTCGGAGATTGTGCTACGCCCAGAACTTAGGTGAGCCGTCGCTGAGATATCGGCCGGGGGCTCATTTGGCTCTTGCGTCTTGAGAAGTGTCTCTACCTGCGCTGCGAGAAATCAACGGTCTCAGCATCCACTTTCGTTGGATATGTGGATCCGGTTCTTACAAACCTAACCTGGCCTCCAATTGCTTGACATAACCTCTCTTCGGTCCGCTCTTCCTCCTCACTTCATCGTAGGCGCAGTCGTGTGCCAGTCGCGCGCATGTGCCACAGCTGGGCTTGCCTCCATCGCAACGGAGCTTTCTCTTCCGGCATATCACACAAGCTATGCGCTTTGGTCTTGGTATTCCGTTGTGTCCACCGTCGATATTGCTGCCGCCATTTGGGGCCTCCGGTGGACTTTTCGAATCGTAACGATGCTCGTTTGATTGTTGCGGGAGGCTATTAAAGTAATCATCACCAGGAGACTGCGAGATACCTGACGACATGTCGAAGAGGTCGTGTGAGATCTCGAAAAGATGCCGCCAATCTGGCAGCAACAGATGAGGAGTTATGGAGGGGTTGCAGCGGCTGGTGATAATGGTGAGCAAAATAGTGGACAGGTATCAGTTGTATTGCTAAGTGACTGAATGCGCATTGCTGCAGCGGTTCCTTGAGTGCGCGCTCGAGGCAGAACTGAGTACGCTCGTCATCACACCTGGTTGCAGTGACTAGCTTGACGCGTGTGTACAGCAAGGCTGATAAGGTACCTTACTGACTGATGCTTTGCAGAGATATCTTAAGTTACTTATTATTACTAGCTAAATGCTATATAACAGCTTTGTAGAACAAAGTTTAGCAAAGATCTGCTCATGCTTTTAACAGATATAAATTTTAAAGATACTAATTAAAAAGTGTTTAACCTTTAATTTAATGTTGCAGTCAGAAAAATTCAAAGACTATTGTTGAATGTAATAGGGTCAGAATGAACATTCTTGTATTGCTTAAGTTGTTAAAATAATATCTAGCTAAGTTTTATGTGTTCTGAGGTCATGTGACCTCAAAACAGAACCTGAAATGATCTGATGCAGAACTGCACAATTTTCAACACTCTTTCTCAGGTTTAAAAGGTCTGAATTCATAGCAAATTCACTCTGTACACTCTGATATTATTCTTTCAATTAACTACTTGATAAGTTAATCTGATTGAATGAGAAAACAGTGAAATTTAACAGCAGATAAAGGTTTAATGAGACTGTTAATGACTTGATCAGCTGTAGAAATATATTTGAGATTAACAAGATGTTGTTTAACAGTCTTGCAGATAAAATGATACTGAATATTGATGTGCTTTATACAGACATAAAACTCAGAATTTCTAAACAGCTCAATTGCTTTCTTATTGTCAGCCTTAATAATAACAGAATTCATGACACAAAAATCAGTTTCACAGAGAAAACAGCATAATTAAATAGCTTTCTTAATAGTCTGAGTTTTTGTTATGTATTCAGCTTTTATAAAAGATAAAGCAACAGTTTGTTGATGTTTAAATGATTAACTAATAGAATCTTTAAATAGAAGAAAGAAATAAATGTCAGTAGACTTTTTAAAGTTCTGATCATCATCTCAGTCAGTGTCAGTATAACTCAGTAAATCACTATTAATGAATTCATAAGTAATGCCTTAAGTAGCTATCTTAACTAAGTAGTGAAAGATCTGTTTAACAGTGTTATAATGAGTAGTGTTAAAATTCTGAGTAAACTGACTAATAAAGAAAACAGCAAAGACAATATCAGAATGCATTTATAACATAATGTACATTAGTGAGTCAATTGCTCACTGATAACAACAAATAGTGATAATGTCAGTCTGTTTATTAAACTTCTTTATAAGAATGATGTCAAAATTTATAGAGATATTCACTGAATTTGTCTCATTTTGATGAAAAGTATGTAGAACCTTGCAAATGTAGACTGTTTAAGTAAGATAAATAGTGTGTTCAGTACAATTTTGTTTGATCTGCATACTCAGATAATAAGTAACAGACCTTAAGTTTATCATGTTAAAGACTGAATTTAGCTTGTTTTTAATGTGCTGAATGACTGACTTATTACTATCAATAAGAAGTAGGTTGTTAATGTAAACAGTAATAATAATGCTGTTCTTTAAAAAGATGCTGTAATTCAGTTCTGAATGTCAAAACCTCAGTGAAATAAGGTGATTAAATAAAGTCTTATATCATAAGTGAGATAACTGCTTTAGATCATAAAGAGCCTTATTTAGTAATGTAATTTTGTCAGATAGCCTGTAATTATGCAGCAGTTTAACATAGATAATCTGATTGATAGAACTGTAAAGAAAGGCTGTAATAATGTTCATTTAATCTGTCTTAAGATTAAAATGTGTCACTAGAATAAACAGAGCTTTATATGTCTGAGATTTAATTACTGAGACAAATGTCTGATTATAGTTAACATTAAACTGCTGCTTATATCTCTTAACAACTCAGCAAGCCTTATAGTAAGTAATCTGACTGTCAGCACTGTGTTTAATCTTGTATACTCATCAGCTTTATAAAACATGCTGATTCTGTGAATTAGTCATCACATTTCACATATTATTATGCTTAAGTGAGTGTATTTTCTTCTTCATAGCTTTTTTTCACTTATTGCATAAAGACAAGTCTGTAACCTGCTTATATGTAGTAGGTTTAATGATGTTGTTCATAAAGACAGCATATGTGTATGAAATGTGTGCTTTCAAGTTGTCATCAAAGAAAGTAGAAATAATAGACAATGATTGAAAGTTAAAAAGTGAAGAATAATTGATATTGCTGAATGAAGTCAGCAAGAAAGAATTCACAGAGAAATATTAAACAAACAGTGTAAATTTCACTGTATTAAATGTAACAGATACATTATTAGTATGAAGACTCTGAAAATGCTGTAGCAATAAATGCTGCTGAGTCAGTGAAATAATAATCAGTGTAATGGGTGAAAAAGCAGATAAAGTAAATAATAAAAATGTTCAAAATGTAGAAGTAAAGACTCTTTCTGAAATAAAAGAAACAACAGAAATAACTGAAATAACTGAGAACCTTCTCTTGCTGTCAATTTGTAAATTAATTATATTTTCATATGCTTTTATACCTTCATTAATAAAGCAATTGTGAAACTGTAGAACTCTTTTAAATTCAGAGTCTTAGACACAGTAAATGAAGTCACTGACAGTGTTTAAATAACAGCACTTTAAACTTCTGTCTTTAAACTTAACTCTCTGTTAACAATGTTTTTTAAAAATGTGTGTTCATGCAGTTATATTAAAGATATAAAGCTTATTGAGATTTAGTTTTTTGTCAGTTCATGCTTTGTATGATGTCTTATTCTTAAGACATTAAGTAAATAAACAATTCTTAAGAAAGACAGTCATTTTAATGACTTCAGATCATAAGAAAGAGTTTATATCATTATTCTTAAACATAGCTTTAGTCAGTTCACAAATAATGCAGTTAACCTGCTTAAAAACATCATTCTTCTTAGAGAAGTATGTTATTATGAGTTTTTAAATAATGCTCTGAGAACTAAATCAGTTTTTAAGATTAAGGTATTTGTGTTTATAATCAGTACAAAAACACTATTAACAGAAAGATTCAGAAGATAAGTTTTTATAGTAATAATAAAAGTCTTAACATGCTTAGCAGTCTGTTTCTTTTTCTTCATAAAATACATTCAGATGAACCTGATATAGTTATCAGTAAGAGTAACAAAGTACTTTAAATCTTTATATATAATAGATGTAATGAGACTGACAATATGTGAATGAATAAAACTGAAACTTTAAGTGACTGACTCAATTAAAGTGTTATAAGAACAATGTATCTGCTTAACTTTTATGCATGCTGTCATGAGTTGAACTCATACTAAGGTCTTATGATCTAGTTGCTTACTAAGACTCTAAGACTAAAGCACATTATCTTTTCACTTCTGTATGAAGCTCTTCTTTTTTTTCTCTTCATAGTATTCTTCTTGTATTTAGAAATTATCAATTGAGTGTTGATCTCATTGCAAACCTGTGACATTAAAATACTATTCTCATTTAAACCTGACCTACACTAAAGATCTTGTCATACAATTGTTAAAATTAGTGCAGAATGAGTGCAGAAACCTCTATGACAGATAAAGTAAAGACTGTTGCTGAGAAGATTTCTTCTTGAGCACAAATATTTATAACAGAATTATGCAGCATGAAGAGTCATACAAAAGAGAACATGCAGAACATAAAGGCTCATACAGATCTTCTTTACATCTTTATGATGAATTGAGACAATTTTATGTTGACTACATCAGTAAATACAGCTATTTCAACATCAGCTGTTGCAACATCATCTTCTTCTCAAGAATCAGTCAATTGTACAAACAGTCTCACTTTAAAGCAGCTCATTGCAGCAATGAGTGTGAATCAGCACTTAAAATGATGT
>JAABUP010008002.1_pt1 | contig 13737 bp, 17 predicted proteins | sample 5559201 | NCBI WGS metagenome assembly JAABUP01 (sample SAMN10711887, study PRJNA513373) | rock metagenome | isolation source: Antarctica rocks | place: Antarctica | reverse complement strand
AGATAGCCCTGCAAAATTCTGCAAAACTCAGACAGTATCTAGCCGATCCAGACTTTATGCTCAGTTCCCAGAGACAACAAGTGGCAGCTGCGTATCATTCACCAGCAAACCCTGAACCACCTCCAAAGCAGACATCTGCTGCCCCAGCCCCTTGGTCCCGTCCCACTCGCCAACATACCACTTGGTGCCGCAATCGCTCACGCCGTTCCCATTGCAAGACAGTGCAGCGCCCTCAGCCGAAGCAGTAATGAGAGCCATGATTTGTGGCTTCAGATTCGGCACCATCTGCGCCGCAGCGACCATCCAACGACTGAGATAGGCTTTGAAGCTGAATTGATCCACGTTGCACGTCGAGGACTTCTCACATTTTTGTTCGAACATTATACTTGTGGCGTTGTCGAAGGGGGAGAAGAAAACTGCCTGTGCACTGTTGAGAAGGCCTTGAGTGCGGTTCAGCCACGGGGAGGTATCGTCCTCTGCGTTGATGTTGGCGAGGAAGGCGCTGACCACGAGAAGAGTGGCGACGTTGTAGGACCATTGATCACCGTCAACCTGCGTGCAATTGATCGTATCATCTGTCCCATCGTTTACGTGGAAGTTATCATCAATCAGTCCAACACCAGTCATCCAATCGTACGTCTTCTCCGCCCATTCTGAATATGTGCCGTTGGCAGTGTAACGAGCGAGACGTGCAGCGAGTTGGAAGAAGCCACCGTTGGCGATGGAGGACTTGTAGTAGAACCCAGCATTGTTGGGATTAAACTGCCATTGAAGGCCGCCGTTACAGGTTGAGGTGTTCCAGCGAGTTCCGGCCATGTCGTTGAAGACGTTTTTGGCGAGGTCGATGTACGCTGGGTTGGAGGAGGGGTTGGTGAAGCCACGCTCAGCGGCTGTCATGGCTGTCAGAGCCCAGAAGACCTGGTCGTCATTGCCCTGCACCCGTTAGGATTGATGGAGAGGGAGTATGGCGTATCCACTCACCAATTGGCCTGCTTCCTCTGGCATCCTGAAGTCGTTCGTGGGCGATGCTTGGGCCAAGATGGCTTGCGAGACCACCTCATTGTTGCTTGTATCGCCCGTGTAGTGCCAGTACTCGACCATGCTGCCCCACATTGCTCCGGCTTCCCACCAGTAGTAGGGTGGTGGCAGAAGACCTGGCTCACTGCCTGTCTGGTTGCCGGTGTAGTAAGACATCATGTTGTGAGCGATTGTTGCTGCGGTGCTTCTGATGGAGTCTATGGTTCTAATGTTAACATTTCTCCAGATTGACGGTGCGAGACACGAACCGTCATCAGTGACGTTCAGCACAAGAGCCTGGACCGCTAGAGTAGCCGCGAGGCTACCAGACAATAACAGTCGCTGCAGAGGCATGCGCATGTTGGCTGTTGGGGAGTCAACCTACAAGGAGAAATCGGAGACTTGAAAGTTGCGGATGGAGAGGAACAATCCGCGAGGCATCTTGGTCTACTGATTCTTCGGGCCGCATGCCTTGGTTGAAGTAGGCCGGTAAGAGCTTACTTAGGGTCTGTCACTAAAAGATCACAAGCTGCACGTGCAGATGACCAGATGGAGCACCGGCCCCGGCTCAAAAGTCGAGCAATATCGAAAGAAGCAATATAGTCGGGAGATTTTGATCGAAAGCCGGATATCTCAGCCTGAGCATTTGCAAATACTCTTGACCTGGGGTGATTTACAAACTGTTTCGTCACAGCATTCCTCCTGTCAAAGTCATTACGAGGTATAGCAAAGTCAAGGTCAGCTATCATGATCCGTGCCCACCTTCATGACTTCTCGCATGCTGATGCCAGATAGTTTTCTCCAGGTCAAATTTCCTCTGTTGAAATATGAAAGGCTTTAACCGTATATATTGATAAATGACAGCACATACAACTGAATGGACCGGAAGATAGCCAAGAGTATAAGAGAAGAAGGTGAAGACTGACCCCATAACTTGGAGAATTTCAGGGTCTGTCAAGTGAGTGAAGCTTTGTCTTCCTAATGTTATGATCGGCGTCCGCCTTACAGGGCGAGATCACATCCTTTGATAACATGACGCATCCACGTCTGTCACTCATCATCCAAGACTTCATCAACCAAGATTTCTCCCACAGTACTTATAAGACTCTCCAAGCACCGCATTTTCCAAGTCCATCATCAGTGACCAGGCCTTGAAGTCAACGCTCATCTCATACCTTATCTCATACCTTTACCGAGACGATCTCAACATGGCCCGAAGACGTACTCCTCAAGTTGTGAGCGAACGAGCTCAAAAATTCCATAACGTTCTCGCCGCAAGCAGCGGAGTCATCGTACCATCCAAGCTTCGTCCGGGAGAAATGCCGTTTCAAGGTCCAGGGGAGATGAGAAAGAACATCGTAGATGACATACTGTGTTCAGTGTGTGGCAGATGTTTCAACAACAATTATCACGTTAAATCCCACTTTCGTGCTTGTGTCAAACGCAATGGAAACCCGTTTGGACGTGTATGGGATGATGATTTCCTTGCCTGGACTGCGGATAGCGATGGGGTTCCTGTGCTTTTAAGGTATTGATCATATTTGAAAGTTTCGTTCTGATACACAGCTGACTGCGGCTGTACAGCAACAGCAGTGTACCTCAGACCGTTTCGACTAGCCATGCATCCGCGAACGGTACTAATTCCGGGTTCTCGGTTTTCAATGCCAACATACCTCAGATCGCTTCATCTAACCACCCCTTTGTCAACAACACCGTACCTCAGACCACTTCAACTGCTCATCCCTCTGCCAACGATGCCGCATCTAGTCTTTCGGCTCTCAACACGTATGATGACGAACGAAACTCGAGTCTTACGACGGGCCACAATCACCAGGGATTCCATCCGTACTTGGCGCCATTAAATGATAGTGGTTTCAAGGGTCTTCTGTCTGAGGCGATCAACTTCACTTCGCAGAGCATGGATGAATATGCATGCATGCGCCAAATCATACTGTTACCAACTGAAGAGCTGCTCCACGCACTCCGGGAGTGGCAGGATCTGATCCTCGCAGGAGAACAGCATGTGTTTGAACACCCACAATTCATAGCCATCATCAAAGAGGTGCAGATGAGGAATCTCATTGACCGAGATGGGAACTGGATGATTGAGCTCTAAAACGTTGAGGGGATACACCCTCTATGTGGTCACGTTTACGGTTGTGTCATGGTGGTGGTCAACTGTTGTGGTGGTGTCTTTCCCATGGTTGTGGATGTTCGGTGGATGAGATCAGCTTGCGGTAGTGATTGCGGCGGTCTTGATCCGCTAGAGAGATTGCAATCAATGGGAGCCTGTCATACCTACATCTTTTCTTCGGAGTACTAGCCATTCAAGCTTCCCAATCTTAAGTTGAAGTTGCGAAAAGGCAGGTCATGATGCCTTGTAGTTCATCGGGGGCGCATGACCCCTAAGAGCTAAGGAAGCCGGGACACCTTCCCTAAATAGCCCCAAGCGTTCGGGCCGAAGGGGTCACTCTTTCGGGCAACCTGCCCTCCCCGCCCCGCCCCGCTCATTAGTTTGAGAAACAGTCCCGAATTGATATTCCTTCGTACTCTGTCACTAAATCGAACTTTCTATTTGGCCAGGATGTTATCGATATACCTTCTACAGATGTTGCTATCGAACCCCCTCCCTCTTAATCAGCAAGATGCCACCTCAGCTCTTTGTCCCCTGTCCTCTGCCCTCTGCCCTCGACCTTCAGACTGAAAACTTCTCGATCATTGAATATCTCAACCGAATTCCCAAGTCCTAGCAAGGTTTCCTGATTGGTGAAGTAAGAATCATGTCAATCCCAAACCTTACGCCTACATCTATCTCGACCGCGGTGTCCCCGACAGGTCAGCGCCTGAAAGACAAGATCTGTATAGTGACAGGAGCCGCGTCCGGACTTGGTCGAGCCATATCTCTCGCCTTTGCCGCTCAGGGAGCCCGACTCGTCCTTTGCGCAGATCTAAAGTCTACGCCTAGATCTGAGTTCGAGGCCGAAGAGGCAGGAAAGCCCACTCACGAGGTGATATGCCAGCGATATGGAGAAAACAAAGGGGTTTTTGTGCAGACGAACGTTACCAAAGGATTGGAGGTCGAGGCGCTGGTGCAAGAAGCAGTGAGATTGGGAGGACGACTAGATGTGTGAGTGCGCTCGTAACGTCGGGAGCTTGGGCAGATGCATTTGCTGAACAGACTGTCAAGCATGATCAACAACGCTGGCATCGGAGGCACCGAGAACGATGGGATGGTACACGAAATGACCGAAGATAGCTGGGACAACGTGATGTGTATCAATAGCCGCAGCATGTTCCTTGGTTGCAAATATGCATGCGCCCAATTCTTGAAGCAAGAGCCACACACCAGTGGGCATAGAGGATGGATTGTCAATACCTCGAGCGTAATGGGACTCGTCGGCCAAATGTTCCATGGCGGTTAGTCCGTCTCCCATTCGCAAATGACTCTGCTGAGCATCATATAGCCGCATATTGTGTTTCCAAGGGTGCCGTTAATCTACTGACGAAGCAGGTCGCCGTGGAGTATGCGAAATACAAGATCCATTGCAATGCGGTCTGCCCCGGACGTAAGTCTGATAGCCATCTCTACGCTCCTCGTCCAAGCCAGCCAGACCTTCTGCGAAATTACTGACAATATTACTAGATTTTCGTACGCCTATGACCCAAAACCAATTTCAAGACGGCGAAATGAGAAGTGCCATATCAGCCTTGATACCGTGGGGAGATGAGTGGGGTTCTGCGAAGGATGTTGCTCAAAGCTACGTTTATCTAGCAAGCGACGATGCAGCCTACGTCACTGGAGTTGCTTTGCCTGTTGATGGTGGGTACTGCGCTCAATGAAAGCATGCAAATGCTGCGCCCTTGCCAGTTACTGAAGTTTGGCCATCTCCGCAATTCGTGCGAGACACACTGTGTATTAATTGAAGGTCTTCTACCGCTAGCAGCTACCCCACCTCTTCGTTCTTCAGAGGAAAGGAAGAAGTCTCAGCTTCGTGATGAGCCTCGACGGGCGAATTGACTGTTGATCTCCACCGTTTCGGGTCTATATTCCGAAAACCTCTAATCCTGCATAAATCGTTTTCTCGTGTCCGCGACTGCATGAATTCTCCTTCGTGGCTTATTGGTTCTTTGTATTCCCCTGCAGAGAGTGCCGCAAGGCTTACGTTGTTAGGTAGTGTATCCATTCATGTATCACTGACTGGGTGCGGTACAGTCATACAGCTTGTTGGGGTGCTTGATTATATCTTCATGCCGATGTTCCGATCATCAGGCTTTGGTGGTGCGATCGGGGTCATTTCGATTCTGCCCATTGCGGCTTCGCTTCTGGACTTTCAGCGTCCTGCTGAGCCACGTGCAAGACACCAAACATGCGATGCTGACAGCGTAGTTCCGGCCTTGATGGCGTTGTGCCCTTACAGACTTTGCTAGTGACTATCAGGATAATCGAGGAAAATAGAGTGCTTATGATATGGCGCCAATCAAAGCTATGTGCTCCAGGGCTTGAGGACGCTCATTGAGAGTAAAAAGGTCTACCCCCGTCCTGCCATGCCTTAAACTTGGAATGAATAGCCAAATACCCAAGCAACATCCATCACATTCCGGCCGTCATTGAGCTGTGATTTTGGGCTCAAATATCTGTATTGTCGTAGAGGATATTTCTCTACCTTTATATTATTGCTAAACCGAATCTAGTGCTTGCTATTGTGCGCTCGACAACGCTCGTATCGACCAAAGCCTACCCGCGCATCAAATTTCCATTACTCTGGGCAGAATTGGTTTGAAGCCTAGCAGATTACCAAACCCGGCGTGGCAATGGTATCACAACCAACCCGACCTCCGCCACAGGGCGATAAGAATGCTTCTGGAGGTCTGCTAGCGACGACAATACTGGTCACAGCCTTGTGTGTTATTCTTGTAGCTATGAGGTTCGCGACTCGGATATGGATTGTCAAGAGAGTGGGCTGGGATGATTGGTGTATACTGTTCGCATGCCTCGGACACCCCATTGGAACTGGATTAGTAGTATATCAAATATCGCGTGGCTTCGGCCGACCGGCCTATTATCTTTCAGCACACGATTTTCGGGAATGCATGAAATATGCGTACGGCGAGTGGCTTCAGGTACTTCAGATGAATGCTATGACAAGTGATTTGCTGACCTGATAGATGTAAGACCTTTGCTACTCTGACGTTCACGAAAGTGTCTATATGTCTCTTTCTCCTACGGATCACTGTGACCAAGGCCTCTATCAGACCTTTGCAAGCTGCAGTCATTATCCTCGTCGCCTCCAATATTGTACTGAGTCTGCTATGGATTTTCCAGTGTACGCCGCATCTTAACAAAGCATGGGATGATAAAATGCCGGGGAGATGCTTCTCCAAAGGCCAATTAAAATAGATCATAATCTCCCAAGCTCGTAAGTTCCAACCTGACAAAGTAAAGAGACCATGATTGCTTACCGTTTCTCAGTCATCTCTATAGTCTCCGACTTCTTTCTCTCGGCCTTCCCCATCCTGATCCTCAGAAAAGTTCAGATCTCTTTCCGCAGCAAAGTCGGCCTCTGCGCTCTCATGGGCCTCGGCGTCATCGCCGGCTCCCTCTCCATTGTTCGCACTGTGTTGAACTGGCAAACCGAGACGAACGATCCAACTTGGAGCGTCATCCCGAATTGGTACTGGCGAGCTTGGGAAGTGTTCTTCGGCATTGCGGCCGCTTGTATACCTACGATCCGGCCGGGATACAAGTGGCTTGCTGGGATATTGAAGAACAGATTCACCAAGGTGAGAGGCGGTGGACCAACAAAGCCGACCACTGGACCATCTGCTGGGAAGAAGTCAGCAATGCCGTTGAAGACATCGAAGGGGCTTTGGACTGATAGCTTGATGGCTACGAGTACCGTTCATCATGAGGAAGATATTTGCCCTTACAGAATTTTCACCTGAGCGTTAGAGTCAGTATGGAAAGGTATCCAGGCGGCGACGAAGCTTTTGGAAAGCTTGAAGACACTGATGAACGTTATCCGATTCATGATGATGGCGCTAAGAGAAGAGCCACACTGCATATTCGTGGAGATCTGAGTACGAATCGACCTGGACATTTCAAACGATGGGATTCATAGGCGAAAGTGGGTGGAAGATAGGATTTGAGGTACCGAATTTCAATTATGGCTGAGTCTCTCATACAATGCGAAGCTTTCTTTCCCTTCTGTTACTACGATCCGAATTGAGAATCCTATGGCAACGATTTACATGGACAATACAATGAGAGATATGTAACAGGCTCGGATGGTTGTTTAAGGTCTTTTGCCGTCTCTGCCCGATCAGGGGACTTGTAGTAAAAATCTTATATGTTAGAATTTACTCCTTCTGAAATTCAAAAATTGCAGGCAGAGTTCTTGAATACCTCTGCGCAAAGTGTACGAGGAATGACGTCAAGAAAAACTATACTCCTCTTCGGTTATGCTCGGTATTTGCATCATCATGCCGAAGCGCAAGCACAGAAGGTTAATCAGTTCCATCATACATCATCCACAGTATCGCTCGATTCCTTGCAACTATCAAGATGCAATCCTGTACACCAACCCAAAGTTCACATACTTCAATAAAGAATTCCACTGCCCTCAGTCCGCAAACCTCTTTCGATCAATCATGACCTCCCTTTCCTCCATCCCCAAAACCGAAGGCTGGACCTCCGTCTCCCAAGTCTACACCCACGTCGAGCGTATCACACTCCCCCTAGCCCACCAACTCGTCACCTTCGTCCACACCCACAGTCCGCTCTCCTCTCCCACCGCCACAGTCTTCGATAATGGCAGCGGCACCGGCGTCCTCACCGCCGCCCTAAAAACATCATTCCCTTCATTTCCAATCTTAGCGAAAGATGCATCGCCAGGTATGGTTTCCATCCTCTCCCGCCGAGTGGCGGAAAATGGATGGACAGACGTGCAAGCGAAAACGCTTGATGCGAGGAAATTGGAGGGGATCGCTGATGATAGCTTTACGCATGTTTTTTCTACGTTTGTGATTTGTCTGGCGCCGGAGCCGGATCTGATCGCGAGGGAAATGTATCGTGTCATTAAACCGGGAGGGGTGCTTGGGCTAGCGGTGTGGGCGGATCCGTATTCTGGATTTAGTGATACCCCGTGGACGAAGGCCTGTCGGAAAGTGATGCCGGATTATGAGGCTGTGGCTCCTATGGATGGTCGGTGGAGTCGGACGGAGGATGTGAAGACGAATTTGGAGTTGAGGGAGGAGAGGATTGGGTGGAGGTGGGGAAGTGTGGATGAGTTGGTGGGGTATTTTTTTGATGGGGGGAATCCGGGGAATGAGATTATGATTGAGTCGTTTAGGGAGAGGGGTGGGGATGTGGGGGTGGTGAGGGGGGTGTTTGAGGTGGTGGTGGGGGAGATGTATGAGAGGGAGGGTGGGGCGTGTGAGGGGGATGTGGTGGCTTGTTTGGTGGTGGCGAGGAAGTGAGGGTTGGAGATGGTCGTAGAATTGTTGTTTGGATGGCACAGATGGTGTCTGTAGTTTACAAGCAGTATAGTAGGTGAGTTTGAGTTTGAGTCGAGATGACACATCGAAGAGGATGCATGCGAGAAAAGCTAAATAATTTTGCTAATTTCTTGCGAGCACTAGCCAAAGGATATCAGATGGAGTAGGAGTAACCTAGAGAAGAAAGCCAACTCACTACTAACCCCAAATGGCGGCTGTTAATTCCTGTTCCTCTTCCTTGACTGTGGTGGTCGTCTTGGGTGACATTCGTCTTGGATGACATTCGTCTTGGGTGACATAGCGGGGCCTTTCCGAAAACAAAATCAGATTGCAGGCAGATCCCTAGCAGTCACGCAGTAGAATTTTGAAGTTGCCCATGAGCTTCCTTTCATTCCGTAAATCAGTGAATAGTGGCCCTCGATCCAAGTACCAACGACCATTTTCGACGATCCTCGTCATGATTTTGAGCCCTCTCAATCCCACCGCAGCTTCTGCACCACATATCGCAACAATGGGGAAAACACAGGGTATTGCCACCGCAAGTACAGCATAGTGCTTTGCTAATTCCAGAAAGCTCTAGAAACGGTTTAATCGTATTCTCTAGCTCAAGCTTCGGGTCGTAGTTGATCTGGAGAGTCAGAGATTCGACTTTAGTGGACTGCCGTAGAACAGCTACTATTGCAAGGATCGCTGGCCTTGCAAAGTCGGCGTTCGATCCTTCATCTTGACATCTAGAGACACTGAGGCGAAAATGTCTTATTCCCCAGAGTCGTGGCCATTTTTCAAGGTCCATAAGACTCGTCACGGGAAAAGGCCTGTTCCCCGCGAGAGAGAGATGATCTACATCTCGTGTAAATATTGGGTCGCAGTATTTACTGAGCCAGTCGTCGAAGTTAAGATGAAGCACCGCTCCGCGATCTAAGACTGCTGAGGCTTCTTGATATAGCTGTCTGTTGACCTCAAGCACAGAGTAATTCTCCGTCTTGAAAGGATTAGGGCGGAAGCATATCGGCAGTTTTGTAAGCGTGCTACCAAAGAAATGAATCTCAAAGATAGCGTCTCGAATCTCTGCTGGTAAATCGAAAAGCCTGAATCGCCGGAGATGGGGTAATATGTAAGGTTTCTGCTGCGACATCTTGAAGGCTTGACGTTGGCTTTCCCAAGAGCTTCGCATTGCATTAAGGGTTTGATTTGAAATGAAGTGTGTTTGGTGCTCTGCCAAGGTTCGCGAGATGTCTGAGAGGATGAGATTTGAGGTAAATGATGTGCTTTTCCAACTCACAAGTTTTGTCTTGCAAGATGGCGCTAATCTTGACGAGGATTGCCTCCGAGGTACGTGTACTGCTGGTCTCGAGCCACTACGGCATCGCAAATGATGAGTATGCCGGGAGGTTAAATTTTGTGACGGTTTCGGTGAGGCGAAGAGGTCAGCCTCGAAATCGTATGTAGAGTTGCTTGACAGAGAGGCTCATCAGATTCACATGACCCCCATCAATTGTGTACGAGGTTAGTGTAGACCGATGCTTCGACGTTTTCTGTCTGGGAAACGTCCCCTACTCCAGGGTGATACTGTAAGTAAGCAAATGGAAGTCCGAGATGAACAGTAGTAGTAGTAGTAGTAGTAGTAGTACTTATACAGCGACTCCGGCCGCAAGGCTATGCGCGAGAGGTATCCTTATCTAGGGTTCCTAGGCCTAAACGTAGTAGCTCGAGACTATATATAATTAGTTATGACAGCCGCATTTTTTAGGCTAGCTTCCGAGCTAGTCGGCCCGTAGGTGGCTCCGCTGAGGCCTACTTATATAGGCTTTAGTAGCCCCCCACCTTAGCCTTCTTCCGCTCGCTAGCCTAGAAAATAATAGGAATAAAAATAAACGCCTCTAATATATATAGGATATTACTTATAGGGGCTAATCGCTTACGATAACCCTTAAGAGTATCCTAGCCGTAGTAGTAGCCCCGGCGCTTAGAACGTCCCTATCCGCTTAAAAATAAAACTAGAAAACCGCTAGTCCTCATCCTAAAAGTCCTATCCTAAACCGGCTATAATCCTAATTATTTTCGTCTCGAAGGAGTATTATTTAGCTATTTTATATAGCCTAGGTATCTTTACGATAGCCTATAATAGAGCTAGGGGTTTAAAAGTATAGGGGTCTTTACGTAATAGTTATCCTAAAGCTACTACCCGAATTATACTCTTCGGGGCCGAATAACGTTTAAACTAAGGGAGTCGTTAAGTTTACGATAAAAACTAGGTTATTATACCGACTCGTTAAGGGTTCCCTAGAAGCTCTATTAGATTACTTACCCGTAGGCCGTCGCTCTATAAGGTCTCCTCCCTTAATGTCGCGTAGTTAGGGCAATATAGTAGTATATACTTAATATTCTCTCTACCGCGGCTATAGGAATAGTCCGGGGAGTCGACGTTATTAATCCTTATACGGTGGAGGTATTAGTTAAGCGAAATATATATAATCCGAGCCTAGACTAGCATCGAACTACGTGCGCGATCGAGGTATTAATATTTATCGAGGACGCTCTTATAGGGGGTAGGCTAGAAACGTTTAATCTAGCGACCCGAACGGGTCGTACTAGTTATATCGTTCTAGGCTAGCTCCTACTAGTTTATCGACCGCGCACGTAGGTAATAGAGTTCTACTAAGACGAGACTATAGAGGTCTTTAAGTATAGACGCGTAAGGCCTAACCCTATATTCTCTCCACCTATAGGCTTCTTTAGCTAGTTTATCGGCTATCTCGTTACCTTCTACCCCCGTATATACGGGGATCTAGTAGATCTCGATACGTCTCGTTAGGCGAAGGCTAAGTTCGTAGATAATCTAGCTAAGGAGGTATTACCTAGACTAGCTACGAGGGTTATTAACCGATCGGATAGTAGCTTAATTATCCGTGAAGATAATAACATCCCGGTAGTCCTATTCGAGGTCGTGCTAATCCGATAGCTAGCTATCTCGAACGTAGTCGACTAGGGTTATCTTAATAGCTATTAGGATACCGTAGAGCTCCCTAAAATATACCGTAAAGCTAGTAGAGAGGCCGAGGTAGGCTTACTCCTATCCCACCGCTATCGTTTACGGGATACCGGGGATCTCGAGGTCGTAGAGTATAATAGTCTCTACGGCTAAGGCACCGATACGGTCGTTAATACTACTACCGTCTATATAGAAGTAGCGCTATCCCCCTTTACGGCGGACGTTATTATAGAGGGCCGTAGCTTCTTCGGCATAGTTAGTAATAGTAATAGGGACCCTCGTCTACTACGGGGGAATAATATAGGGGAGCCTTTACTCTAGCTCCGCTAGTATCCCGCGGAATATAGCTTCGTATCGATACTTAAGCTTTTAGAGCGGGCTAAGGCGCGCGTAGGCTACGTTAAGGTAGCCGCCTTTATTTATCTATTAGAGTAGTTTAGCGGATATATTTAGGGCCCTAGGACTAGCGATCTATTAGTAGATTAGGCTAGACGCCGCTCGTAAGAGCGTACTATTAAGCGTAACGTCTAGGGTCTCTTTAACGGGTATAAGGAAGAGCTCGACGTTAAGGGTATCGCCGCCGACGGTACGGAACGCGCTAGCTATAATAACTACTACGCGTCGCTATATCTTCCGTATAAACCTAAGAGCCTTCTCCTCCCGTACCTTATATCCGAAGCCCCTATTAGGGACGAACTATACCGAGTAGTAATAGAGAAACTAGGGTAAAACTATACCGATATAAAGTCGCCGGAGGTCCTCTATACCGATGCCCTAGGTTAAACCTACTAGTATAGATAGGTAAGCTAGCTTTTTCGTAACGCGTCCCTCTAGGTAGTTAATATAGCTATCCTAATAGAGGCGGCTATCGATAATTACCCCGAGGTATTTATAGCTAGGCTAGGGGCGTAGGATATATTCTCCCGTAGGGAGGTTAATCGTTAAGCTAGTACCCGGAACCTCCTTCGAAGGAGGGGGGAAATAGACTAGTTAGAACTTATCTATATTAAACTTAGAGGCGTATTTCGCTACCTATTACTATATACGAGCGGCGAGGACACCGAGGGCGGTAGTCGAGATATCGGCTATCGCGCCCGTAGCGAGGAATACGACGTCGTCGACGTATCCTATAGCGATAGTATCTAGTACGCTATCGTTACCGAGCTCTATTAGGTCGGCGTTATAGAATAAGTAAAGTATAGGGGAGACCCCCGATCCTTAGGCGATTCCGGTACTAATATCGAAAGGTGCCGTACGGTAGTCTAGTAGTTTAAGATTAGTAGTTCTCCCCTAGAGGAAGCTCGAAATCTACTTTAAAGTTATACTACTAACCTTACGCTTACGTAGGTTATAGAGTAGCCGCGGGTAGGAGACGTTATCGAACGCTCCTTAAATATCTAAGTAGAGAAGACTATAGATCTAGTCCTTTAACTAGGCTACGTAGATCTTCTCTATTAGAGTATAGATAGTAAACTCGGTTAAGGCGCCCCTGCGAGCTCCTAGATAGCTACGGGGGAGGAGCTACCTAGTCTCGGTTACCTAGCTAAGGCGGTTAGCGATAATAGTCTCGAGGGCCTTCCCTATTATAGGAAGAAGAGTAATAGGTCGGTAGGCGCCTACTAGCGAGTAGTCCCCTTTACCCGGCTTATATAAGGTAACGGTAGATATGTACTTAAAGGTAGGGGGGTGGTACCCCTTATCTAGATAGGCGTTATAGAATTTCGTAAGGATTAGTTTAAGGACCGGTAGACCTATAATAAGCGCTCGGTTAGGGATCTCGTTATACTGCGCAATGGGTCGGGTTGGGTAGGTTTTGGCCATTTTATCACCCGACCCAATTTGGGGTGGGTAACCTATATCTTAGCCCTAGGTGGGTCGGGTTATACTACGGGTTACCTATAGGTGAACCTATAATAACCCGGGTCTTCGTTAGCTAATTAAGTATAATTATCTAAAGCCGAGATAATTAGGGTAGATCTTATACTAATTATTATAATAATTATTAGTAGTATAGTATTATAGTCTTATAAGTAGAAAACCGTTATTATATTAAGCTACGAAAGTAGTAAGCTATCTATATACTAGTAACGCGATATATCTTTCCTTTCGAAATTCGTACCTAAGCTACGCACTCCTAGTATAAGTAGGGTAATTATTTACGCGTCCTTCTATATAATAGTAACTCGCTTCGCGTAAATTACGGCGAGATTTATACCTATTAGATACTATTAGTA
>JAABUP010008000.1_pt1 | contig 13739 bp, 11 predicted proteins | sample 5559201 | NCBI WGS metagenome assembly JAABUP01 (sample SAMN10711887, study PRJNA513373) | rock metagenome | isolation source: Antarctica rocks | place: Antarctica | reverse complement strand
AGTATCTATGAGTGGCTCACGCTGGACATGGGGCCTACCTTGTAAAAGAAGTTTGCGATGGTTTCGGCAAGTCGTCTATACGACCACCTCCCGTGCACAAGTACCAGCCTTTGTAAGAATCGAAATTGCCCGATAGCATAGTCGGAGGACATGACGGCTTGCCTGCCTTCTTCTCCCGCGATACCAACGCCAACGTTGGCTTCTTGAATCATAGCCACGTCATTGGCACCGTCACCGACAGAAAGTGTCATAACATCGAGCCCAGTCTTGACCATCTGCACCACGGCTGCTTTCTGGCTTGGACTGACTCTACAACATAACACAGACTTACATTGCTTGCAAAGAAGAAGGAACTTCTGCCTCAATTCGTCCTCTAGGACCAATTTCAGAGAGTCGCCATCAATGACGATGGCATGTGTTGGATCCGGAGGCTCGTGGTTCTTCCGTGCAGCTGTGAGCTCCTCATCAGACCCAGTGAGGTGGAATGTAGCCAAGTATTTGTCCAGCTCGGCCTCAGCGGTTCCATGCTCTTCGTCGTCGACCTTGAAGACGATGAGATCCATGTCGTTGTCTAACAGATTGCAAGAAAACCCGATGTTGATGGCGGTTTCGACCTTGTCACCCGTCAAAACCCAAAGCTTGATACCAGCATCACCAAGCAATGCAATTGTGTCTGGGACACCATCCTGTAGCCGATCTTCGATGGCAGTCCCACCGAGAAGTGTCAGATCACGCTCGATGATATCGGACACTTTTTCAAGCTTCTCTTCTCGATCCTGAACGGCAGCCGCTGCCAAGTCGTGATCTTTGTTCCAGATCTGATATTCCTCCTCACTCAAATCTCGTTGAGCAATGCAGAGCGTCCGAAGCCCTTCTCGTGCGAACATCTCGAGATGCTCAGCAGTAACCTTTCGCAACTGTGACTGCTCGCCGCGTCTTAATCGGGAGTATATGACACTGTCCGCCCCCTTGCAAAAGAGGATGATCTTTCCGTCTGGCGTTCTGACAATTGCACTCATTCGCTTTCTCGACGAGTTGAACTCGAGCGTATTCAGCACATGATATTCCCGCTCCTGACCTAAGGTATTCAGAATGATGCCGTCGTTTGAGCGACCAAGTACAGTGAAACCACAGTCGCGAGCCGTTGCGACCAGAGCAGCTTCGTCCGGCGATTGGGCTTTGAATTCAATCTTTGGTGGATTGCCGGGAGTTCGTTCAGTGATGGCAGTATGACAGAGCGCAAGGGCGAGCATAAAATGTTCATTGGACGCTCTCTGCTCCTCGCCAGACACGCCAGCAAGATCAGAGACAAAGTCAGGAGCGACGAATGTAAGCTCGTCATCATAGAGATAAGGGTTCGGATGCATTTTGCGGATAGCCTCGAGCATCTTGATCTTGTCGCGAGCAATTTGTCGATGGGCTTTGGCACCTTCTTCTTCGACGTTGATACCTTGTCGTCGCTGCATCCCAGCCTGAGCTTCAGTGTAAGCTTCTCCATAAGGCACCCCATTGATCGTACACTTCTTGAATTCCATAACGTTCTGCGTCAATGTGCCAGTCTTGTCCGAAAAGATATACTCAATTTGCCCTAAATCATCGGATATGTTCCAAGATTTTGGCGTGCATGGGTAGTCTAATTTGTCGTAATACATGAATGTGTCGCTGTAGATGAAGAAAGCTTGGGCCGTCTTGATGATTTCGAGGGAGATATAGAGCGAGATGGGCACCAAATTCTGGAATAGAATGACCGCGGTCCAGAAGGTGATGAAACCATCCAAGGATGGCTTGTTACCAATGGATCCATATTCGAAATAGTTCAAGGAATTGTGGCCTTGAGCCCAAGTTACGCCTTGAACGATCCCGGATACCAAACACATGCAAAAAAGGATGATGAAGTTATAGACGACGTTCCAATTGAGTTCGCGGGATATCCTCGACCTTTTGCTCGGCGTGATACCTGAGTTCAGCATGATCTTGGTTTCTTGACCTGTAAAGATCACCACTGCGAGCACCCATTCTGTGTTCCGAAGGCTACACCCTCGAAGTAAAAGATTGTTGATAGAGATCGGTTCAGCCATGTCAGTGCCTGAAGTTTCGGTCTTTCTCGTGTCGCGTTGTCTCCACCTCACGACGCCGCTATACTGATATAGGTTTGCGTGTGGTGGTTCGCTCTCGATGACAAACTCTGTCCTTTCGCAGTCTCTTGCATGCTTGACCTTACGTCCGCTGTGCAAGGCTTGGCGAACTTTGAGATTTGTCTCGCCATCCAGGTTCTTAGTTTCAACATAGCATGCACCGTCCGGATCCGAGGTGGAGAGGATAACGACATCAGCTGGGATCTGGTCTTCGTTATATATACGAACGAAGTCTCCTACTTGGACACTCTTCCAGTAGTCTTTCTTGAACCTAGCTTTCTCCGGTATCTGCTTAGTGGGGTCGACCAGACTGCCGTAGAACCTGGTCGGCACATGTGCAGTCTCCCGCTTCGAGGCCGATGCTGCAGCATCCTCGTTTAAAGCCTCGGCAGCTGCGCCTCCCTCTTCGTAAGAGAGCGCCGTTACGGGTCGTTGGTTAACATCTAAAGAGGTATCTTCAAGGCTGCGCTCCTTTCCCAGGACTGGAGATGGGACCGGTGTCATTTGGATCGCATCATCCTCCATCTGGCTATGAGTTGAATGAAACGAAGTTCGTGACGAGTATGAAGATGTGGGTATTGTCGGTCTCGTATCTGTCGATCGACGAGGCTCGTCAAGCGCACGTTCTGCGTAACCTTTGCCTTTCCCCGGTTTCCGTTGCTTCAGATCTTGCCATTTCTTAAACAACCATAGAATGCCCCGTGATGAAGACTTTTTCAACCTCCGCCACAGCGAGATGTCATCCTCTGAGGTGTTGACATTGTTCCAGTCGACAAGTCTGTGTACTGGAGAGTTGTTCAGTTCATTATCAAGAACCGTTCTTCGCCAGTCCTCTATTGCGTCCTTTACCGCCGTAACGAACAGAATGACGATCAGAGGGGCGGCATTGAGGGCAGGGTTCGAAGCACCGAATATTGGGAAGATCTGGGGCGATTTGAGTAATTAGCTTTTAGATTTCACCATCCAATACTTCACACCGGACTTACGGCGAGTATAATGAGGAACAAAAAGTATATGTTAGCAATGTTGTGGAACTGGAACCACAGGTTTTTCGGGAGGAAACTGAGAGGCGTATACTTTGAGGTGCGAATCTTGTTCCTGCCAAAGTTCGCGATCGGATGTCCCTCTTCGTCCTTTGCATCCTCTGGTAACGGGATATTGAAGAAGATTCTACGCCGGACGTCCTGAGAAACTTCAACATTGCCACTTTCGGATCCACTATCGCCTTCCTGCACGTCACCCGTACGAGATCTGTCACCGAATGACTCTCCTCCTGCCTCTCTCTTCTTTTCGTTTAAACCTTGCCCCTTGTGGAACCGTTCCATTATGGAGCGACGTTTGCTCCGGCCGCTTTGTCCCCCGACCCTTTGCGTTGCCCATCTTATTCGCTTGATAGGTGTCGAGACATTGCTGCCTTTTTGATCTGGGTGTATCGCCATAGTAGGAGTTGCATGCGGCAGACAGATGTTGTGGCCGCACTTCGTCGGTCAGCTTCCGGGGTTCCCTACGGCCGTAGATTACCAAAAGACTATTAGATACTAAAGGTAGCAGGAGCGAAGACTAGAAGCATTCCACCAAACGGTGCCGAGAGGTGATGTCGGTTGAGGCGGGTTAGAGGAGTGCGCAAATAGTCTTGAACTCCACTTGTTGGAATGCGCAGTAGATTGAGTGATGCCTCCGGACAGATCGAAGCAGCAGCATTCGCCACAAGAGAGTCAGAAAGCCAATCAAAACGCAGGCGACGGAGTTCAGGTAGGCCAACAACGGAAGGTATTATGATTTCCCAGGTTCCATCGCAAGATTGAGTAGAACACGTTGGCGATGAGTCCTCGGAGAATGGGAACGGTGAAGCGGGAGATAACCCGGTGACGTTTGTACTCGAGGTGCAAATCGGGTTTGTGATTTCTAGCTGTTGGATCTCGCACGGTCAGCTTGGGAGAATCGATGGAGTCGGAAGTTGATGTGTGAGAAGATTTCCGGTCTGTTTCCTTACAGGCTACGTCTTTACATGTAACGTGATCCACCACCTAGTGATCACCTCACTAAACCGCGTCGTGTTCTCTCTACAACAATCAAAATGGTAACTGAACAACAATCAATCCTCTTACAACGAGAAGGTAGACTTGATCTAGCGCTTCAAGCCTATCTACGCAAGGAATTCCGAACGCCTACCGCCGCAGCAAAGGCGTACGACATACCGCGAACTACGCTCCTTCGCCGTATCAACAGTATACTACCACAATGAGGCTCTACCTCAAAACAACGCCTTTTAACACCTACAGAGGAAGGATGTCTTCTAGATTGGATCCTATCAATGAATAGACGTGGTATGCCATCATGAATTGCCACTGTACGCGAAATGGCGTGTGTTCTAGTCGCGCAACGGCAGCAATTGATCATTCAACCAACTGTGGGCGAAAATTGAGTACAAAGGTTTATCAACCGTCATGAATCGATCAAATCAAAATATAATCAAAAATACAATTATCAACGAGCAAAATGTGAAGATCCAAAGCTTATTCAAGCATGATTTTGACGTGTAAGAGATACAATTGCGAAGTACGGCATTCACGAAGACAATATCTATAACTTTGATGAAACTGGCTTTCAAATGAGCATTATATCTACTGCAAAGGTGATTACAGGAAGTGATCAAGCCAGTAGATCAAGAACTACGCAATCAGGCAATCACAAATGAGTTACAGTTATAGAAATGATTTGTGTGCGTGGCCTCACTATTTCATCACTTATCATTTTTGAAGCTGTTATGCATCAAGCGACTTGGTATGAAAACAGTCTCCTATCATACAATTGATCTATTGACATAAGTCAAAATGATTGAACAAATAATGAAATAGGCCTTATATACTCTGTTTATTGAAACAGTGTGAACAACATTAAGTGTAAGTTAAATAGATTCTGAATAAGCTATTAAATATAAGGTTATATAATACTTAGATTTCAGTAAAGACTATAAAATTTATATATTTAAAATAGCTAAAATTTATACTTATTATTATAGCTATATATATCTTAATCTTAAGTTTATATTTAAGTAAGTTTATATTTAAGTTTATATTTAAGTTTTGTTAAATATAGTGTTTAACACTTAAATATTTAAAGCTGTCTGATATTTAAAGTTAAATTAGTATAATACTGAATAGAGATTTATTTAAAGTGTATTTATACAGTTTAGTGAGATCTTTATAACATACAGAGTTTATATACTTTATTATAATGAATTACAATCTTTATAACAGATACTTAAATATTTAAATAGTACAATTTTTATTTAATAAATTATAAGCTTAGTAAGTGTTATTACTATACATTTAATAATAAGTTAACTTAATTATCTATTCTGTTATATAAACTTAAGCTGTCAGACTACTGAGAGTTAAAATTACTGAACTCAGTTTTTAATTATTATGTTTAATAAGAATCATAATATAGTTTAAAGAAAGAATAAACTTAAAAGAATAAGAAATTAGGTAAGATCATTTAATATAATAATGCTAACACTTCAAAAAAAGATATTAAGATATAGTTACTGAGTCTTACACTAAAATAAATACAGCTTAAACAGCTAGTTATAAGAAAGAAATAATAACTTATTTAAGAATATTAAGAATACTAACAGATTTATAGAGATATAAAAAAGACTTAATATTGTATGTATGTAGAAAAATTGTTAAAGTTTACAATGTATACTAATTTAATAACTTTATAAGTGTGTTTACATTTTACAGTAGTTTAATAAATTATAAGCTTAAATAGTATTTTTACTGCATATATACAGTGTTTAACATAAAATCTTATAAGATAAACTGATATATAATACACTATACAGTTGTCAGTTTAAGTTTATAAAAATCTAAGATCAGTGCTTACTTTTATCTAAAGAGCACTTAACTTAGTATACATTATAAAAGTGTATCAGAGTTTACAATATATACTGATTTAATGACTTTATAAGTGTGTTTACGTTTTATAAAGTATGCTCTAGCTTTTCTACAGCTGTTTCTCAGCTATTTTCAGTTATTCTTCAGCTAATATACATAGATAATAGCTTTTTTTAATTACTTTTTAAACAAATTTAAAGCTGTATACAGTTAAGATAAAAAGCAGCTTATTTAACAATAAGAATAAGAATGAGAAGAAGAAATGATGATTATTTAATGTTGCTGTGAACTTTTTTCAGTGAGAACACTGACATCTTATAGTTAAAAACTAATTTCTAAAAATAAAACACTCTTTTTACTCTTTTAAACATGTTCTTATGCTAAGATGTTTAATTTTTTTTTCTTTGATCTCTTTACTTTATTCTAATAAAATAATATCATTTTCTCAATGATGTACATGAATTTAATTTTATAAAATAAACTTTGTGAAAGACTTCTGTACATTTGTCTGCATGAACAACATCAAAGAAAAGTCACTTATTACTGACATCAGAGTATTTAACTCATTTAATAAGATAGTATACTTTTTTATATTAAACTTAACTGTTCAAAACAGTCTTAACCTCATACTTCTTAATGTCATTAACTTTTAAAGATAGTACAGAAGATGTTATGCTAATAGCTTTATTATAATAGAATTTTAACAGCAATACATGAAATATAGAGTGAATTTTTCTCATAATCTTTATAAGTTCAAGACAATAGACTTGCTTTTTAACAATGTTTAATATACAGTAAAGATCATGATATTTATAGTTTAATTTCTTATTAAAATGTATGCTGCAGATGTTCTTCTTCATTAGTTATATATAGTCTTCTTCAGCATATTCTTAATGTTTAGTCTTCTTATTATAGTACTTTACTTGCATTTTTGTGACTTCTTTTCATTAAGCTTTCATACTTATATAAATTTTCTTAATTGTTTCTACTCAATTTCTTACTGTAGAAACATTTATAAGCACAGTTATTAAGTTCACATTTAAGTTAAAATGACATTTGATATTTATATAGAACAGTGAGATACTGATAAATGCATGATAACTGTTATTGTATGTAAATTCTGCAATAAATAGTTATTGTACTCAATTATTCTGTAGATGATTAATATATACTTAAAGATATTGTTCTAATATCTGATTTTAACATTCAGTTTAACTGTCTGTCTGCAGATAAAATACTGTGCTCAGCTTTCTTTATACTTATAAATAAAAGCATAATAAGAATCACAACTTAGCTGTAAACACAGTTTTTCTATTAAAAACTATAGACTGTAAAAAGTCATGATCTCATTATACATTAATTATAAAGATGTCTGTAAGTTTCACAGTGTTAATGATCTTCTGCACAGATATATATTATATTATCTTTATAAATCAATTTATCATGATCAGAATTGAGTTATAAACTTAACTTTAATGATTACACAGTAAAAGATCAGTGATGAAGTTTATTATCAGCTCATATTAAGATTTCATTAATTACAGTAATGATTGCAACTTCTTATAAAGCTTATATTTTATAGATTTAATTCTTTAATATATTATACATATATAAGTGTATTTCTTTATTTCTTTAGTCATTATAAACCAATAACATTTGTACTTTATAAGCTTAAATGTTTAAATATACTCAAAATGATCTGTTAATGAGTCATTATAATGTCACTGTAAAATCTCTGTGCATACATCACTCATTAACAGTATATACATTTTCTTATTATAACACAGAACATCATCAGTGTTCTTATATTATCTGACAGTATCTTTTTACTTATCAGCATCAGTAAAATATTTCTTTTTTAAAATTTTAAGATACAAAGTTACATGCTTATTAGTTCTCTAAATTAAGAGATTAAATTTTTAAAGCTCTGCTATTACTTATTAAAACTCTGTTAAGAGCTCATTGTATATTATTTCATCATCAGCACTTTTTATCACTGTTTACTGTGACATAAAATGTTCATAATCATCAGTATCAGTGAGAACAGTTAAAAGTCAGTGACTCTCTATATTATTTTATAAAAATGTCTTTAAGCTCAGCTCAGTCTGGAGCATGATAATGTATTAACTTCTTAATAGTTATAAACATTTAAAGATTAACATAATCTGTTATCATAATTATAATATGCTTAACTCTCTTTAAATAGTGTTATCAGTATTTAAAAGTCATTATTATAGTTAGCATTTCTGCATTCTTAACATTGTAATTGCATTTTATAGTTGTTATCTTATAAGATCAGAATATAACTAAATGTCAGTGTATTTAATTTAAAGCATTCTTCTTTAACTCTGAGAGTGCTTTTAACACTGCTGCTTTTAATGCATTAGTTTTTATCTGTATTAATAGTTTTAAATCATAGTACATTAAGATAAATGCTGTTATAAAGACAGTTTTCAGTTATATAAACATCTTTTCTGCTTTTTTTATTCATATAGAAGAGATTAAGAATTTCTTAGTTTTATTTTCTTTTTATAAAAAAACTTATTAATTCTGTCTTCTTTAAGAATGCTTTAATAAATCTTCTATAGAAGTTCATAAACTTAAGAAAAATTTAAATGTTTTAATAACTTCTTAACATGAATCAGTCTCTGACTGTGCTTACTCAACTTTTCTTTATTGAGACTTTATTAAATATCAGAATGAATCTTATAAAGCTTATTTTATCAGTATGAAATTTACATTTACTTAACTTAATGTAAAGACAATGCTTCTGTAGTTTTTTAAACACTTAATTAACATATTTTATATGCTCTTTCTTTAACTCAGAGTAGATTAGAATGTCATTTATGTAAATAATATAAAAGTTATTTAAATAGTTAACTAAAATCTTATTAATATATTCTTAAAACATCACTGATGTATTTATCAGTTTAAATGACATAATAAAATATTTAAAATGTTTATAACAACTTTTAAAAGTTATCTTTCACTTATTATTCTTCTTAATTCATATTAGATTGTAAACAGATCATATATTAAGCTTTATATAGATTTTTGCTTCAATGAGTTGATCAATTGCTTCATTTATTAATGATAATAAGTAATAATTCTTTTATGTATATTTATTTAAACCTCTATAATTAACACAAAGTTAAAGGCTTTTATTCTTCTTTTTAATGAAGAGAACAAAGACTCTTAAAGATGATAAGAACTGTTTAATAAAATCTTTTATAAAATTATTCTTTATATACTCTCATAGCATCTGCAGTTTCATTATAAAGAGATTGTAAAGCAGTTTAAAAGATAATTATCTGTCTTTTAGTATGATCTCATAATCTTATACTTTATGTAATAAAAGTTTATTCACTTTTAATTTAAAGAATATCTTCTTATATTTCTTATATAAAGAAGAAAGATGAACCTTCTCAGTCTTTAAAAGAACATTAATGATGTTTAGTAAACTTTCTTTAGCTATAATGTACATTATATACATACATGATTCTTTTTACTGAACATTCTTACTAAATTTCTTAAAACTGATCAAAACAATGACTTAACTTACTGTTAACTTTTTACTGTCACATAAATGTTAACTGTCATTACTTTAATGAATCTTTAAATTCTGCTGCTGCAGTTACAGTATTTTTAAAACAACATTATATTTCATCATATTTATCACTATAAGATTAATCTTCATGCATACAGTCTTCTTTTCACTGTCTGTTATCTGAACTTATATTAAATGCAACTTATATATACTTAAGAGTTGTTCATTAAGTGTTTTAATCTCAGTTATAACTATTATATACAGTATGTGCTTTAACTTCTTTATTGAAAACTAAGATACAAAATTTAATGTGACTCTGAAATCTATTAATGTACACAGTAACTTTCAGTCATTTAACATCTGTAATTTCATTATTATTATTAAATGTTCAGATGTTTCTTTTAAGTTATTTCAGCTTAGTAATACAGAAGTAACATTTACTGATCTCAGTCTTTTAAATGCATTAAAAGATAATTTAAATTTAAGAAACAATAAAACTTTATATAATTCTTCTTATCACAATTATAACAGATAAGATCAGAATATATCTGTTATTCTGATTATAATCTGTTATTAGTGAGTTTGACAGATACACTGTTAATAACTATTATAATAATGACTGATGCTTGTTTCTCAGTACAGTATGTTAACAGTGAGATTAAACATTGTATAATATTTATATTTGTATTCTTTTATTTTCTCAGTCAATTCACACTTAATTAACAGCACTTCTGCATTTCTTTCATTTTTATCATCAATTCTATCAGCTTCATCTGTATCTTAAATGCTATTAAGTGTTCAGTCAGTGCATCACTGATCTCAGATTATAGACTGTCAAGTAACTGATTATGTTTTTATATATTAATAAAAGATTTCATTTATTCTTTTAACTTATTCATAAATGCAATAAAATAACTGACACTCTGATTCTTAATTTGTTATGTAAATTTTCAGTTACATATAATGTTAAATGTCTATAGTACAGCTGACTTAAGCTTACTAAGAAGAAAGTTCTTAAACTGAGCTTATATGATATACTAATGATTCTTTCTCATTTTCTCTTAACAATATTAAGTGTTTTGAGAGTCACTGCATAACAAATCTTTAGTATAAAGAACTTTAACAGAGTCTTAATTATATAAATGAGATTATGTATTGTATAACTACTTACATCTGCATAGAAATTCAATGAGTTCTTTATGAATTTTACTTAAATAAAGTGTCATGAGTTCACAATGAGATTAATGCTCAATTAATAATTTTTAAATACAAGAAGAATACTATGAAAAGAAAAGAAAAGCTTTATACAGAAGTGAGAAGATAATGTGCTTTAGTCTTAAGGTCTTAATAAGCAACTAGATCATAAGACCTTAACATGAGTTCAACTCATGACATCATCTTTTTCTTTTTCTTCAAGGTTATGCTTTAAGTGTCTGAAAAGATTGTCATACAATTATCATTATCTGTTGACATGTGTTTGTCTGCTTCATACAGATAAGGTTTGCAGATAAAGTTCTTATCACTTGCTGACACATGATTTTCTTTCTTATACAATTCAGGTAACAATTCACTTCAGCTTATTCTTCAGTGAAGTGAGTTATAAATCTTTTTCATCTTTCTTCTTAAATTTCTTTTTCTTTCTTCTTCAACTTCTTCACTCTCATCTCTTGTATGTGAAATCTCTTTTGATTGACACATTTTAACACTGACTCTTGTATGACAAGCTCAGCAGCAACAACAACATTGACAATTATCATCATGTAAATGTCATACAAATATGTGTCTCAAAGCTGACAACTTGTAGGATTCTTGTCTTGTACAACACTTACATTGTTGCTTTTGTCTGTGTAAATGTTAATGTCAATTCTGTTCTTGAGGTTGATCAACAACAGCTTGCTTTGTACACTCACTTCTCTCAAACAATGGTTATTCTTGCTCTGCTCAATGATAACATTTTGTTTGTACAAAACTGTATCACATCACAGCAGATGAGAACTTATCAGCTGTCATACATCAATGCAATTCTGATTCAGAGTCAGAACATATTAATTTCTGACAGTTGTACTGACTGTCAAAAATGTGATATGATGCTCTTTCTGAAATGTCATCATACATCAAAACATTTCAATGAGTGTTGCAACAACTGCAAATGACATGATCATGCTGCTCACTGCTCTGTACACAACAATAATGTACTCATTGTCATCTCAGATAATGAGAACAACAACAGTGCTGATGAGAATGAGTGCATTGCTAAATTAAGATGAATTGCACTAATCTTGTTGTCAACAGAGACAGTTGTTATTGACCTTGATCTTTAGATACATATGACTTCTTTTTCTTTTCTTGCATTGTCTTTAATATAGGTTTAATTATATGAGCTGTGTATGACATTTAAGCTGTATGCCTTATCTCTGCATGATGCTTAAAACAAGTAGCTTTGATGAAATCAAGAAGACATCATTAGTAATTAGCATAGAAATAAATCAAATAAATTCAACACTAAATTTTAAACTTTGTACAATCTCTCAGACTCATAAAGCATCTTAGTCTTCTGTGACATGATCTCATTCTTCAGTCTCTCACTCAATGTTAACAAGGTCTTTGAAGATCTTCTTGTGTACAGTTAAGATTTAGTCATCTCAGATTGCATTAACTTTCATTGATTTAACATCACTGTGTCTTTTAGAGCAGATGTCAATTCTCATGTGAGTCAGATATAACTGACTCATTTCATTAAGTACTTCTTTTTGAATTCTTCTTTATGTTATACAAATTTCTTCTTCAGAATCTTCTTTATCTCAGACTTTTTTTCATTGCTTACAATTTGTGATAAAGGTTGCAGATCTGTCATACACTGAGAAGAAAGAGCATTCATGACTGCTGACTGAAGCATGACTGAGTGAAACATGTTATGAATACTCAACAGTGTGTTCAGACAGAAGAAATGTGAGCTGATCTTCTTAACAATAATGTACTTGATATTCTTTGCATCAAACTTCTTACACAGACAGTTCATATGTATGTTCTTAAGATTTAGTCAGATTTTGTCTTCTTTCTTGAAGTCATAAGACTGCTGTCTCTTTTAATTCATCATTTCTTTCTGTATTTGCTGAGTGACAGTCATAGTCATCTGTGCTCACTCTGTGACTTCTTTCATCTTTTGTATGATTTGATCAGCTTTTTGTACTGAACTTTTCACAGATTGTACAGGCTTCAACTTCTCAAGTAGTTGTAAAAGCTTTATGTGATACTCATAAGACAAGAAGAAGAGACTCACCTCTGTTGAAACAAAGTCATGATTGTTTATGACTAACTCAGTCATGAGAAGCAGGCTTGCTCAGTTGTTCTGACTATAATTAAAGAACATACAAATGTACAGCTCAACATTCTGATTTATTCACTCAGTTGCTCTGTCAGTTTTTAAGTGATATGTTGTGAACATTCTTCATACAATCTTTAAAAATTAACAGACTCTCTTTCATAGGCTGCTCACAAACTGAGTGTCTCAATTTGAGACTATTGAAATAAAAAGCTCATGAGCTCAATAGAAACATTGTATGAATGTCTGAGTCACTCATTCTGTAGTTATATTCTTGCACAGTATTACCCTCTTGCTAAGACAATCTGTAATTATCAGAAGGTTCATACAACTCTCACTTGACAGTAAATTTACTACAAAGTCAATGAATATCTTCTGTCAAATTTGCTTCAATACAGATAGAGGCTTCAAGAAGCCTTGTCAGTGATCTTTTCAGCTGTTGTTCATATGACATTTGTTGCAATTTTGACAGAATGTACAAACATTCTATAGCATCTTGAGTCAAAAGAACTGTTATGATAAAAGAGTATCAGTTACATTTCTTTTTGAGTGTTCAGTCATTGTTGAGTCATGTGTATACTGAATCAGTTCTGTACAAAGAGATTCTGAGAATAACACTCAGCATCTTTCACAAAAGAGTAGCTTTTCTTCATTGCTCAAGAAGCATTTTGTTATGAATACTCTCACTTTTAAAACAGTGAGAAATGATCTTTGTTGTTTTTGAATTGCTTGACACAGCTTCTTGTATGACTCATCTCTTGTCTCAGCATTCACTTACATTTGCTTGAGATTTGTGACTTCACTGAACAGGTTCTGATCTTGTACAAGTACAG
>JAABUP010007998.1_pt1 | contig 13742 bp, 15 predicted proteins | sample 5559201 | NCBI WGS metagenome assembly JAABUP01 (sample SAMN10711887, study PRJNA513373) | rock metagenome | isolation source: Antarctica rocks | place: Antarctica | reverse complement strand
CAACCTCATCATCCCTCCTCTCCCCGTCCTCCTCTCTCCTCCTCCCCCTGCTCCTGCCCAACCACCCCTTCTTTACCGGCTTTTCCACCCTCATCCCGGGTCCTGCACTTCGACTTCTCACCCTAACGACTCTCTCCGCTGCATCCACAGATCGTGTCCTCGCATTAGAGATGAACGACGAAACGCTCTGTATAGTTTCCAGACGCCGCGTTGAAGGCCGCACGAGCGCAGGCGTGGACGCGGCAAAGGAGTTGCGTTGGGAGATGGAACTTTGTTGGGCGACGGACAAGCGTCGCTGGGGTGAGCCAGGGCTTCCAGCCGCTCCTAGGGCGCCTCGAGGGGGTGAGGGGGTGGGAATTCCTGCTGTTCGGATGCCTGGAGGCAGTTTGCGGGCTTGTGGGGGTGTTTGGTTATACCGGTTGCGGAGATTGGCGAGCTGTTGGGCGCTAGGCATACTGGGGACGTCGGCGATATCTGTTGGCAATGGTTGGTGGTCTTGCGTTTCGGTAGTGGAGAGGTCCTCTACACGAGATGGCGGAATTGGCCCGGGAGACTCTTGACTTAGGCGATCAGGTGCTGGGGGCAGTGGATAATCTAGACGATGCTGGAGGTTTGCACCGGACAACGTCAGGTTCGAGGCTGGGAAACTGCCGCTAATAGGACTTGCAGGTAGAGATATTGAATGGCCTGGGCTGCGGCCTGGAGAGATTCGAGGTTGGGGAATAGGCGAAATTGGGGATGTTAGCCTTGCCGTCTGAGGTCTCCTGATGGATCCCGTCGTACGAGCTACGAAAGCAGAGGCAGGTCTTCTATTCGGCGACGTGGGTTGGCTGAGCGGACTCGATTCAGATAGCCCGCTGAGCCCCGTACCTGTACGAGTACGAGGGGAGAATCCAACAGAGCTTAGCGGACTGACGGTTCTTGTGGGTGAATTTAAGGCTGGATGTCCATAACAGTCGTTAATCACTGAGCCTGGCTGTGGAGGGCTTCGGATTCTCTCCGGAAGAGAGCTTATCCTTCGTGAACCAGTATTTCGCATAGCTTCATACATGGTACTTGCTCGACGAGGTCGGTCTCCCTCCCGACTAGGTCGCCGCACAGGCTGTGGACCCCGTGGTAACAATGTTGAAAGTAGGTGTTCCGGCAGAGGCCTGTCTGGCTCCTTGGTGTACACGGGCGGTGGAGGCACCCAATTATCAGCATCACTTTCATGAGGCAACTCTCCACGACCATCAGCACGTCTATATTCGACACGACCTGAGTCGACTATACGCCGTGGAGGATTTCGTTGCCGATTTGCGGCTACAGCTGTAGCAGACCGATGAAGGGAAGTACGGGACCGAGGTTGAGTGTGCGAGTACGGCCCATCGAATGCCATCGAGGCCTCTTCTAATGTAAGGCCGTCAGTTGGGGAAAACTCATCGCGGCTAGCATCATGACTTGGTGAGCTCTCCTCGAGAGCAGAGTTGGGGCCAGATGTTGGTGACGATGAAGACTCGATCCTAGGTAACTCAGGAATATCGAAACTTGACGCGAGCACATCTGCAAGGCTGGCTCTTGTTGATCCATCTTTCTGCCGACGAACAGTACGCTGTCGAATGAGAGCAACCTCCGTGTCCATATCCATATCCTCTTCTTGCAGTAGCTCAGGGGTGCCTTCACCTAATTCAAAGGTCAACTCGCCAAGTTTTCCATCGCTATGCGTGCGATCGAAGTCTAAAACCACCAAACGGCCTCCATCGACAGGCGCAAAGTCGTCTTCGTCAATATTGGAAGACTTTGAAACACCGCCAGGCGCCGCTATTATCAAACGTTCACTGACAGACCTCTGTCCTTGTTCTGTATTCTTCCGGCTTACCCATCGCACAGCAGCTACGCCTGGAACCTCCGCAACTCGGCGTCCTTTAGCAAAAACGTTGCGATACTTATCAACCAAAACTTGCCACTGTGGTAACCTCGTCAACTCTGCGCTGTCACCTCTAGTCCGTGAAGTGGGTGGACTCCGCCCACTGCTTGAGGTAGGACTTGGACTTGCACCAGCCATTACAATGCCTTGAGGACTCGCTTCGTCCGTTTGAGATACAGTCGAAGTGTCCAGGCTTTCAGGGACACCATATAGCCACACATCCTTCCCAAGAAAGCCTGCTGCAGCGAGCTCGCCTCGATCGCTTGTAGCAGGTAGGGTGCAAGGTATAAGCTTGTTCTTGAGGCGTCCTGATCCGGCTCGATCATTTGGCTTCGGTCCCGTGAAGTAGGTAGTACCGTTCCTCAAGTCATCGGTGCGGACTGCCCTGAAACTTTCAAAGACTCGATCAAAAGTGAAAGTCCAGCTCGCGTCGCCTTCAGAATGATGCGGTAGGAGAGTGGCGTGACTACAGTCTCGGCTGCTATTTGGAAATAAAATCTGTGAGGTCCAGATATGGCTGATTAGATCACTAGCTGGTAAGTCCTGATTACCCTCGGTAAAGTAAGGCGCAGATAAAATTATTGTGTTTGGACTTTTGCTGTTTTGGGTTGTCCCGAGCAACATTGTTCCGTCACCAGAGAATGCAATGGCATCCACAGAGTCACACTTGACCACTCTACTCTCCGTTGATGGGGCATTTGTAGCTAGGGAGTGTAACTCAATCCCTCCGTCGTACGCAGTGACAAGTACCTCACCTTTTGGTGATAACGTAAGGGTGTTTGGCTGGTTGTCGAGAGAGACATAGCGAAGGCGTTTGACTTTGGGACCAGAAAGGTCATAAATATTGACCCGGTGGTCGCTAGATAAGACAGCTAGCACTGACCCATCATCAAGGATGGTTGCTGAGACTGGCCGTCGCAAGACCTTGAGCTCCCTTTGCACAGAAATCTTGGGGGACACCGTGTCTATGACATATATTCGAGATGAGCATAGTGCAAGTACCCAATGGCCGTTGGGTGAGAAATGAAAATCAAAGGCTTCACCGCCTGGAAAAGCCGAGGAAGAACTTGTAGTCGTAGATATGAAGTTGATGACAGTATGCCGGGGTCGCAGATAGGCTTGGAATAGGTTCCGCTTCACCTCCTGAACAAACTGCCTCTTCAAACGTGGTAGACTATTGTCGGTAAACGGCCCAGCGATAACGTTGTTGTTTATGGAAAAGGAAGGGCATCTCGACAGATGATGAGCGTAGAGATGGGGCGTCTGGGAGGCCTCGTGCCAGGCATGACTGACGAGGACGAGCGATGCAAACGACTCCGGATCGGTAAGATAAAGTATCCTACGAAAGCCACAAGGTCAGCCACTTCACATTCCAGCTGTCGCCGATGCGCACTTACCGCTCGATAATCTCAGGTGGCAACATTGCTACATTGAGCCTTTTGAAAGTGTCTTTTCCTTTGCTTGGCTTGTGGGTGTCCTGCACAAGCTCTTGTCTCACAAGTGCATCCCCTTCAAAACCGACTGGGTGGAGTGTTTCGTCATGCGGCTCCTGGTTGGTGTTGTGTTTGGAAGGGCTATCAGGCCAGCTTCCTAGAGGCTCACCCCCATTCATCTTAAGCATGCGGACCAATCCTTACAGCCATATTGTATTTTCAATGTCCGGTGCTTCGGAGGTCAGTAGCGACGCGCCCACCAGCATAGCAATCGCCAGTCCACGCCGAATTCCTTCGGAGCGGAGCGGAATTCCTCCGCATTATCTTCCGCTCGTGCCGCTCTAGTTCACCAACGTGCTAACTGGGAGTCAGCTTATAATCACCATGCATCACACACAGCTTGAAGTAGTGTGGGCAAGCACCTTCTTGCTTGTGGCAACGTCTTCTCTTTCGGCCTTGGACATACCACCAAATAACATGCGACTGAGGATCCACGTTTCAGATAGATTAATCTAGCTCAGAAAGCCGAGGATATCAGATAATTACGAGCTACAATGCGGCTGAGACGATAAAGGATGAGCATGAGCATGGAGGATGGAGTACATGACATTTTTGACTGTTGCCACAATCTTCTACTTGGCAGGTAGAGTCTGTCCTACGTACTTCGGCAGCATCTGAGGAAGTTCACACCTTGAAATACCTTTTTTTTAACAGAATCCACGACATATGACACTTGTCAATCTAATACAAGCTACTAGCCAGGCCGATCTGCTACGCAATTCTCATCCTATGTCTGACGATGTTTGAATATTTCCTTGAGAAGAGTAATTAAATAGAACATGCGAGGTACGTCTACATCTTCAATGATGCTGCGCTTCGGATAAAATCTCCATGCTCCACGGCGCCCACATACCACACAAGTGTAACAAAACACAGCCTCATCCTCGGGTGCCGATGCTCCTTTGTGAGACCAGCATACTCAAATCCCAAGCTTCACTTCTGCCCACCACCACCACCACCTCCACCAAGGAAGCCCAAGACACTTGACTTCATCCCCTTCATAGCCTCCTCCTGTAACATCTTTTCCTCTGCCGCCATCTCTTTTAGCATCTTCTCTCCGTTTTCTCTAATCTCTTTTTCAAGCATCTCGTACCCCTTCTGACCCCTCTCGCGCACCTGGTCTTGATACGTTTTGCCCTGGGCGAAACCCTCAGAGAACGACTGCTCCATGCCATCCGCCGCCATAGGCTTGATACCCAAGGCACTACCCAAAAGACCGACGCCCGACCGCTTTGGCCGTTTGGCACGCTCCTCGGCCAGTTGCTGCTGGAAACGCTCACGGGCTACTGCTTCCCGCGAGGCAAATTCTGTAGGAATTTGTTTTCCCGCAAAGGATTTCAAGACTTCGCGAATATCTGTGAAGTCCATGCTTGCGACATATTCAAGGAATGGGATCAAAGAGACAAGCTCCTTGTCTTGTAGGTCACCTTTCCATTTGGGAATAATAATAGCGTTTTCAGGCTGGAGCTTAGCATGGTGGTCTACAGTGTCAATGAGAATGACTTTCTTGAGATCCCGATTGAGATATGATAGATCCTAGTACTCGGTTAGCTAGCGACTGATCTGGTAAAGGGAGGTGATGGCCAACCTTTATGTACTCTCCATTTTTATACCGTGTAGCTTCACGGAACAGAGGCCACCTTATGATTCTGTACGGATCCAGTTTTCTTATGATAGGGTCACCAATCATGAATGGAACGCTGGTGAAGATCGCCAATTCGTAGTACTGGCTTAGATACCGTAAAAAGTAATCAACTCCCGGTCTCTTCGCCATCCGCCAGCCGTGCTCTCGGGACCATTCACTATGCACCAAGAGATCTTCCAAGCTCAATACTAGGGTATATGGTGGGTCTATCGTCGGATCTGATTTAGGGAGTAGTTTAGGAAAAGCGGGTTCGTTGTAGTAATCCAACATATCCCCTATCCGTGCACTCGCACGATTGTAGAACAATCCAAAACCCCACCCTGATGGTGCATCTGGGTGGTTTGATTCCTCCTCGGGAGTTTCCCAATTCCTTCCAAGGTAGATTGTGCCGACAATTGACAAGCCGAAGAAACCGGCATATAGCCAATTTGCCAGTCTGTTCCGCCTTCGGTCCATTGATGATATGTACGCACTTCTTGGTAGATTATCTCCCCCTCGGCCTCCCTTTGATGGGTCTTCGGTGATGTTGAGACTTGCTGGGTCTGAGTGCGCAGCCGATGAAGTGGCACCCAATTCCGAATCGAGTGTCGAGGGTATACCCTGAGTCAGATCTGGTAGTGGGCCAAGCTGTTCTTGCTCTTGTTTTTGTACTCCAGCTGGATCAATTGCAGATGGGGAGGTGAATTGAGGAGTAGTGTCCGTAGCGGACGATGAAGAGGTCTGGAATTCATCTTGAAGCGTTGAGTAGTCGGGGTGAGAGTTTGACTGAGGGAATTGCGTAGATGTAGAATTAGGGCCTGAGCTTGGATACGACGGCTCAGTATTTGCATTTGATGTCGAGTTAGATTGGAATTCGTCCTGCTCCCTCGAAAAGTCTGGCTTCCCTGATCGATCACTGCTCTCTGATGGCGAGGCGGCAGAGGCAGCCCCTACAGCTGCCGCCACTGGCCCTTGCGATCTTTGTGCAGCAGATCCATACGTACTCGTTGCTGAAGTTGGAAACGGTGTTTTATAATCGTTCGCTCTCCTCGGTTTGTTGTTCTTCGCATAGTATCGTAGAGGCTTGTGTGCTAGAGCAAGGCGTACGGGCGTGGGCGTGTTGTGTAGCCGCAAAGAGCGGACAGCTGCTCGAGCCAACATAGTATAAGAAAACCACAGAACAAGGACCTCGGTGAGGCTCTACGGACCCATTGTGTTGTCATTGCAAAAGCCCAGAAACTTTTCGAATCAGGCTTAGGAGATGACGGAGCCGGATCAATAAAAGGCCGTCCCCAACTCATGTAGAAATTCGCCGCCGACTGAGCTTTCTTTCTTCAAGAAAGTTTATACACCCACAACAAAAATTTGACTCGGCGCTCGCAACTGAATCTACGAGCATGGAGTTGACGTAGCTGGGGAGAGCGACGGCGACTATCCGTGCTTCAAGAACGGCGGCTAGGCTTCCAATGAGTTGTTTGTTCCGTTAGCACGGTACATAATTCTCACGTCCTATACTTTATCTTGTTGATTAAAGGACCATCACTTGAGGACCTCAATCTTCCGTCGGTGTGTCATCAGAAATCGTCAACATACCTTGTGCAAAATGGATGCTTCAACAATCTCAGACTCCGACGTTGATCGACCGCGTCAGCACTTCCACTTCTTCAACCTGCCATCCGAGCTAAGGTTGAAGGTCCTGGGCATGGTCCTGCTAACAGACCGTACCATTGATCTTGATCCTCTCAACCATCGCAGCGCCTTACAACGTCTCAATGTATTCCTGACCTCACATCGATTCCACGAAGAAGCCTACCGGGTCTTCTACTCTGGACATACCTTTCGCATTCTTCCAACCCATGGAAGGTTTTTCGGAAACAAAATAGAGCCTCTACTTTCAAGATTGCCGCCTCGGTATCGCGCCGCAATGGTGTCTTTAGAACTACGCCTTGGACCTGGATGGAGTAAGCCGCCCAAGTCTTGGCGGATCACCGATCGGCTGGGACTTGGCGATGCTACTGCGGTTAGAACTCTCAAGGTTTTTGTAGAGGTGGACCCTTCGAGTGACATCTTCAAAGGGTTCCGGGTTGCAAAGGATTTCTTCACGGATTTCTCTGGAACTTTGCTTGAAGGAGTCATTGAGCGTCTCAAGAGCCTCGAGCAAATTGAATTCGATGCATATCCGTCCGTATCGCGAAACGGCGCTTTGCTTGGGAGACTAGTGAAGGAAGCAGATAAAGCAGGCGCGAAGATTGCGTGGAGCTCCAACCGCAACTGGGACAATGAAATTGGGGGAATGGTGGGTCGGCTGAAATGCTTAGGCTTAAATGACAATATGTTTATGATACATGGCATGAGATACGACGACGACGTTTCATATTATATGTACCATTCAAGGCGCCAACGCTATGCTACAGACAATTGTACGAAAATCGACCATCAAAAGTCCGACCAGCCTTGTGATATCAAAGCTCTTCGTCCATATCCATAGCTCCGTTTTGATGCCCATTCTCTCCATTCGTCTTCGCGACAGATGCTTCTTTGTCAATCATCTGTCTTGAGACCGACACGATGTTGTCCTCGATGAGTTGTTGTCCAACATCCTCCATGTCTAAGATATCGCCAGTAAGCGCGTGAAGATTTTATCGGGGTGAGCAACGACTTACGTTTCTTGGGATCGACTTTGCCAACGTATCTAGTCTTCAGCTGGTCCTTCGTAAGCTCTGTCTCCTCCTTCACTCGCTTCTCGTAGCCTTCCGCCAATCCAACGAGTCTCTTAAGTTTTTCCTGATTCTTTCCCCCCTCTTCACGAAAGTCGTCCATCTGTAGTGCTTCCGTCCAGACGTGCTTGTGTAGATTCATGAGCATATTCTCCTCCAGACCAGTCTTTCGGTAATTGATGCCAATGCTGTAATAATGTCTATTGAGGCCATGAATAAGCGCTTGTATTGAAGGCTTATTGAGATGGCCGAGGTTAGAGGTGGTCTGTCGAGGTTCGTGGCCCATCATAAGGGTTTGCGGATTTATTAATCGGAAGGCATCGATAACGACTTTCCCCTTGACTGATTGTATGGGGTCGACCACCACGGCGACGGCACGAGGAGTAAGCTGCTCGAAGGATTGTTGCGTGTTTATATCGACCGAAGATAGCCAGCAGCCAAAGCCAGGGTGTGAGTGGTACCATCCAACCACTGTCTCAGGTCTGTGTTTGTCTCAGATCTGTGGACAGCCAGCATGCGAGAGAGGACATCACGAACCTGCCTGTTTGCCGGAGCATGTCCATCATCTTTGTTTGAAATACAGGATCAACAGCCTCCACACTGACACCGGTTCCGCTCTGAGGCATAGCAAATACATCTACTACCCGCACCGTATAATCGTCGACAAACTCTCCCAACATCAGGCCCATAACTTCCATAGGCACACCAGCTCGACCATGCCTCAACATCTTGAGCAGAGCAAGGGAGGAGATGTATACAGTTTCGGAGTTATCGATGAGATTGGAGTCCTGGTCAGCCACTTATATCAGTAAATGGACCATATCAAATGCTATGCTATGAGCCATTGCACTCATCAGAAGAGAATGCTTGACTCTATAGCTCCACAGTAGCATCTCTTAAGAGAGCGAGCTCACTTACGGCACCTGGAGGAGCTGAGTTTACACCCATACCTCCGTTTTGGAACATTCTATTGAGACGATCCATCTTGGGAGCTCTACTGTATTAAAAGCCGGATCAAAGATGTATCAAACGAGCTTATTGATGGAATATCTGGGGTGTTGTAGATGATAATAAGAAGAGCTCTGAAGGGCGTTATTGTTCAAGCTTCAACACCTCAGAATCACTTTCGCGCTAACATATACCATAGTCGGAGCTTTGCCCGCTCTGACCGCCGCTAAACTGTGTTGAGACACAGCGGAATGAATCAGCCCTGCCAGCATCTCCATTCCGCCCTAAGAACTTTACTTCCTTCCACAAATCGTACTCAATCCATATATCGCAGGACGACGACAACATGATTAATTGATGCAAATCCGCTGCATTGAGCAGACTCTCAGTCATGTCTTCTTTTGCGCCCCTTGATGTTCCCATCCTCGGTTCCAACGATAAGAAACATGTGGCCTACTTCTACGATTCCGACGTTGGCAATTATGCCTACGTTGCGGGGCATCCAATGAAGCCGCACAGGATCCGATTAGCCCACAGTCTGATCATGAATTATGGTCTCTACAAGAAGATGGAAATTTATGTAAGCTTGTCCATGACCTGCTCCACGAGCAGTTGCCCTCTTGTTTTGCTCTGCCCATTTCCTCAGCACAGGCATAGTTTGGCTGCCCTTGTCCTTGTTCTTCCTCCCCCTTCGCAAAATCATGTGTTCACTAGACATTGTGTAGCTGACATCTTGCAGCGCGCCAAGCCTGCTACTAATCTGGAGATGACTCAGTTTCATACCGATGAGTACGTCGATTTCTTGAAGAAGGTCACTCCAGACAACATGGAGTTGTACCAGAAAGAACAATCACGCTTCAATGTTGGAGACGATTGCCCTGTCTTTGATGGTCTTTTCGAATTCTGCGGCATCAGTGCTGGTGGAAGCATGGAAGGTGCTGCCCGTCTTAACCGGGGCAAATGTGACGTAGCGGTCAACTGGGCTGGCGGCCTTCATCACGCAAAGAAGAGCGAAGCCAGCGGATTCTGCTATATAAATGGTAGGCTAAATGTCCAGCCAACCATGGTTAAGCTGCTGACCAGACTTTCTAGACATCGTGCTTGGTATTCTCGAATTGCTGCGGTACAAGCAGCGCGTTCTGTATATCGATATTGATGTCCATCATGGTGATGGAGTAGAAGAAGCTTTCTACACCACCGACCGAGTCATGACTGTCTCCTTCCATAAATACGGCGAATATTTCCCTGGTACCGGCGAGCTCCGAGATATCGGCGTTGGGCAAGGGAAGAACTACGCTGTCAACTTCCCCCTCCGCGATGGTATTGATGACAAGTCTTACAAAGGGATCTTTGAACCCGTCATCAAGAGCGTTATGGAATACTATCGTCCCGAAGCCATCGTACTACAATGTGGTGGAGACAGCTTGTCCGGGGACAGACTAGGATGCTTCAACCTAAGCATGGCAGGTCACGCCAACTGCGTTAGTTTTGTCAAGAGTTTCAATCTCCCTGTTTTGGTTCTTGGTGGAGGTGGTTACACAATGCGGAACGTCTCTAGAACGTGGGCCTACGAGACTGGACTCCTAGTTGGACAGACTATGGGGCCAGAATTACCTTATAATGATTACTATGAGGTAAAGACTAGTGTCCTAACCCGTGTCTCCTACTAATGTTCACCAGTACTACGCTCCTGACTACGAGTTGGATGTCCGACCTTCCAACATGGATAACGCGAACTCGGAGGAATATCTGCAAAAGATAAAGTCCCAAGTAATTGAGAACCTCAAACGCACCACCTTTGCTCCATCAGTCCAGATGACTGATGTCCCTCGTGATCCGGAGGGCATGGACGATGAAGCTGACGCTATTCTTGACGACCTCGATGAAGATGACAACCCAGATGAGAGGAATACCAAACGCCGCTGGGATAAGTACGTGGAGAAGGATGGTGAACTCAGTGAGAGCGAAGATGAAGACGAGAATGAGAGGAACGGAGTACGGCGCCAGCCGAACGCTCGAAAGCGTCGCAACATGATGGACTACCAGAACCGCAATGCTGTGCCTGACGACGAAGAGATGGTCAATGATCAAGATTCTCCGAGACGCGAACGGAGCCGCAATGGAGAGAGAACCGACGGACCTCATGCAGCCAATGGCGAAGTACATGGTAATGGTAACAGCAATGTCTCACCCCATAGTAGCATCGCCAACCCAGACGAGAGTGCAGGTTCCAGTGGCGCTTCTCCTGAGGGATCTATAGCTCCAGAAGACGCTAATATGGAGGACGAAGATATCGACATGGCCGATGATGCCGATGCTTCTGGTGCTGCTCCGGCTATCAACCAAGCCTCAACAGACGGACCGCAAGAAGCCACGCCCCCAGACTCTCCCCCGGAAATTGCAGCTGCCCCTGTGGCACCTGCGCAAATCGCCAATGCGGTCGGAGACGACGCTATGGACGAGGGAGATACGCTTGAAGAGCCAGAAATAGCGAGGGAAGAGGGCGGGGAAGAGCGAGAGCTTGAAAATGTCACCGCGGAGCAAGCGACTGAACTTGCCGAGCGCTCCGAAGAGCTTTGATATAGTGCAGGAAATCTACAATCACATAGCGAATAGGCGTTCTTGGGGGGTGGCACACTGTATCTAGGCCCGGCGAACTGTAGGAGACGAGCTTCACATTCTATGATACCCCATCCGGTTTGACTTGCGTTGGGAGTGGAAGGTTGGACATCTAGATAGTGCAAGAGATATCGGCACGAGTGGCAGGACTACGAGGAACCGTTTGCTCACGAGCTACAAGCGACATATTGGAAGAATAAGTATTGTATCTACTCCAGCTATAGAGGCTTGCAATTGCTCAATCGAATTTCTACACCAGAAACTCAAGGTGTACTGGTACAAGGGTTGCTATATGGCTTTCACAACCGCTCTCTCCCAATATCCACTGTAACAACAAGGCGTTTCCTCACAGGCCAGAAAGACAATCCAAGACCCCGACTTCTCGGATACATATAAAAATCCTCGAATCCTCAACCCCATCATCCCCTCAATTTCATCCCCCCCATCAAAAGCCACAAAACAATCAATAAATCAAAAAGCGACGACGCCGAGCACCAACTCAAAGTATTGGCACCCAGGAAATTTACGCGAGGCGAGCTATGTACCTTATCTAGGTACCTGGTTACTGGAAGGGGAAATGGGACGCCATGTCGGCGGTCGGATCCAGAATGAAGCGTCCATCGCCTGTACTCGGAGATGATCTCCCCAGAGGATGAGGAGGTGGGTGGGTGGGTGGGTAGGTTGAAAGATTATTTCCGAGGTGAGGGAAGAGATGCCGCCTGCGGATGAGGTGGTTGGCGGTAGGGAGGAAGGGAGGGATTGGGCTGTGATTGTGGGGAGGGGGAGTGTTGGAAGTTTGAGTGAGGGAATGAATGGTGTTGGTTGGTTGGTTGGTGTTGGTGATTGGGCATGGTGATGCGTGGGCTTTGGAGGAGAGGGATCGATTTCGAGGATGGCGGAGTAGGAAGGGTTTTGATAGAAGGAGGGAAAATGCAGAATAGTCCGAGGAGTTTACGAGGATGTTGGAAAATCTTTTGCTGCCGTATCATCGTATGTACAGGATTCTATTGACATGTCTCCATCTACAGTTCCTATTAACTATTAGAAAGCACCGACTTATTTCAGCTATCCTTCCCAATCATAAAATATCCCCCAGTCCCATGCGCCCTATCTACGCCCCCATCAGCATTTTCCGCAGCGTCTAAACAGCAGTAGCAGGCGCAGCCACCGTCCCCGGATCCTGCGGGCTCAAGCTGAAGCCATACGAGGAGCTAACGCTGTAGTAGTTCGAACCGCGGTACTGCCCGTAGTTGGTGCTGTACTGCTTACCCCACGTCTGCGTGTACAGGGAGCAATAGGTGCCGTCGGGGATGTTGTTTTTGCTGAGGAAGTAGGCGTTGAAGAAGTTGCAGGCGTCGTAGGAGCCGTCGGCGCGGGCGTGGCGGTGGTTGTAGGCGGTGTTGGCTTGGCAGGCCGAGGCGCAGAGGAGGGCGTTGTAGACGCCTTTGAAGTATTTGACGCCGATGTAGGTGTTTTTGCCCTGGGCGTTCAGGGGCACGTTGATGGCGCCACCGAATTCGGTAGGGCCGGAGAAGCCCGGGATGGGGTTGGGGGGGTTCGACTTGGTGTACCCGTTTGAGCCGGCGATCACGACGTGGAATTGCTCGCGATATTGGCCATAGTTGACGGCAGACTCTGCGGTGACGCCGGAGCCCCAGAGGGTGCACTTGATGTTGGTGAAGGAAGCAGGTGTGGGGCAGGCAGGGGCGGGGGCGAGGGTCGGGTCGCGCTCAAAGTAGATGTTGAAGGCCGTGCAAAGGTCGGCGGCGTCACAGTATTCTTGACATTTGATGGGGTCGTAGGTATGGAGCGTGTAGAGGCCCATATAGCTGTTGGCATTGGCGGAGCCTTTGAGGTTGGAAAAGGAAAGGGTGTAGCCTTGCGGGGTAGCGGCATTGTTGGCGGTCGTCTGGCACTTCTGTGAGTGATGTCTCAGGAAGGGAAGGTATATGCAACTTACGGAAAATACATCATAGGCTAGGAAAGCAGAGTCCTGGTCTTGGGATGGGGTTGGGCCGTATCCATCTGGTTGTGGAGAGCAAGGGTCGTTGACACCTCGAATGTCCAGGTCTCTCTTAGCTGGCGCAGGTGTTGGGGACGCGGAGAGATCTGAGGCAACTGCGGCAGAGGCAGATACAGCAGCTGCGTCCTCGTTGTAGACGACTGGCTGGCTGACTGCGGCTACGGCAGGACCTTCGGCTGTAGGGGCAGGCGCCGCATCGATCTCTGAGAAGTCGAGGCCTTGTGGGCTTGGGCGTGGAACAGCAGCAGCCAGGCCAATCAAAGCCACGATCAAGCAGGTTGAACGCATCCTGATGTCTGGAAGTGTTTCTAATGAATGAGACGGTTGAAAGATGGGAGAGGGGAGAGGCAAGAGGGGAGATGGGAGATGGGATTTCAGAATGCTATTCAAAGAGGGAAATGCTTGATGATGT
>JAABUP010007997.1_pt1 | contig 13743 bp, 16 predicted proteins | sample 5559201 | NCBI WGS metagenome assembly JAABUP01 (sample SAMN10711887, study PRJNA513373) | rock metagenome | isolation source: Antarctica rocks | place: Antarctica | reverse complement strand
GAGATGGGGGAGGTGGTGGGGAGGGAGGTGGTGGTGAAGGAGGTGGGGGTGGTGAAGGAGGTGGGGAAGGTGGGGGTGGTTTAGGAGGTGGGGAAGGTGGGGGTGGTTTAGGAGGTGGGGAAGGTGGGGGTGGAGGTGGTGGCACATATGAGGGTGGCAGGTATAGGAATGATCCAGAATGGTTCAGGATCTGCACAATACATCAAGATTTGGAACATTGTCACAAACAGTCCATTGTACACTTGCAGACACACACAAAAATGCTGTTGATCAGCATTATTCACGTTACAATACACAGTCTTGATGCATCTGGAATGCTGGGGCATATCAAGAGCATAGCGGCTTTGACTGACCTGAGTCGACTCCCCAACGTATCCAGCACTCACTATTAGTGTACCTCCTGAGGCGCCAGTATGGTACTCAAGTGTAATATTGTAGTACCCAACTGGAAGGGTAATATTGCCCGTCCATGTAGTGGCATTGTTTGCTGTGGATGTTGGAGTGCTCCCATAAGCAGTTTGTGTACCTGCATTGTGGCGAAACACAATGCGTACAGTCGTTTAAGCCATATGACGAAGGCAAGCTGAAACACAGAATGAATGGCCATACAGCAAATACGCCATTGATCAGTATGTCATGCTTCTTAGAAGTGGACACCATATTGTTGCTGACATGATGCTGCAAGGTGTCTGGTAGTAGTGCTCGGTGTACACAATGTGCCATGCATGTTGATGAGATGTGGCAGAATACGTACATGTGGCGTCTATGATTAAGGTGTCATTCACCCATAGGCGGGCAGCACTGTTTACATTTAGGTAAAATGCATAGTCTTCAGGCTTTGAAGCTTTCAAATACGAAAAGAGCAGGGCTCCCCAATATTGGTATGTCCCCTGCAAGTCAGATGTGGCTTGAGACGTCAGCTATGTCGTCAAAGAGACAAGAATGGTGTAACAACTGGCACTATGTTGAACACAGAACCTGCCAAGGAGTTTGCTCGACTGCAGGAAACAGTAGGGAAAGAGGCTCACGTTGTCACTCCACCAACCTGGCATGCTGGTGGAATCGACATAGGGTACCATGAAAGTTTGATTGGGGGTTGCGCTGGCCCAGTCAGGATAACAGCACTCACACTGACCAGTGTTGCCATTGTTGAGGTACATCTGCAGGATAAAATACAGCTTAGCACGCCCAGTCGCTGCATCGATGCTATTCTACAAGCCATCAAATCGTCTTCTGAACTTTTGCTGTGCAGGCCTTGCTTGATGGTGATCAACGCGACCAGCGTCCTACACAGTCACCTGCTCTTGAAATCCAGCATACCCTCCGCTGGGTGGAGGAGGCGGAGGTTTGGAGGCAGCAGAAACGTTACAGATGAAAGCAAAGCACGGAGACCAGAAACACCGCATGCACAGGTGCAAAACACGCGACAGCGCGAGCCATTGCGGCTGTCTTTCCAAGACATGCAGGTGACGCCCTGTTGCCTCAAAAGCTCAGATACACCGTGTGCCCAAGCGGTCATCCGCTCCCGCCCGGCCTGCTTGATGCATGGGACGACAGTAGCCACGACCAATGCATATTGCCCATAAATTGCCAATTACAGCATCCACCATGCCATCAGGGGTGTGCAAATTACTCATTGCATAAGACCAATGTATGATGCCATTCCATTCCTCTGGTGTACACGTGTAATGCAGACTGCATAAGGCAGTCATGACGTACTTCACATCAAATAAGGGTCTGTTTTCTGTAGCAGAGCTGAGGTGAAAGGTGCATCGCCAGCACGTCAGAAAGCTGATTTCCCACACTGTTACGTTCCCCCTTCTATCGCATTCAAGGCCTGTCACCAGTACAAAATCGCTCAAAACATGTTTTGCACATGTGGTCATACCATGCACATTGCATTTGTACAGCAGGTCACATATTTTTGGGGCCATCAACTCACAAGAGCAGTTGGCACTGCATTCCAAGATACCATAACAACATGCATGCTTACAAAACGTCTCAAAGGTTGCGCCTGCCTTTCAAAAATGGGTGCCCATGCATAAGGGTTCCAACTTGGAAGCGCACAATAGGTGCACATGCTAGACAGGTTCCCAACTTGGTAGTGCACAATAGGTGCACATGCTAGACTTGCATGACTTATATGAATGGATGTGGACACCCGAAGTTTGAAGCTCTTGTCAGTCTTGCAGCCTCCTATAAGGCTATTTGATCTGAGCTTTGTTGACAAACAGCCCAACATGTACCACTGCTTTGCTGGCCATCTTTGTCCATTGATGACTTGTTGACTTTGCTACCCATGGGCAGCTTTCGTTGCATCACAAAGCTGCAGTTCATGTAATGACTCTGCCTGCTGATAGTAATTATGGGCCCAAACCAGCACTGAATTGGACATTGCACAAAGTAATGGCAAAAATTGCAGCAGTCTAGACCTGCATCGAAGGGACTAGCGCAGTACAATCATCTGACGCCGCTCTCAGCTGCAATAAGTGTGCGCTCCTGTGCATGCTGTAATTTGCTGTGTTGCGCCCATGTCTCTGCTTCGCGAGATGATCAATTTTGCACCCAGAAACATGCGAACAAAGAATGGGCATGTCATGAGCAACATCTTATGCACGAAAAAGCCTCTGTCTTGTCTGTCTTCCATAGCTTCCCTGCCACCACAATTCTGTCACCAGCTGCAAAAGTACGAAGGCTAAGCCCGTCATTCATTGTGTAAGCCAGGTGTGCATGCGGGTGCTGCTCTTCCTTGCCGTTGACGCTGATCAGGTCCAGGCAAGAAACCATCAGCCTACTCTGCAAGCTCGATACAGCAAGTCTGCTATCACTTGACAGCTGTGTTTGGACTTCGCTGGTGCTGCCACCAGACTCCAGCTTGACCATCACTTGCTTGTAAGACGATATATCACGCTGGTCCAGAAGAAGCTCAGTCTCTGCACAAGCGTCGGCCAAAGCTACGCATGTGAAGCGATAGCGAGCCGAGGTGTGCAGTCAGAGTCAGCAAAAGACAGACAAGCTCGCAGGAAAGCACTGTCGTCGGCCATAACACACTGCGGTATGTTACCTGACTTGAGCATGTCAAGAGGCTTCGTGGGAGCGTCCATGCAAACACAAGATTTGGATGACAATGTGCTTGACTGGCCAGAGTGCCTGGATTTGATTCAAGACCAGCTACGGCCTCCTGCCTAGCTGTCTGTATTTAGATTCCAACAACTACAAGGCGTTTCTGAGTCTACAGGAGAGCACATTATACATTAAGCTTTGACTCCTAGGACTTGTGAGCTACCTGAGCTGACCAGGGGCTGCATGCTGCATTATCAGCCAAGCTCATGAGCTGATATATATAGTCTATTGACACAGTCCACAGCTGTGCTCGGTGTTCATATGTATCTCTGAAGCAGGCTGGCCTGAGCCTGCTCCTGAAACCTGCCGGTATGACGACAATATCAACACTTGCTCATAAGCATGTCACCTGTGGGTCTCAGGCTCTGCTGCAGCCCCAGGGGACCATCACAGCCCTGGGGGAACGAGTGTATTATGGGTATAGACATGTCAGTGACAGCGAGACTCTCAAACTTGACGTGTTATGTGAGAGCAGCATCAAGATGTTACCCCCCACCGGCTTGCAACTGCAGAGCTAGCGACCTGCTGTTGAGATACAGTGTACAGCGCTCAAGGTATGCTGCTGTCACACAGCAAGTACAACCGTACACTGCATGCATGCATCAACTGGAGTCCATGCCAGATTTGCATCGACATGCACATCTACATGCACTACGGCCTCTGCATAAACTCTGAGTCTTCTCTCAACCTGCAGGTATGTTACAGAAACTCGTTCTCGCATGGCATGAGCGTATAACTGGCATGTACCTGGCCACACAGGATGCTTTGCAACAGTGCAATGTTGGTGTGCATACATGACCTCCTTGAACAGATGACATCCCTGACTGCAGGCGTCTGAACATTGTACATATCCAGGATGCTTCAGCATGCTCATCAGCAACTTGGTTCACCCATTCTGTACGACTGTGAAGCAGCCTACATGCAAATGGAATGCTTGTTAGACCCTAAGGATCCTGTGGAGTGCTAGCGTAATCTTGAGTCATGTTTGTGTAGGACGTCCACAGGAGTGCTATCAACCTAGATGGGTGACAAAGAGTCCTTTCTGCAGCAAGTACACATGTTACCCGACAGGGTGCTTGACAGCTCTCAATCAGGGCATACCTGTTATCATGTTGCTGACCTGGAGGCATAAAGCTGATACCCCCGGCTCTGTACCTTTGAAGCAGCTCTATTGGTAGGAGACATGAACACCCCAGCTGCAATCAAATGCACAGGTCTAGGCCTCTTGGAGCCTTTACTGAATTTGGTTCAGGATTTGCTGATTGCTTAGTTGCAACTGATGCCTTATCAGCTGTTGAGATATGGAATGTCTGGCCATTCATTGGCTGTATTGTGTTAGGGGCGCAAGGTGGTGAAAAGCAGGTGTCAAGAAGTCCCAACTCAAAGCTGCTTGGCTGTCCAGCAGCTGTCTGCTTCAGCACAGGAGGCGCACCATCAGGCATGGCAGCAATCTGGCCGCTGGACAACTGCTTGTAGGCAAAACAGTGAGCAATGATGCTTGTATCCAAACCGATTGTACAGAGCTGCATGGTACAAACTGAAATGGGATATAGTCTGGCATCAAATGCAGTGCTTGCCACACTGCATACTTTCTCTGTGGCAGAACAAATACAATGTTGTCTGATGTGTTGCTGGTAAGATACTGCCTTTAACACACCACAAACATTCTCTTGCTCAAGGTGTCTGGTGTTACTATGTGAATATTGGCCTGAATTTGGGCCTCTGCTTTGGCCATCCATCTGGCCAGCTGAGTGTCAAGAGCGTGTCATTGCACTGCCCCTGCTTAGTGCAGCAGATCAACTGAGGCATGCCATGCTGAGCTGTGAACACACACGCTTTCCTGCACAGCACACAGGCTATGAACCATGAACAGATGTCATGCCGCCCAGATGAAGCCCTCTCAAGTACACAAAGAGGATGTTCTGGTAGCGCATAGCTGGAGAATCACTGCTTTGACTGTCAGCTGCGCCTCGCAGTCTGGGCACCACCAGAATTGTGGCAGATGTGCAGCTTCTGAGGCTAGGAGGAAGACAGTGTAGGGCCTGTGCCCCAGAAAATTTTGGTAGGTCCATTCCGGATAACATAAACTGCAGGACAAGCAAACACAAAACAATGTTTGTGCTGTGTTGAATTACAAAACTGGACATTGCAGTTGCCCGCTTGACACCTGCTGTGCTGATGGCAAAAGCCTACCAGTATTTACATGAAGACCATGACTTCCACATCCCAGATATGGGCCACATTTGCTGATCAATTTCCTCTTCAAGTGTTTGACTGTTCAAAGATGAGGTGCTGAGATGTGTTCTGGTTGCTAGGGTTAAGACTACTCTAATAACATGTTTGTGAATAACGGGTTTTGGTGCTGCCAATAACAGTTCTCACACGTGACTCAGATGTACATCTAGTCATCCTCAATGCTCAAACCTGCAGATTGACCATGATGCCAAATGCGAAATTTGTGCCTCCAAAATAAGTGTGACATGTCGTGCATGCCTTCAACAAAATAGCCCTTGATGATGAGGAGACACTCATCATCAGACAGCTGGTGCGGTTATGATATCGCAACTTTTGCTGCCATCTTTTGCTGTCAGTGGACACGTAAAGAAAACCAGCATAACTCAGCTAGTACAACGAAGCTTGCAGTGCTGTCCCAAACGCCAAGCATACGCCTCAGAAGTTGCCCATGCGTAAGCATCACCTATCCCTCCATCAACACCCCACACTTCGCCAGCATAGCTCAAAATGGGTAGCACCTGGCTGCCCAAAAGCTTGCGTAGTGATTTAGGATCAGAAATGGACCAAGAGCACATCTGCGGTTCATACAATGCATTGCCTTTGAAGGCAAAAAAGTTTAAGCAGCAGACTCTGAGAGACAAGCTGCGACTCGTGGCGAGATGCCATGTGCTGAATTTCTGGCCGCATGAGTTTCAAACCCAAGATACTTGTATGACTCTACTCGCTTCACTTCATTGCCATAACACATGAAAGCTTGACATGCGCTGCATGTCATGTAGCCTTTGATCCAAAAGTGTAACCACTTTGGTCTTGACCAGATTGGCACCGTGCGGCACTAAGTTGCCTTAAGGGCAAAAGCTTTGATCACAAGAACTGTCGCAATGCGTCAAGCTGCCTCTGCAGCCCTGGTGCTGTTGTATGCCTAATGTGGTCATTCAGCATGTAGTAGCACTGGAATCAGTATGCCTGATGGAGGGAGGGTGCCTCTGTGACCATCAAGTGCTGCTCAGTCGCAGGTCAGCTCTTTATCACATGGGGCGCAGCACAACTGGACCAGCACGTGGAGCGCAGCACTGGGCGCAGCATGCAACTGTCGGCATGAGCACCGAGCAGCGCAACCACAAAAGGCATACATTCAGCTGGTTGAACAAAGGCGACCCGGTGCAAGTGCGAAACGAGCAGGCAGCAGGAATGTCTTCAGACGAGCTGGCGTCTGCCGGGGTCGGACGAGTTTTCTTTCAGAAGGCTTCACCGCTACTCAGGTGCAGGCGACTTAGCATTTCCGGCCGATTTTGTAAGACTACCTCATGCATGGCATTCGGTGCTGTCACGCTACCCCTGAGACGCCAATCTTGGCAACCCATGTGCACTGCATACATGTTTGGAAGTCAATCTTTTTACGCTGCAGGCTGGCTGACGATCCCTCACCGTAACTCTTGTACAAGCTTTGACACTACTTGCTGTAGCACTTTTGTCAATGCCTGAGTAGTACTCGGACTTTGACAAGCACAGGCAGCAGCTTGGTACAACTCACAAGCTGTACAAGAGCCTGATGGCGGGTCAGTTGAAAATCCAGCGCAGCCTGCTTTGCTACTGCTTTTTTCAAGGCGACTTTGCCTTTGCTCCCTTTCTGAAGCAGCTGGCTGAACTTCTTTGCAATAGACTACTTGCTGCGAGCTTCAGCTACTGGGGCCAGACCATATCCTCCCATGAAGATGCATGAAGTGCAGGATCATGTGGCTAATGTCCACCTGTTGTCGTGCTGCTTAGGCTTTGAATGCAAAACGTCTGAATGACACACACTCCTGGTCTAGCTTGAGCTCCCAGACGGAGCTGTGGCAGGTCTCAGTGCTTCAGAGAACCCAGTGCTCAGGGGCAACCTACTGCTATTACCTGCTGCGGACAGGCCGTTCTTCTTTGTGGGTAAGCCCCGGGAAGTGCAGAAAACATTGCGCACACTTCTACCGGAGGCCCCATCAAGTCAGGCTCAACGTGCTCTAAACATGGTGTCGCGTGTAGCCTGTTGCAGCAGCCTTGTGCATCATGAGGGTCAGCACTTCTGGCTACCAACAGCAGATGAGCATATTGCAAGGAACCATCTGAAAGAAGCCGACCTGCAATCTGTCGAAGACATTTTGAATCCTGCTCTGCATGGCAATGCTGCTCTTAGTGTTGTGTATGGCTCAGAGCATGCAGTTGCTTGGGAGGACTGATGGTGTAGAATGTGCACTGTCAAGCATCAAAATTCCAACACAGCTATTTTTTGCTGTGCCATACGCTTAGATGTCTATGTTGCACATGGGCGTATGTTACAACCCCTGCCAGGCCCCATAATCTCTTGGATGCTTGCAAGCATCCAGCCCACTGACGACTTTATGTATGTTTGTTGTGCTAGTTTCCAGCCTTGTGCACATCTTGAAAAAGATTGGTGGCCTGAATCAAATATACCATGACATTTCTAACATGCAATGCTTTTGCAGGTCGCTAGATGGCATCCACTGTGACTTTGCAATTTGGGGGTCTCACCGAGATAATTCCCCTTGTTGATGGCAGGGTCCACATCCCCACTATTAAAGACACGTTTGAGCTACGTGTGGCAAAGATTAACGCCGTCTTAGCATCAGCAGACAGTCAGGGCTTTAGTCATGCAAAATTCAATTCTGGAGACACCCTCAACATCAGCGGCACTCCAGCTGAAGTTTCTGCCATACCAGGTACCCTGCAATCCTGTGCAGTCCAGTAGTTGGATGCTGACTGTAATGAGCTGGTCAAGAAAACCTTGCAAGATTACCTTATGCACAGCAGTTAAATAAGCCTTAGAGGCTCCTGGTAAACACTCAATTGAGGTTTGTATTGACCATGTCAATTTGTATGCACTCCATTCAGTTCTGCACGTCCAGTTGCTTGTCTATAACTTCAAACAGCTGCGGTGTTGTGACAATTGATGGCTCCCTGCACCCTGGCCTTTTCTTGAACAGGCTAGCAACAACTGCGTGCGCCTCAGGTCGGCATCTCTGGCTTGCATTTCCTTTAACAAACAATTTTGCACACTGTTGTGTGATGTGACACACTGTTTTTTAGTCAGCACGAGACTTTTGAAAATCACCTAGCTACCTGCAACCTTACATCGTTTGTGAGCAGAATCAATGCAGTCTCTCAGCATCATCTGTGGCTGGAGGGTTTGCTGTTGATCTTACAGCACAACTAAGAGGTGTTTTGCACACAGCAGCAGAGCAAAAGCAACACAGCCTCTCAGCCTTGTCTGTAGCTTGAGGCATACCCAACTTGCCTGCATGTTCACAAAGCTTCCGAGCACATACAGTGCACCTCTCAGCCTTGTCTTTGGCTTGAGGGTCTGCTTTGATCTTAGGATGTACCCAGCTTGCTTGTGACTTCACCTCCTGCCTTGATGGACAAGCTTCTAAGGCAGTTCCAGTTGCTAGTTGCACAACACCTGAGTGTTTCCCTGCAGAAGCTGGTAGAAGTGCACATGTTGATACCATTAAGGTACTTCAGAATCTGCTGAAACCCCTTGAAAACTGGCCTTCACCGCAAGACTTCTTCCAATACCTGATACAACCAGATGGGCGGAAGATTCCCGTTTCAAAACGCGCCTTTGCAAAGGTATTGACTGCTCTTAGTCAGGACAACTTCCAGCAGATTTTGTTGCTGCAAAAACTCTAATGTCACCGCCAAGCACAAGCATGCTGTTGTCAATTGCCTTGGATCAAGTTGGTCCTATCTGCTACATGCAGCTTTGGTGCAGCGACTTGATATGGTATTGCAGGCACAATCTCCAGACATATTGGTTGTTGACAACACCTTGTGCTTGGCCATGCCTAATGCTGTCATAAAAGTTACACCTGATGTTGGAGGAGAAGACAAGACAACAGCCATGATGGCGATGTGTATTCCAATGGTCATACAAGAGATGCTTCAGGTATGCATTGCTATGTGACTGTGATGATTGGTACAGCTAACGATTTAAAATGCCTGGTCTAATTTTACACATGTGCAACTCTCTGACATCTGAGCTCGCAGGAGCTTATGGCCCCCCCTACTTCTGAGTATCACGTTGAACTATTCCACTCGAGCAGCAAAACAGAGGACAGAAGCCAGGATCCATCTGGGGTTCTGCAGAAGCTTGACAGGCCAGACATGCTGATTATGGTAGCCAGCGCCACAAGCTTTGTGTTGGACAGGACAAGGTATCTCAAGTTGCATGTGCTTTCACTCCATCTCACTGCCAGCAGTCTCATTGCACTCAGAGGTGAAGGGTCTGCCATGAAAAGTCATTTCTGCAGGGCCAAGGTAACGAACGTCAAAGTGTGACAGAGCTTGAGGGCTATGTGAAGGGAGGTCTTGCACCCTTGCACTATGGGACCATCAAATATCTACCATGCTATGCAGCTGCTGGCTCTCGAGTCACGTTTGGCCTGTTCAATGACATTGGCAAGGTCAGCTTCGAAAGCATTGTATTTGAAGGAGCCAAATGCCTCTGGCACGCCATTCCTATGACTTGCATTTCAGCTTCCTGCCAGTTGCTGTTGCTAGCAAGATACCGGTAGCATCGTAAAGAGTTTCCACGAGAGAGATGATGCATTGACCGGCATGCTTACCCAGGCCTTTGGACCTGATGGCATGCATACACTGCCAGACATACCAGATAACAATGTTGTAGGTGACATGGATGCAGCAGACGTTTGACATGACGGTTGCTTCGCACCGGGCCTTGCTTGTGTTTGTTGTGGTGAATTTGCTCCGATGGTTTACACTCATGGCCAAGGCGTTGCCAGAGAAAAGATTCCGGATACAGTTGTTGGAGACATGGCGCCGCAGCTCGCATGTGACCATCACCTTTCAGCCGGGTGGCAGGTACAGCATTTAGTTTGGCTTGTTTATGACTTACAAAGTACAAGGCCACGTAAAAGAGTAACGTGCTTGAGCCCTTGGTTCATGATATTGCAACATCACCAAGGGGTTTTCTTGCAGAGTGAGAAAGCAGATCAGACAGTTTGACATGTGGGCTGAAGAGCACAGTCCAGGCAGCAGCCTAGAGTTTCTTCAGAAAGTTTACCACATTGCTCAAGGCAGTCAATGTCTAGCACATGCCCTTGAAGCTCCTGCTCGTGTTGGGAGAGCCCAGCAATATGAAGTCATCCTTGAATCATATGGACCTCAAGGCAACCCTATGACCCTGCGGGTATGACAGCCCATGTAGTTTACCCCATTGTTGTGTCCATTGCATGGCATTGGCATGTCCAGCTTTGGCCTCTACATTGTTGTTTTGTTTTATTTTGTGCATTGAATGCAGGAGGTCCAGAGATACTGCCATGACTGTTGTGCGGCAGCCAAAGCTCTGCATGCAATTTCAGTTGTCATGCGAGACTTTAGAATTCCAAATGTGCTCACACGCAATGGAGCCGAGGGCAGCTATGTCATCGTTGATCTAGAATTGCTGGACCAGACAAGCATCCTTGGACACTTGACTACTTACAAGATTGGGATCACCACACTCTGAATCAGGTAAAGCTTGTCATGCGCTCATACAACCTCACGGATTGCAACCATGTGTATTGGTTTAAAAGGGCTTTTTGGTACTTCTACAGCCTAGGAACAAGTGCTGTATGTGCTTGTTGATCATGATGTTTGACTGCAAGCCCATGTTTATCAATCTGCAAGACTGTGACTTTGCAGGAGGGACAGTATGACACTTTCTCAGACATGTACCAGATTGGCAAGCTGATAGAAGGGCTGCCGTTCTGGGGAAGCAGCGTCCGACCTCCAATGCTGTTGTCTTTTGTGAGTGAGCTGAAGTCAAAGCAGCTGTCTGCTTCAAAAGCTTTGCAACACACCTGGATTACGGCCCTTTGCTAGGTTGTGTTGTTGTTTGCGTATTGAGCCATGTGTTTGTTTGCAAGAGAGTTTGTTTATTGTACCATGCTCGCTTTGGTCACCCCCGCTAGTCATGCCTATAACCAAAATTAAGTGTTCTGATTTCAGCCAGCTTTTCATGTCAATTTGACATTGTCAAAGAGCAACACAACTGGACGGTAGAATTTGCACTGGAGACTTGAATAGAGTTGTGCCGCCTACGTGCTCAGTGCATCCGTTCAGGTCAGCATCACGTGGGGCGCAGCACAACTGGGCCAGCACGTGGAGCGCAGCACTGGGCGCAGGCTGCAACTGTCGGCATGAGCACCGAGCAGCGCAACCACAAAAAGCATACATTCAGCTAGTTGAACAAAGGCGACCCGGTGCAAGTGCGAAACGAGCAGGCAGCAGGAATGTCTTCAGACGAGCTGGCGTCTTCCGGGGTCGGACGAGGCTTCACCGCTACTCAGGTGCAGGCGACTCAGCATTTCCGGCCGACTTTGTAAGACTACCTCATGCATGGCATTCGGTGCTGTCACACTACCCCTGAGACGCCAATCTTGGCGACACGTGTGCACTGCATACATGTTTGGGAGTGCCTAAGCTCTGCTGATCGCGAGCAAGAATCCTGATAACGAGGTTATCCGTGTCGTATCTGGGTGGCTGCAAGCAGCCAAGGCCGTTGTATGTAGCAGTGTGACATCAGCACGTTTTCAGGTCGCGGCGTCGGCACAAAGAGACGACAACTTGCAGCCCGTCACAGACACCATAATACTTTCCGGAGGATCAGAAGACGACTCATATCATGTTGAGCCCAGTTTGCAAGCTATTCAGCGGCCCCCTGGCCATATGGAAGCTGGTATCCCCTGTCACAGTGTCTGTCTGCTGCTCAAAGTGTACGCATGTTATCACTGCTGCAAAATGACAACATTAAATGCCACACATACAGAGCTTCAGTGCCAGGTTGTTATCAAGCAGCATGGGCAGACCATGTTGGCAGATGATGTGCGTACATATCATCCAGTCATGTTGCGTGTTGTGCAGGCAAAGCTTGTGCGAGTTGCAAGCAAAGAAGTAACTGTGATCAGCTCAATGTCTGTGGCAGCTGTAATGAGCCTGTACATCTGTACTGCACAGCAAGCCTGCTATGGCCACTGTCACAATACTGCTACTTCTGCCAGCCATGCAAAGAGGAACCGCACTTACGAGGAGCTGTTTTCGAGGTGACTCTGCGTCACTCATTTCACATCGTTGGTTTTCCGCAAGAGTCAGGCATGCTTTGACAGGCATGCTTGCAAGGCTGAATCTGCAACAGCCTGTCAATTTTTTCACACAGGGTCTATTGGCAGTGGTATGCTGTCAAAGTTGTTTCACCGCATGACATCAGGCAATGATTTTGATTATAGGTGACTGCAATGGAGGCACAGCAAAATGGAAAGGTTATAGTGTACATATGTTATCTTGTTACATTGTTATTTTCAGGCAGGTCAACAGGACTGCTATGGCGCAGAGGCCCCATCACATGCTGCAGTCATGATCATCATAAATACTGTTCCAACAGTTTGATCGCATTCTGCTTTGGATTGCTTGCAGGCCCTGTCCTTCCATGGGAAAGCAGGGGCCACTGTCAGGCAGATAGAGGAGTTTGTACAAGAGCGTCAGGACAGCTGTCTTGAGGAGCAAGCTAGCAAGTCATACGAGAAGAAGACATATGAAAAGTTACGGGGAAGCCACGAGAGTGTGCGAAGTCTACTCACACGGGTATCAATGACAGTCCCACATGTGCTGTGACTGCAAAATCCCTGTTGCAACTCCAATGATACACTTGCATCTTGGCAGCTGGCATACAGGTTTTGTTGTCCTGAAATGAAAATGCCAAGTGAAACAGCCCAAGTTCCATTCAGCAAACAGGCAGCAGCTTCATGAGTTGCCGGTGATGTGTGCAGATGGCACACAGCAATCAAGGCAAGAACATTGGGTTTCAGGTTGAGGTGGCTCCACAAAGCGGGAGCACCAGAACAAGTGAGAAGTACCGGCTCAAGCTTGAAAACCAAGCAGACTGGGACTTACCGCCAGGTGCTCACTCTGCATCTCAGCAGCATATCTGTTCTTGATGCTGGCCTTGTATGACAGTGCAGTCTCTACACTATAAGCACAACAAGTTCAGCTAGCATACCTTCAGTGCACCTGTAACAATGCCCAGAGGCACTGCACAACAGTCAAACCACAGCAGCCCTCCTAATTTGACCACATCATTTAAAGGAGCTTTTGTTTGTGATCGGGTGCGGCATGGCTTCTCAGTGGTTCTTTCTCAATACAGAGGCTGGGTGTGTTGAGGAGACAGGCTTCTGCATGCAAGAATGGATGCAGCGTGTTGCAGAGAGTGGTCAGGACACAAGTGCAACGAATAATGCCAATCGGCGCCTATTCAGAGAGCTAGATGACAGGTACAGAGGGCACTCATTGCTTGTAGCTGCATACCAACTGATGATCCTGTTTCGGGGTGTGTGT
>JAABUP010007993.1_pt1 | contig 13748 bp, 10 predicted proteins | sample 5559201 | NCBI WGS metagenome assembly JAABUP01 (sample SAMN10711887, study PRJNA513373) | rock metagenome | isolation source: Antarctica rocks | place: Antarctica | reverse complement strand
GGCCGGGTGCGATCGCGGTGCTCGCCAGGGTGGCGTCTGCGCAGGGCGGCGTCTGCGCACACCCGCTGGTCACTGCGCACATTGCGGGGGGTGTGCGCGGAGGTCAACGGGTGTGCGCAGAGGCAGCGGCGCCCGCGAGCCGCCCCTTGCCACCCCGAGCGTCGACCATCAGCCATCCGGGCGTTGCGCGGTCTCCGCCGCGCGGGCGGCAAAGACCCCGTCGGGCACCCGTCCGTCGGCGTCGATAGGGGTCCACGCCTGGCCCGGCTCCCAGTGCGAGCCGCATCCGGCGCAGACGAACAGCTGCTTTGCGGCCCGGCTGGAGCGCCACGAGCACAGCGAGCGGCACGGGTTCACCACGAGGGCGCCGGGGGCACTGGCCGTCACGAGCGACGATGATGCCGCACATGAGTGCACGGCTGACGGCCCGGGTACACGGAGACGTCCAGGGCGTGGGTTTCCGATGGTGGACCCGCGCACGGGCACTGGAGCTGGGGCTGGTCGGCAGCGCGAGCAACCAGTCCGGCGGGCGGGTGCTGGTGGTGGCCGAGGGGACGCGGGCGGAGTGCGAGCAGCTGCTGGCCGCACTCCGCAGCGGCGCCACGCCCGGACGGGTCGATCTGGTGGTCGAGCACTGGGACACCTCCCGGGGTGGGCTGTGCGGCTTCGTCGAAAAGTAGCGGTGCACCGGTAAGTTCACCGCTCGTGCACCTGAAGAGCCTGACGCTGAAGGGCTTCAAGTCCTTCGCCTCGGCCACCACGCTGCGCTTCGAGCCAGGCATCACCTGCGTGGTCGGACCCAACGGCTCGGGCAAGTCGAACGTCGTCGACGCGCTCACGTGGGTGATGGGGGAGCAGGGAGCGAAGGCGCTGCGCGGGGGCAAGATGGAAGACGTCATCTTCGCCGGCACCGCCGGGCGTGCGCCACTGGGCCGCGCCGAGGTCACCCTGACCATCGACAACGCCGACGCCGCCCTGGCCATCGACTACGCCGAGGTGTCCATCACCAGGCGCATGTTCCGCGACGGAGCCAGCGAGTACGAGATCAACGGCAGCGCCTGCCGCCTGATGGACGTCCAGGAGCTGCTCAGCGACTCCGGCATCGGCCGCGAGATGCACGTGGTCGTGGGGCAGGGCCGCCTGGCCAGCATCCTCGAGTCGCGCCCCGAGGAGCGCCGCGCCTTCATCGAGGAGGCCGCGGGGGTGCTCAAGCACCGCAAGCGCAAGGAGCGGGCGGTCCGCAAGCTCGACGCCATGCAGGCCAACCTCACGCGCCTGTCCGACCTCACCGGTGAGCTGCGCCGACAACTCAAGCCGCTGGGCCGTCAGGCTGAGGTGGCCCGGCGAGCCCAGACCGTGCAGGCCGATCTGCGCGACGCCCGCCTGCGCCTGGCCGCCGACGACCTGGTGACCCGTCGCGCGGAGTTGGCCAGGGAATCCTCCGACGAGGCCGCTGCGCGCGGTGAGCAGGAGCGGGTGCAGGCCGAGCTGTCGGCTGCCGAGGCAGCCCTGACCCGGGGTGCGGCGGCGATGGCCGAGCTCACACCGGCCGCCGCCCGCGCGCAGGAGACGTGGTACCTGCTGTCGGCGCTGTCCGAACGCCTGGCTGCGACCGTGCGGGTGGCCGCTGAACGCACCCGCCACCTGGGCACCCCCCCCGTCTCGGAACGCCCACGCCACGACCCCGCCGAGCTCGAGGAGGAGGCCACCCGCTCCGCGGCGCTGGAAGCCGAGCTGGCCGGGGCCGTCGAGAGCACCCGAACGGCCCTGGCCAGCTCGCAGGCGCACCGGGCGGAGCTGGAGCGGGCCCTGACTGCGCTCGAGCGGCAGCACCTCGCTGCACTGCGTGCGGTAGCCGACCGTCGTGAGGGGCTCACCCGCATGTCCGGCCAGGTCGACACGCTGCGGTCGCGGGCCGAGTCCCGCGCAGCCGAGCTCGACCGGCTCTCCCTCGGCGTCGCCGACGCCCGCGATCGCGGGCGGCTGGCCCAGGCGGAGTTCGACCTGGTAGCGGCCCAGGTGGGTGAGCTCGACGCCGGGGAGCTGGGCCTGGACTCCCAGCACGAACGTGCCGTCGCGGCGCTGGAGGCTGCGCGGGTCCGGGTGGCGGAGCTGGTGACCGCCGAGCGGGCCGCCGCGCAAGAGGTCGCCTCGGGCCGCGCGCGCGTCGACGCCCTGGCGGTGGGCCTGAGCCGGAAGGACGGGGTCGCGTGGCTGCTCGAGCACGGCTCGCCCGGGCTGGTGGGGGCGGCCGCACGGTTGCTGCGCGTTCGTCCGGGATACGAGGTGGCGGTGGCCGCGGCGCTCGGTCCGGCCGCCGAGGCCGCCGTGGTGGAGGGGGCGGCAGCCGCGCTCGAGGCACTGCGGACCCTCAAGGACGGCGACGGCGGCCGTGCGGGGCTCCTGGTGCGCGGCGCGCCCGATCGGCAGGCGCCCAACGCCGAGCCGGGTCCGGGCGCGCAGTGGGCGTTGGATCTCGTGGAATGCGACGCGGCCCTGCGGCCGGCCGTGGCGGCGGTGCTCGACGACGTGGTCGTGGTGGACGACCTCGCGGGGGCGGCGGAGCTGGTCGCAGCTCGACCGGTCCTGCGCGGCGTCACCCGGGACGGTGACCTGGTGGGGTCGGGTTGGGTAGCCGGCGGATCCGACCGGCCGCCGTCGACGCTGGAGGTGCAGGCCGCGGTGGACGAGGCCGCGCGCGTCCTGAACGACGACCAGCTGCGCGTTGGCGAGCTGGTGGCCGCCCTGTCCGGCGCGCGGGCCGAGCAGGCTGCCCACGCGGAGGCCGCCGAGCAGACCCTGGCCGCGTTGAACTCCTCCGACGCCGCGATGGCCGCAGTGTCCGCTCAGCTCGGTGCCCTCGGCCAGGCCATCCGGTCGGCCGCAGCGGAGGTCGAGCGGCTGAGTGCCCAACGCACCGCACTCGACGAGCGGCACGCCGACGACGTGGCCGCCCTGCAGGAGCTGACTGAACGGCTGAGCCTTGCCCGTGCCGGGCCGGGGGAGCAGGAGCCCACCACGGCCGCCCGCGACCGCGCCGCCACCGAACTGGAGCAGGCGCGCGCGGTCGAGCTGGAGGCGCGCCTGGAGCTGCGCAGTGCCGAGGAGCGAGCGGCCGTCCAGCGTGGCCGCGCCGACTCCCTACGCCGCAGCGCGCAGGCCGAGCGCGACGCCCGGGCCCGCGCCGAGGCGACATTGCGGACCCGGGCGCACGCCGCGGAGCTGGCAGCTGCCGTGATGTCCGGCGGGGAGCGCGCGCATGACCGAGTGGCGCAGCTGCTGGTGCAGGCTGCGGCGGAGCGCGACGCGGTCACGGCCCGCCGCGCCGCGGCGGAGCACCAGCTGACCGCCATCAGGGAACAGGCCCGCGCCCTGAGCCAGCAGCTGGTCGCGCTCACCGACGCCGTGCACCGCGACGAGGTGCTCCGCGCACAGGCGACGTTGCGCATCGAGGCGCTCGAGACCTCGATCGGCGAGCAGCTCGGCGTCGGCCTCGACGAGTTGGTGGCAGAGTTCGGCCCGGACGTGTTGCTGCCACCGAGCGGGCAGGAACTCGCGGAGTTCGAGCTGGCGACCGAGCGTGGCGAGCAGGTCCGCGCCCCGCAGCTACAGCCCTTCGATCGGGCCACCCAGCAGCGCAGGGCGCGGCGCGCGGAGCAGGACCTCGCCGTGCTGGGGCAGGTCAACCCCCTGGCGCTGGAGGAGTTCGCCGCGCAGCAGGAGCGTCACCAGTTCTTGGCCACCCAGCTGCAGGACGTCAGGGACGCTCGACGGGACCTGCTCGGCGTGGTCGCCGACGTCGACGCCCGCATCCTGGAGGTGTTCAGCGCGGCGTACACCGACGTCGCGGCCGAGTTCGGAGCCGTGTTCGCCACCCTCTTCCCCGGTGGGGAGGGGCGCCTGGTGCTCACCGATCCCGACGACATGCTCACCACGGGCATCGAGGTGGAGGCACGTCCACCGGGCAAGAAGGTCAAGCGCCTGTCGCTGCTGTCGGGTGGGGAGAAGTCGCTGACGGCCGTCGCCATGCTGGTCGCGATCTTCCGGGCCCGACCGTCACCGTTCTACGTCATGGACGAGGTGGAGGCCGCGTTGGACGACACCAACCTCCAGCGGCTGATCACGCTGTTCGGGCAGCTGCGGGAGCGCTCTCAGCTCATCGTCATCACGCACCAGAAGGCGACGATGGAGGTGGCCGACGCGCTCTACGGCATGAGCATGCGCGGTGACGGCATCACCACGGTGATCTCGCAGCGAATGCCCGGCCAGGACGCGGTCGCTGGGGCAGCGCCCTGAGCGTCGACGTACCCGCTCGCACCCGCGGCCCATGGCGTCCCCGCGCGGCTGCGAGGATGCTCCGGTGACCACAGGCCTTTGGATCGCGATCGCCGCCGCCGCCGCCGTGGTGGTGATCCTGCTTATCGGGTTGGTGCTGCGCAGGCGGCGTCGGATCCGCCTGGAGGCGCCCAGCGTCCCGGAGGTTCCGCAGGGGTACCGGGCGGGCAGCGGCTTCACCTTCACCCGTGGTGGTGAGGCCGACCCGGCGGTAGCTGCCCCGCGGGATGAGCGCACGGAGGTCGACGGCCAGCCTGGGGTGGGCGAGGACGCCGCGGTGCCGCGCGACGCACCCAAGCGTGAGTTGGTCGACCTATCGCTGCCCGACGTCGACACCACGGCCGCGGTGCCCGCTCCGCGCGTCGAGGCTGCCGCCGCGCCCGAGCCGGCTCCGCCGGACCGCCTCGATGGCATGGAGCCCACCGCTGGACGGCTCGAGCGGCTGCGCGGACGCCTGGCCCGATCGCAGTCCGCCGTCGGCGAGAGCCTGCTGGGGCTACTCGGTGCCGGTGACCTCGACGAGGACTCGTGGGAGGAGGTGGAGGACACGCTGCTCATCGCCGATCTGGGCAGCGCCACCTCCGCTGCCGTCGTGCACAGCCTCCGCGCGGAGATCGCGCGGCGCGGCGTGCGGACCTCCGCGCAGGCCCGGGCACTGCTGCGGGAGGTGCTCGTGGCCGAGCTGCACCCGGAGATGGACCGTGCCATCGCCGCCCTGCCGCACGACGACCATCCCTCGGTGCTGCTCGTCGTGGGTGTCAACGGCACCGGCAAGACCACCACCACCGGCAAGCTCGCCCGGGTGCTGGTCGCCGACGGCCGACGGGTGTTGCTGGGCGCCGCCGACACGTTTCGCGCAGCGGCCGCCGAGCAGCTGACCACGTGGGGTGAGCGCGCCGGCGCTGAGGTGGTGCGCGGCAAGGAGGGCAGCGACCCGGCCGCGGTGGCCTTCGATGCCGTCAGCCGCGGCACCGCGACCGGGGTGGACGTCGTGCTCATCGACACCGCCGGGCGGCTGCACACCAAGACGGGCCTGATGGACGAGCTGGGCAAGGTCAAGCGCGTGGTGGAGAAGAAGGCCGCGGTGGACGAGGTGCTGCTGGTGCTCGACGCCACCACCGGGCAGAACGGGCTCACCCAGGCGCGGGTCTTCACCGAGGTCGTGCAGATCACGGGGGTCGTACTCACCAAGCTGGACGGCACGGCCAAGGGCGGCATCGTGTTTCAGGTGCAGCGCGAACTCGGTGTGCCCGTCAAGCTGGTGGGGCTGGGTGAGGGCCCGGATGACCTGGCTCCCTTCGAGCCCGCCGCGTTCATCGACGCCCTGCTGGGCTGACGCGCGCCCGTACCCGGCCGCCGGGCCCGGCGCCGCCCGCGCGGCCGAGGGAGGCGTCACGGTCGTCGCGCGGCCTCCTTGGACGACCCGCGGGCCTGCCTCGGCGTTGGCGGGGTGTCGGCGGGGTGTCGGCGGTTCGACCGGGACTGCCTGGGACACAGGAACGTAACACGAGGCGCCCGTTCGTTCACCTGGCCGCAACAGCGCAGGGTCGTGGGTGAAACACGCGGTGCGGAACCTTCTCCGGAAGACGACGGCCCTGGTTCACCTGGCCGCGGCTGGACAGAGAGGAGGCCCACGTGGATTTCCCCGTACTCGGTGCCGCTGACACGGGCGACACCGCCTGGATGTTGGCCAGCTCGGCCCTGGTGCTGCTCATGACCCCCGGACTCGCGTTCTTCTACGGCGGCATGGTCCGGGCGAAGGGCGTGCTGAACATGATGATGATGAGCATCGGCGCGATGGGTGTGGTCGGGGTGCTGTGGGTGCTCTACGGCTACTCGGTGGCCTTCGGCCAGGACAAGGGCAACCTCTTCGGTGACCCCACGCAGTACTTCGGGCTCAAGGGCCTCCTCGGCGGCACCTACCTGGCCACAGCCGCCGTCCCCGCGTCGGGCACCACCGCTGCCGTGGACGCTGTGCCGTCGATGATTCCGCTGGCCGGCACGATTCCGGCGACGGTGTTCGTCGCGTTCCAGGCGATGTTCGCCATCATCACCGTCGCGCTCATCTCCGGCGCCGTCGCCGACCGCATCCGCTTCGGACCGTGGCTGCTGTTCGCGGGCCTGTGGGCCACCTTCGTCTACTTCCCCATCGCGCACTGGGTCTTCGCCTTCGACGGCGTCACCGCAGCGAACGGTGGGTGGATCGCCAACAAGCTCAAGGCCATCGACTTCGCCGGTGGGACCGCGGTGCACATCAATGCCGGTGCGGCCGGCCTGGTGCTCGCGATCGTCCTCGGCAAACGCCGCGGCTGGCCCACCGAGGCGATGCGTCCACACAACCTGCCGTTCGTCATGCTGGGCGCCGGGCTGCTGTGGTTCGGCTGGTTCGGGTTCAACGCCGGCTCCGCCGTCGGCTCCAACGGCATCGCCGGGGCCACCTTCGTCGCCACCTTGGTCGCCACCTGTGCCGCGATGCTCGCGTGGCTGCTCACCGAACGGCTGCGGGACGGACACGCCACCAGCCTCGGCGGCGCATCCGGCATCGTGGCCGGTCTGGTCGCGATCACCCCGTCCTGCTCGTCGGTCAACGTGGTCGGTGCGCTCGCGATCGGTTTAGCGGCCGGCGTCCTGTGCGCCCTGGCAGTGGGTCTGAAGTACCGGTTGGGGTTCGACGACTCACTCGACGTGGTCGGAGTGCACCTCGTCGGGGGCATCGTGGGCACGTTGATGGTGGGGATCGTCGGGGCACCCGAGGCACCCGCGGCGGTCACCGGGCTCTTGTACGGTGGGGGTGTCACGCAGCTGGGCAAGCAGGCGGTTGGCGCGGGCGCCGTGCTGCTTTACTCCTTGGTGGGTACGGCCATCATCGCGTTGGCCATCAAGTACACGATCGGGCTGCGGCTCGACGACGAGTCCGAGGCGATGGGGATCGACGAGTCGGAGCACGCCGAGACGGCGTACGACTTCGCCACCCTGGGAACATTGAGCCGCGCGACCGCCGGCGTCAGCAACAAGGCGCCGGCCACGGCCGGCATGGAGGTGGGAGCGAAATGAGGCTGATCACGGCGATCATCAAGCCCTTCACCCTGGAGGACGTCAAGACCGCGCTCGAGCAGATGGGCGTCCTCGGTATGACCGTCAGCGAGGTCCAGGGTTACGGCCGGCAGAAGGGCCACACCGAGGTGTACCGCGGAGCGGAGTACTCCGTCGACTTCGTTCCCAAGGTGCGGGTCGAGGTGGTGGTGGACGAGGGCGTGGCCGACAAGGTCGTCGACGCAATCGTCGAGGCTGCGCGGACCGGCAAGATCGGTGACGGCAAGGTCTGGGTATCCCCGGTGGAGACGGTGGTGCGGGTACGCACCGGCGAGCGGGGAACGGATGCGCTCTGACCCCACCGGGTCCGACGCTCCTGGTCCGACGGGCGCAGCGGCACCGGCGCAGCGATCAGCCGATACCGCTGCTGCGCCCGCCGCCGGGGGTAGTGACGCCGCTGCCGACCTGGTGCGCGCCCGGTCGGCACTGCTGAACGCCGGGCCGGAGCGGCTGAACGCCGGGCAGCTTCGCGACGCCCTCGTGGACCTGCACGAGTTCTGGCTCAGCACCAGGGCCACCGAGCTGGGGATACGCGCCGGAAGCGGGATGGCCATCGTGGCGGTCGGCGGACTCGGTCGCCGCGAGTTGCTGCCGCACTCCGACCTCGACCTGGTGCTACTGCACGACGGCAAACGGGGCGCGGCACTGTCGGAAACCGCGGACGCGCTGTGGTACCCGCTGTGGGACGCGCACATCAAGCTCGACCACAGCGTGCGCACCCCCGAGCACGCCGTCAAGGTGGCGGCCGACGACCTGACGGCCGCGCTCGGGCTCCTTGCGGCACGGCACATCGCCGGCGACGGCGTCCTGTCGTCGGCGCTGGTCGCCGCGGTCGGCCAGCAGTGGCGTGCGCAGATCCGCGGCCGTTTCGGCGAGCTCGTGGAGCAGGCCAGCGCGCGCTGGCAGCGCAGCGGGGAGATCGCGCACCGCATCGAGCCCGACCTCAAGAACGGCCGCGGTGGCCTGCGCGACCTGGAGCTGCTCGACGCACTGGCGGCGGCGCAGCTCACCGACCGGATGCCGGGGCTGCGCCCCGACTCGCCCGGGGCAGGGCTGCGCCTCGCCCACCAGCACCTGCTCGACGTCCGCACTGAGCTGCACCGCACTGCCGGCCGCGCCAGGGACGTGCTGCGTGCCCAGGATGCCGACGAGATCGCAGCGGCGCTGCGCCTAGGTGACCGCTTCGACCTGGCCCGCGTGCTGAGCGACTCCGCGCGCACGGTGAGCTACTCGGTGGAGATCGGCCTGCGCACCGCCCGCGCCGCACTGCCCAAACGCGCGCTGTCGGTGCTGCGTCGGCACCCGGTGCGCCGCCCGCTGGACGAGGGTGTGGTGGAGCACGCGGGCGAGGTCGTCCTGGCCCGCGACGCCAACCCCGCCAAGGATCCGGCCCTGGTGCTACGGGTGGCGTCGGCGTCGGCGCGCACCGGGCTGCCCATGTCCGCGGCCACCCTGACTCGGCTGGCCGACTCCGCGCCGGAGCTACGCGAACCGTGGCCCAGGGAGGCGCTGGCGGAGTTCCTGGCGCTGTTGGGTTCCGGCCACCGGCTGATCGACGCCGTGGAGGCGTTGGACCGCACCGGGTTGTGGGGCCGGCTGCTGCCGGAGTGGGGGGCAGTGCGGGACCTACCGCCGCGGGACGCCACCCACACCTGGACGGTCGATCGGCACCTAGTGGAGGCGTGCGCGCACGCCGGTGCATTGACCACGCGGGTGTCGCGGCCGGACCTATTGGTGCTCGGCGCGTTGCTGCACGACATCGGCAAGGGCCGCGGCGGCGACCACTGCATGGTCGGTGCCGAGCTCGCCACCCAGATCGGCCGCCGGTTGGGGCTGTGGTCTTCGGACGTGACGGTCCTGAGCGCTATGGTCCGCCACCACCTGCTGCTGCCCGACACCGCCACCCGCCGCGACCTGGACGACCCGGCGACCATCGCCGGGGTGGTCGAGGCCATCGGTGGCGACAGCGTGCTGCTGGAGCTGTTGCACGCGCTGGCCGAGGCCGACTCCCTGGCCACCGGGCCCGGGGCGTGGGGGGACTGGAAGTCCTCGCTGATCGGCGACCTGGTCATCCGTTGCCGCATGGTGACGGCGGGGCAGGCGCTGCCGGTGCCTGAGGAGGTGACGCCCGAACACCTCGCGTTGGCCGCCGACGGCGGGTTGCACGTCGAGCTGCTCACCGCGCGCGGTGCCGCCCCCATGACGGTGACCGTGATCGCGCCGGACGTCTCGGGTCTGCTCTCCTGCGCCGCCGGCGTGCTGGCGCTGCACTCGCTGCAGGTGCACTCGGCGTCGCTGCGCAGCCACGCCGGCTCGGCCGTCGACACGTTCGTGGTGTCGCCGCGTTTCGGTGAGCCCCCGGCCGTCGCGCTGCTGCGGCAGGACGTGGGCCGGGCGCTCGCCGGCGAGCTTGACCTGGGGGTCAGGCTCGCGGCCAAGGAGCGGGACTACGGCGATGCCGTCGTCCGCGCGCAGCTCGAGGACCTCGCGCCACCTCGAGTGCTGTGGGTGGAGGACTCCGCCACCGACGCGGTGGTGCTGGAGTTGCGCGCGGCCGACCGTCTCGGCCTGCTACACGGGGTGGCGCACGCACTGGAGGAGCACGGGGTGGCGGTGCGCTGGGCTCGGGTGGTCACCCTCGGAGCCTCGGTCGTCGATGTGTTCGCCCTGGACCTCGGGGTCTCCGACAGCCACGAACGCCGCCGCGAACTCGAGCGTGCTGTGCTGGCGTCGGTGTAGGGACTCGACGAACATGTCGATGCGCGTCCGGGTCCGGGTCCGGGCGCTGGCGGGTCAGCGCCTCGGCTCAAGCAAGGAATTCGGAGTTGCGCAAACCCAGGCGGCGGAGCTCGAGGCACCCCAGCACCTCCAGGGCGTCCCGATCAAGGCCAGCCGCCTCGTCGTGCGGGCGTAACACCTTGCTCACTGAACGGAGCGGTGCTGTGGCTGCCGCCCGCAGCCCCAGTACCTGCAGGCCTTCCCGCGTAGCGCGCAATCTCCGAGCGGCCACCGCCTCGGCGGTCCAGCGGGCACGGCGCCACAGCCACCCGATGAGAACCAGCCCCACCAGGACGACCAGCAGTACCGCATGCACGACGGTCGCCGTGGTACGCACTGCCTCCTGTGCGCGTCGTCCCGCGTCGGCCAGCCCGGCACCGGCTTCGGCCGCTGAGCGCAGCGGCGGGGCAAGCCTGGCGCCGGCGAGTGGCACCCCGGCCACGGCGTCGCCCGCCGACCGCAGGCGGTCGCCGATGGCGATACCCGCTTCCTCAGCCCGCGCCCCGGCATCCTGCAGTCCCAGCACCCGCTCGCGCACCGCAAGGGCGATGCGCCACCACAGCACGCACCACATCAGCACAGCCAGATCACCCAGCACCTGACGAACACGGCGAGTGGGGATCTCCGCGTACGGCCACACGTTGGGCAGGGGCCAGGCGTTGCGGGTCGACACGGTCAGATTCTCCCTCACGGCCCGCGCGGCACCGGCGATACCGATCTCACGACAGCGGCAAGCGTTGCAGCTGTTGGCGAACCCACTCAGCTCCGGTCGGCCAATTCGCCGACCCGGTGTGACGGGGGGATGCTGAGCGGAGGTGATCACGGTGTCGGCCCAGAACTGATCGAGCCGCTACCAGCTCACCCCCAAGGCCGCGAACTCACCCCCAGGAGACCCCGTGCAGATCCCGAAGGACAAGATCCTCGAACTCATCCGCAGCCGCGGTGACAACGACAAGTCGTCGCAGGCCGAGTCCGAGCTGCCCGAGCAGGTCGACACCGACGACCCCAGCCACAAAGACCTACTCGACAAGTTCGGCATCAACCCCTCCGAACTGCTCGGCGGCGGCGGCCTGAAGGACAAGCTCGGCCTGTGACGACGGCGCACGGATGACCCAACGGGGTGGACGGTCCTGCGCCTCGGCTCCGCACGACGCCAAGCCGCATCATGCGACGGCAAGGACATCCGAACTTCCGCCCACGACTCCACCGCCACGAAACCCAGCACGGGCTTGCCGCCACGACCACCAGGAGCAGGAGAGCTCTTTCGTGCGGACGCCGCGTATGCCGCCGGAGTGATCACCGGTCGGCTGATCCCTCGGCCACCAAACCTGGGAATCGGTGAGCGTGAATGCCCAACGACTTCCGGGAGGGTCCAGTGACTGATGACCCGTCCGCTGACGTGCAGCGCAGTCCGACGCGGTGGCGAACGGTCACCTGGGGGGTGTGGAGGGTTACGCGGGACACGGCCGAGGACCTCGTGGACGCCGCGCTGGGGGAGGGCGACGACGCGACCTACATCGCGGAGGCCGTGAGTTGGTCGACGCGCAGCGGAACGCCGGAGACCCGGGGCCTTCGATGCGTGCGGAGCACGTCCGGTGCTTTTCGGTGTGTCGTCATGCGCGGTACCCCGGGCTGATCCCGGCCGCGGTTGCGTCGGCGACGGCGGCGGCGAGCCGCGGGATGGCACCCCTGCCCAGGGGGCTGACGGTGATCCGCACCCCGGGTGGGCTGGCGACGCGGAAACGTGCGCCGGGCGCGACGACGTAGCCGGCGGTGAGCAGGCGTGCGACGACGGTGGTCTCGTCGCTGACGGGGACCCACACGTTGATTCCGGTGCGGCCGGTGGCGTCCACACCGCGCTCGGCCAGTGCCTGCAGCAGGTCGTGGCGCCGCTCGGTGTACTGGCCCGCGGCCCGCTCGATGGTGCGACTGACGTCGGGGTGGCTCCACATCGCGAGGACGAGGTGCTGCAGGACGGTGCTGACCCATCCGGCGGCGAGCTGCATGCGTCCCTCCACCCGGCTGATGGTGGTGTCGTCACCGGACACCACGGCGAGGCGTAGGTCGGGTCCGTAAGGCTTGGACACCGACCGCACGAACGCCCAGCTCTGCGTGCTGGCGGCGAGGGGTACCAGGGCCGCCCCCGACAGCTCGGCGGCGTGGTCGTCCTCGATGAGCAGGGTCTGGGGGTGCTCGGCCAGCACGGCCCGCAGCTGCTCACCCCGAGCGGGGGTGACGGCCGCGCCGGTGGGGTTCTGCGCCCGGGTGGTCACCAGGGCGGCACGGGCACCCGCCCGCAATGCCCGCGCGAGTCCGTCGGGGCGGGGCCCGTCCTCGTCGACCCGCACGGGTGCGACGCGCAGACCCAGGCCCGCGACCAGGTCGAGGAGGTTGGGCCAGCCGGGGTCCTCGACCGCGACGGTGTCGCCGGCGCGCAGGTGCGCAGTCAGCACGCGGTCGATGCCGTCGAGCGCCCCGGAGGTGACGGTCACGGCGTCGGCGGGCACACCGTCCGCGCGCAGCCTGGCGCGGCCGAGTTCCATCAGGCGCGCCACGGTGCGCTGCGCCGGACCTGCCGCCGGCCCGCTGCTCAGCTGGGCCAGCGCCGGACCCAGTGCCGGCAGCAGTGTGGGGTCAGGTTCACCGGTGGACAGGTCGACCGTGCCAGGCGGGCTCGGCAGGGGAGCGGCCGAGCGGGGCGCGACCGACGGCCGTGCGCGGACCCGGGTCCCCCGTCGGCCTGCGGACTGCACCAACCCCGCATCGCGCAGTGCCCGGTACGCCGAGGCCACGGTCCCTGGCGCGACGTCCAACACCGCCGCCAGGGCCCGCACCGACGGCATCGCCGCACCTGGGGAGAGGGCACCGTCACGGATCCCGCGCTCGACGCTCGTCGAGATCTCCTTGGCGGTGCGACCCGCCACCCGATACTGTGTCAGTGCCATATCCTAACTGTATCAATACAAGGAGGGGCAATGACGGAAGCGATGTACACCGCCACCGCGGCGACCACACCGACGCGTATTCCGGCCCGGGTCTCCTACGGCCAGGCCACGGTGCACTCGGTTCTGGACGAGGCACTGATCAGCCACGTGGGCTTCATCGTGGACGGCCGACCCGTCGTCTTGCCGCACCTGCATGCCCGCATCGGCGAGACGTTGTACCTGCACGGTTCGACCGGGGCGCGCGCACTGCGGACGGCCGAGGACGGTGGCCTCGCGGTGTGCGTCACCGCCACTGTGCTGGACGGCCTGGTGCTCGCCCGCGCGGCGTTCCACCATTCCGTCAACTACCGATCGGTGGTCGCGCACGGCACCGCGACCGTGGTCGAGGACGACGCGGAGCGGCGGGCCGCGCTGGACGCCCTGGTCGAGGCCGTGGTGGCCGGTCGCAGCAGCGGGTCACGAACTCCCTCACGCAAGGAGCTCGCCGCCACCACCGTCCTGCGCCTGCCGCTGGTGGAGGTGTCGGTGAAGGTGCGCAGCGGAGGGCCCGTCGACGATGCGGAGGACGTCGAGCTGCCCTACTGGGCCGGCGTACTT
>JAABUP010007992.1_pt1 | contig 13748 bp, 18 predicted proteins | sample 5559201 | NCBI WGS metagenome assembly JAABUP01 (sample SAMN10711887, study PRJNA513373) | rock metagenome | isolation source: Antarctica rocks | place: Antarctica | reverse complement strand
AATTGCTGCTGTCTTTTTTTTGTGTTGTTGAATGCAAACCAGGCTATATATTAGAATTCAAGATCAGTACTGCTGCAAACCCCTGCTATGTATGTACGCAATTCAATTGGCAAGCACTATTCCAGGTCAAAGTACAGGGACCCTACAGCTAGTCATCAGCACCGCCAATCAATGCTTGAAACAAGCCATCGCAAGGCGCATGGCCATGACACTGCAATGTAAGCTGTGCAAAGCTTGCGACTGCTGTCTGACTACAGCAAGTAGCTTTTGAAGTAGTCTCTGAAAAGGGCTGCAGAATGACATTTGTGCATTCACTTGTCCCCTCGACCTGGCAGTCTTGTCTTTTGTCAGTATGGTACATACATACCAGCTGTGGTATGGATGATGGCTGCAAGATGAGTGCTGCGTTCAGCTGAGTGCTAACTAGCACGATGGTCTGGGGCAAACAAGCCAGCAACTCAATGGGGCACTGCAACATGTGACTGGCCTTGCAGTCTGCTGCAGCATCAGTCTATCAAGACTATGCAGGGTTCCACGACCAACGAGAATGGTTCCATCCTTGATTTGTGAAGCAAGCTCTCCCTCAAAGTACACTTTCACATTCTGGGCATAACTTGCCAGCTCATACTCATCATATACATAGTAGCTTATTGCAGCCTGACCAGCTTCTGAAGTGTGGACTGTACCCATGATGTCAAAAAGAGGCACAACAGGATCTTTTGGCAAGTCAGTCGGCACTTTCTGCAGGGATCTGACCAACACATAACTAAACGTTCTGGACCCACTGCTCCAGCGCTGGCCTGGATCATAAAACAGCTCTCCTGACACAGCATACGAGGTATCAGCTGCTGGTTCTTGCAGATTCGTATCTTGCGCACAGCTCCAGAGGGTCAGACGTTTCCTGGCTGATGTTGAGTGTCATTTCGAGATACCCCGGGGCTTCGTCGTCCGGCCACACACGGCTTATTGTGGCGACCAGGTGCACATTCAAGGATCCTTTAACTGACATATTCGCGGAGCAAATCGCGTAGGCAACAGCTTCCGCTGACGCACACACAGACAAATGCTTTGCTTAGCAGATCTCGCAGGAAAGTCAGTGCTAGTACAAGCAGCACTCTTTATCATCACGCAACATCATCGCGTCCACTGAATGGCTGGGACCAACGAGTGTGGCATCTAATGACACGCACAGCAATAGCAGAGTCGTTGATATCAGCATCGCATGGGCACAAAGTACAGACTGGACAAATCTGATAGTGACGTCGAGAAGGGGTGGGCTGCTAGAATGCAAGAACACCTTAGCACAGACACATTTTTGTTGCATGTATTGTATTTACAAGGCTTGAAGTGAGGAATTGCAGGTGAGAATGTCCGGAATTGGAGCTTGTCTGTTGGTTTTGTGCTATGAATGAGCATGAAGAAATTGAATACGGGTCAAGACAGAGTAATGTACTAGAGTACTGCACCAAGCTACTCTCCAGCTAAAGTACTGATAAGGTTCAATTGTGAAATGCAGCTGTCTCATGCGAAATTGATCCCAGACTAGCCAAAGCTAATTAGTCAGATAATAGTACGGTCAACGATACTGACTGCTGCTCTGCAGTGCTAAGTGCTGCAACGCTATTGGTGCTAGCTTGTCTATGTACATGCCAGCTGACTGTGGCTCGTACAATGCATTCCATCTCATACACAAAGCTTCGTCACATATCCAGCTTGGACAGAAGCTTCCATAGCAGAATCAGCTGGACAGTACTGGGCACAGCATATAGCATCACATTTGTTGATGATCAACATGCATACACGTGTGTTTTGGCTGCAGTTGCATATGTGACAGGCTGCAGGTCCTTTTCAGTGGCCAACAGCCGTCTGTGCGCCTCTCTCAGATCCACCTCAACACTCTGGAAATGCTTCTTTGCTGACCCTTGTGCTAGACTCTTGAGATAAGCCCTGTTGGGGTTGATGGCTGGAACCCTCTTGGGAACTGCACACAACAGACATATTGAGCATGCATCACCCTGCTTAAGTGGTGTTGTTTTCTCACACATGCAGGACCTGTCTGTGATGCACTTTATTCTGACATGATTCTGGATAGTACACATTGTTCAGTGCAATATGCCACAATGCAGAGCAGCTGCCCGGTTACTTTATGGTGTGCAATTGGCATGTGACCAACTTGGGCTCAGACCTGCGGCCTACCATTTGCAGCAGCAGGCCACATGTACTATGCAGTAGCACACACATTGGCATGACAGTAGTAAGACCTGCATTTGGTGCATCTAGGACTTCATCGTACACCAGGGCCTTGGTGTTAGCCTCCATGCGCATTTTGTATGATGCTGTTGGACTTGTGGCTGGCCGGCCTGTTGCTCTGCAGATAAACCCCATAAACACATTGTATCCAAACTCATGGGAATGTGCTGCATGACATGCTACAAAAGGGCTATTGTCTGCAGTCATGCCATCATCACCAATTTCATGTCTTTGCATAAGAGACAGGTGAAGGACCCTGCTTTGTTCAAAAACATGCAAATCATAGATTCCTCGTTTCTTTTTTGCACATTAGCTTGCAGGTACGTTGACATGTTTTTTCCAAGCTCAGCTGTTAGAACAGACAGACATGCAAGCACAGCATGCGTGAGGGATGTCCAGCAGCACACTTCCTAAGCACAGACAGAACGTACCCAGCAATACTACTCTGCAATTTGACACCAGCAGCCTCGGCAGCAAGCGCCTCCAGAACAGCAGCGTTCAGCTCCTCAGGCAGCACATGCATCCCTGTCTGGTACCAGCTGCCCTGCCCTGTCACTGGTCTTGACCCTGGGGCTGTTCCTGGACGGCCCAGGGGTGCTGACCCTAGCGTGGCTGACATGTGACTGGTGGTGGTGGTGTCTGGCAGAGCTGCAAGACCCAGCTGCTCTGCACGGCGCCTGTTCATCATCATGGTCCTGTGACAAACTCAATTTGTCATTGCAGCAGCACATACGACGTATGGTATTACCCGATAACAGATGGGCCTGTCACATCTCCATGATTGTTAACCATGTGGCACCATCAATTACGGCAGGCATGCAACAGTGGAAGCAGCAGCTGTCTCTGCAAACTTCTCACAGTTACATAATTTACTGGTGTTTGCCTGTAAAACAAGCATGAGCCTAAAGGTCAAATCAGTCAATGTTGCATATCATGACTTTGCTTTTGCAGTCAGTTGCCCAAAATGACATGATTGCTGCATGTCAGCCCACAAATGCGGTACCAGGTTACCAACCTGGGGGAGGCATGCTTCACATGCACGTGCTTCAGGATTCTCAGATGCTCCTCAACATGCGCCATAGCAGGATCCCTGTCTCTACCACTCTTCTTCCTCCTCTTGCCGCCTGCTTTCGCTGCACTCTCATCTACACTTCCTTGTCCTGTCCCATCGCCCTCCTTCTGCTGCTGTGTGCCGCCACCAAGTGCAGCTAAGGATGCTGCATGCTGCAGGCCTGTCGGCAGCTGCATCTGCATTGCTAGGTCAGACAGCTGAGACTGTGACAATGGCTGCACCAGCAGGCTGCCACTGGGAGTACGCACGGGAGCAGCTGATGACACATCAGGGACACCGGTGGCAGCTGGTCTGGCAGCTGCAGCTGAAGAGCTGGCTTGCTGCGGCAAAGACTGCAGAGATGATGACAGGCGACTTGAGGCTGAGAACATCCTATGTACATCTGTTACAGAACTGGCTGTGGAAGGGACACGCAAACTGGGCACAGATGTACCTACAGCACGTCACACTCACAGGCAGTCACATACAGGCTTTGACAGGGCCTCTCAAAGCAGGCGGGTGCCCCACACAATGACCCTGCCCAGCAGACGGCATGCCCTCTTGAAACGCAGTAAAGTACTACACATAGATATAAACCCATAGATCATGTTAAAGTCTCATGTTGGACGCATCCTACTCACAAGCTGAATGCAGAGACTTTGCTGCCTCCTCAGATCTCGTTGGCAAATCAGCTTTGAGCTCAAGGCTTGCAGTGCAAATCTGTGTCAGCACTGCTCACAGCTTTTGGCTCAAACTGCTTGCGACATTTCAGCTTTTGGCTCAAACTGCTTGCCACAGTACAGCTTTTGCCTCAAACTGCTTGCAACAATATAGATTCTGGCTCAAACTGCTGGCAACAATACAGCTTTTGGCTCAAACTGCTTGCAACAATACAGCTTTTGGCTCAAAACTGCTTGCAACAATAAATGGTGCTTGAGCCTACCTGAGTCCAAAATGGTAGATACACCAGTAGCAGCTGTACTGATCTGCCTGGATTGACCACGCTTCAGAGTGACCAAGTCTGGTGTGAAAGGTGTCATGAAACCTGAGTTCCGCCAGATAAGCCCTCCAGGTTCTGCCTGAGGGTTTTGCTCTTTCCCTGAGGTCATGAAGTTCTGCTGCTGCAGCTTGCTGAGGGGCCTGAGACACCTGTCCCTCAGGCACCTGTCAGGAAGCTGCTCCCAAGAAGACACATGGTCAGAAGCTTGCAGGGACCTTCCACTGTCCCCATTCATGCGGGATGAGCTACCTTGTGAGTCATCATCATTACCTGACACAGACTCAGAGCTGGCTTCTGAGTTTGTCTCACCAGAGTCTGACTCATCAGAGTCTGACTCAGCTGAGTGTGAGGTTGCATCCGATGCAGCATGACGCCCTGAAGCTGAGCGTGAACCAGAGCTTGATGCTGAGGGGCGGTGAGGGGCGCCTCTAGGCAGAGGTGGGGCGGGGGCTGTGACAGGCCGGGGTGGGCGCACAGCAACAGCTTTGTGAGCTGTGGCCAAGCGAGGCTTCATGGTGCTTTTGTTCTCCATGTTCTCGTCCCAATGTACAGCAGTCCAATGCACTGTAGCATCTCCTGCAGGCAAGTCCCATAATTTGCACTGCAAGGTTGTGAGGGTAAACAATCCCCTACATGGATCTCAACATGCAAGACATTCATGCAATCAGTGCATCATACGGTCATGAGAGGCCAGTCATGAGGCCATGAGAGTCCATGCGGTCATGGGAGGCACAGGCATCAGACAAGCAGAGGCTTTACCACATGGGCTACAGCCTCTTGGCTCTCTCAACTACACTGCTCAGCATGTAGTCCTTAAGATAACATGCACCCATCGCTGATGTCACACATCCAATTGCTGATGGCACGCATGAGAGTCTTGCCCATGCAAGCCCGTTGACTTTGACAACAGACCAGACCAGACCAGACCAGACCAGACCAGACCAGACCAGACCAGACCAGACCAGACCAGACCAGACCAAACCAGTCAGTGCATTGATTGTGGTGACGCAGCATCCCATTGATGTGGCGGCCCTTGTGCTTATTGTGCTGTGTTTGTGCTCTGTACAAAACCAGACAAATGATTTTGCAGCTCTTCACCTGAGCGGCGAGCGCTTGAGGTTGCAGGAGAATGCGTCGGCTGGCTGCTTCGTCTTCTTTCCTGACTGGACCTGGACGTCAGTATAGCAGCCATCTGCATGGTTGACGACACACTTTGGAACTTGTCTGCTGCACTGGTGTGCCCAAAGACCTCTGATGCCCCCAAGGGGCCAGACGTGTCTGACGCAGCTGTGCGTGCCAGGACATCTGTCGCGGTTGTGCGACTCAGCATCGAGCGTCTGGGACTTGTAGTAGAGAGCGATCCTCGTGGGGTGGTGCTGGCAGGGTCCTGGTTGGGGCTGCAGCCACACCACTTTCTTTGCTGATCATAAGATGCGCTGCTGGTCACAAGACTGGTGGGGGGGGACACACTTTGTTTAGCAGCTCAGATCACAGCTGCTGTGAAGTAGTTGCTGCCTGTGTTTCAATGGCATATCATGATTTGACTGGAGATAATGCTGTGCTTGTTGAGAGAGATGAGAGAGAGAGACTACAATGCTCTAGCCAAGGTGTCAACCCAAAACATGGCACCTTTGGCTCGATGCGTTCTCCAAGGTGGAGATGGCTGTGATGTACAATACCTCAATGCACAGACCTCATGCTATTTGTGGCTGAAAGCACTGCATAGTTGACAAAGCTGCAGGGAGGAAACAGATGCTTACGCTTCGCTCTGGCGCCGCCGAGGTGAGTTGCTGCTGCGACCATGCTCAGCTGAGGGGTTGACTGGTGAGTAATACAGCACCTGAAAGCAAGACAGGGACCAGGTTGCCCACAGAACTGCAATCATGCAGGTGTTGAGTTTGCTGCCTGTAGATTTGTATTGGGAAGCAGTGTAATCTCTGTGGAAAGCCTGCTGTATTGTAAGCCGACGCAGTGTGGTGCACACAACACCAAGACAGGGAGAAAGACTTGAAATTACTGACCTGGTTGGAGGCTGAGAAAGAGCTTCCATCGCCGGGACTTTGGTTCTTGTATTTGATGGTAGACCTGACCACCGGGTTCTTATGAATAATCTCGGGGTCTTCCGAAAAGGACGTAGAATAGGGATCCTTGACCAGGGCCTCATGAGCTTGTCTCCTGTAATCTTCAAGAAACGCCTCATCCCGCTTGGCCTGAAAAGCAATTGATGTTTCTGAGCATGTGCAAGGGAATGCGCTCCTGCTAGGACGTCGAACCGTGATGTCTAACATCGATAAGCACCGACCTGCAACTTGTCGCCGAGGAAAGCCAGAGCATTTCTAGGCGAGCTCGTCCTCATATCGATCGCGGCACACAAATCGTCAAAAGTAAGCAACTGTAATGGTGCATATAGACTAGCTAGCCAAATTCAAGTCGCCTGTAGAGAGCGTTACGCGCCTCGACGCGGGATAGATTTTACTGATAGATTTGTTGAGCAAAAGAATCTTGGAAATAATCGGGCGTAACGCCTCCGTCGTTGTGAACCTTGTGAAGCCCTTGCTTGCTGAGTAACATTCATGACCATGTTCACAGGAGTGCTGTATCAGGCATGCGCGGCTAGACCCTTGCTGCAATGCTTGCCTGGTCACTCTCAACAAGCACTGGTCAGTCTGCAGCGTTGGCAACGCTCGTCAAGCTTGGTTGTCCTCAGCGGCAAGCAGACCAGACATTATGCCACTCCGGAGTTGATGTCAGCAGAACCTGCAGAAGTAGACAGTGTGGCTGGCGCTGGGGTCATCAAGGCACAGGTGCAGAGTAAGGTTGCGTGCACTGAATACGACTCCAGGTGACTGGCTAGAATAGTTGCTGACGCTGGCTTGCATTGCAGCTTCAAGATCTTGCCAAGCGCGTGAAACAAATGATGTCCGCCACAGATCCTGCCAGCCAACGTAGCAAGCTTGATAAGCTTGAGGCACAAGCCTCAGCTGAGGGATTCTGGGATCAGCAGGACAAAGCTGCAGCTGTCAACCAGGAAATGTCTGACATCAATGAACTGCTAGAGCTGACTGCAAAAATGCAATCCCAGCTGGAAGATGTCCAAACAGCTGTTGAGCTCATAGACATGGAGGTGAGCATACTAAATTAAGGGATAGATGTCTTGCAGTCAGCAATCAGCTTAGCTTGTGCGACGTCCATGACAGCCGATAATTCACATTACAAACCAGTAAGCTGCGTCATTATCATCAACAGGAGTCAGATAGGAAAGAGGAACAAACCTTCAAGCTTGAAGCGTTTAGCACCCTGCAACAGCTTGCCAAAGCTCTGGAGCAATGGGAGACTCGGCAGCTGCTGGGCGGGCAGTATGACAAGCTGGGTGCTATATTGTCAATACAGGTCAGGCGACATTCTGAGTCACCTGCAACGCATGACGATACCATCGTGATGAAGGTCAGTCTTGGTCAACATTTCTGCATAGCATTCTGAGCTAGGTCTTTGCAATGTAGGCTGGGGCTGGCGGTACAGATGCTCAGGACTGGGCAGAGATGCTGTTGCGCATGTACACCCGCTGGGCAGATAAGCAGGGCTTCACGACAAGTGTACTCTCCAGAGCTGAAGGTACAAGCTGCTCACCTATACCTGCATCTCAAGCATGTCTTGTGAATTTGAGAAACGGCATCGATTCAAAAGCTTGGCAGGCCCAGTTTTGGTACATCCTACAAGCTGGTATGTGGCAACGGTAGTGACCATCTCCTTGAACACTTCCAATGTGCGCTCACATGTATTGCCGTGAACCACCAGCACAACCAGCGGGCACAAACCTCTTTGCTGCTAATCTGTAGCTGCGTGTGATTGTGACACCCCTGGCATGCACTTCCTGACTTGTGTTCATGGAGATCACCTCCTGCAGAGTGTGTGTGCAGGCGAGGAGGCTGGCATCAAAGCTGCCGAGATAGAGGTGCAAGGCCGGTACGCCTTTGGCTACCTGTCAGCAGAGAAGGGCACCCACCGCCTGGTGCGCCAGTCCCCCTTCAATGTCAAGGGCATTCGCCAGACCAGCTTTGCTGCTGTGGATGTCATGCCAGTTCTGGGTAAGTCACATGCGGACTGTGCAGTACTCATTGTTCTCACTTACATCTGAAAGTCACAGGAATGGCAACACAGGCATGACTTGAGAATGTGTTCTCCAAAGTGGTTTGTCACATACATATATACGTGTGTGTGTGTGTTTGTATATCTGTGCTAATCGGTAGTGCCCACCTGTATTGTGCAAGTTGGGCTCTTGTGTATCTGCATTGTTGGGTGCTAAAGAGGTGGAGGCCATGCTGCGTGAGCCCTGCATTGAGCACAAGGGCTCCAGTCCATTCAGACAGCAGGCATGCCTGAGAATATGCTTGAGTTGTCAGCACAAACATTGGTGTGTGTGCTGTAGGCGACCAGGTGAAGAATATACAGGTTCCAGAGAGTGATCTGGACATTCAGACCATGAGGGCTTCGGGCGCTGGGGGTCAACATGTCAACAAGACAGAGTCTGCAGTGCGTGTACGGCACATCCCTTCCGGTCTGTCTGTGCGGATTGAAGACAACCGGTCCCAGCTGATGAACAAGGTGCGCTGTATGTTATCATGCTGCAGATCATTTTCAAAATGATCTGCAGCAAAATGAATATCTGCTGCATACTGGCACTGGCACTGGCAGCAGCGCGCATGATAAACACCATACGCATGTTGCAACCAGCCGACTCATATGTGCTGCCCTTTTCAAAGATTCTGCCAGGAAATTGCTGATGAGGTCAATCTGTTGATGCCTGTCTGCAACTTTGCCACTGGGTGCTGTATTTGCTGCTTGTACTGCTGGCCGCCAGTATTCCACAGCTGTTTGTGCTGCAGAATAAGGCCATTGATGTCCTGAAAGGCCGATTGTTGGTCATTGCTCAAGAGCAGCAGTTGAAGGAGATAAAGGACATCAAGGGGGATGCTGTTAAGCCTGACTGGGGCCAACAGATACGCAACTATGTTTTCCATCCTTACAAGATGGTCAAGGATGTCAGGTCTGGCTTTGAGACATCAAATGTAGGCGCTGTCATGGATGGAGATGCACTGGAAGGCTTTATTGAAGCTCAGTTGAGACACAGACACAATTTCACCACTGGCAAATAAGTGCAGGAGGTAGCTCAGCACCATCCAGTAGGTCTTTGTGTTCCGTCGAAGATTTTTCAAAAGGGTGTAAAGCATAGCCTCTGTTTAATATGACGTCACTGCCTAGATTGAAACAGCTTGAATCTCCAAGGTTGACTTAGCTGTTTCGACAACCATGGGTCGCTTGCTGTTCAATAATCTGGCGTGCATCATAAAAGTAGTTCACCATTTGTGTTCACCATAACCTGGTGATGTCACATGAGACGTCAACTTAGGCAACGAATCTTGTGATGCACCTGTTCACTGCAAAGACAAAACCTGCGAAGTATCTTGCTGCAGTGCATATGGCATCTTGACATCTGAGTTGAGCTCTGCATGCCAATAGCCCCAGCTGCGTGGTGGCACCAATCGCTTGCGAATCACAATCTTTTCTCTGGTCAAATCAAAAGCCATCAAGTCTTCATTGATTGTGATAGGTCCGTCATATGTCTTGCGCACGGCTGTCACAATAGCAGAACGACTGGCATCATTGACCAACAGATGATGCAGCACACCTAGCTTTGGCTGAGCAACTTTGAACAGGTGGCCTGCTTGCTCTGGAGTCACATGGCTAGTCTGCACATCAGAGCAAAGGCGTTCAGCAAAGCGCACAGGGTCGTCTGGATGCCGCGTTCAACTGTGTAAGCTTGAACCCTTGTTGCAAGGCAACGCAATGATTATGCATGTGTGCTGCAGAAGCACACTGCACATCCTTAGGTCACCCAAAATCATGAGTAGCTGTCAATCACAAACTTTGGCACAATTGATCCAGGCAAGACTTGAGCAGTGTAGTGGCGTACGTTCAATAAGTACTGGCTTTTGTTTGGGAGATGTGCAAAGTCCTTGATGGGGCCCATGCACTGCTCAATGTAGATGTCACTCCCTTTTGCCAGGTTGAGTAAGCTCTTCACTGGATGCGTGTCACCTGCAAAGATGCACGACGGTCAACGACTGTGGGACAAATATGAAGAAAAAGACAAGCAGCAAGGGGACAGAGAAGAAGGGCAAAGCAGATGGAGAGTAAAGAGGAAGAGAAGATAGGATTGCAGGGCTGTGCTCTAGGATGCCATTTTGGCTTGCATAAGGGCTGCATTTGCTCACATGCAGAGGGCGCCTAAAGCAGGAGGCACCATTGTCAACCATGTAGCTGCATGACAAGTTGCTTGTATGCATAAGCTGTAATTGGCTTGTTTGCTGGGACCAAACAGTGACTCAATGCAAGCTTAATGCTTGCTTGCAAATGGCATTGGTGAGAAATGAGGAACACCTGAATATGTGACAGATAGACCATTCCAATCCAAGCGCAATGCCACTGGCCCCTCAGTTCGATAATGACTAACTGGGGTGGATGTGATGTTGACACCATTGCGGGAGTAGATGAGCTGGTTGGGTATTGAGAAGTCAAACTCATGAGCAATGACTCTGTCTCCATCATCTTGACGCCCAACTAGGTCAATGCGGCGGCGGGAAAAGGTGTCCCATGCCATGAACTGCGCATGCATAACAAGCAACAGTCATTTGCACAACAGCAGCCCTGTTATCAGCACCACTGCTGAAGTGATTGTTTGGGCCAAGACATTTGTTCAAAACCTATTCTGCAGGCTGCTAGCTGCCAGGTGCAGGCCAGTGCATACTCAACTTGAGAGCACATTCGACATATGCATTGAGTGCATTTTGATGTGCACTCAGCCTTTGTTTGGACAGTGTCTGCACCCAACAACAGTCCATACCGCAAGCGCATAAAAGACACTCACGGGTGCATACATCTTTGGCAAAGATCATGAAGAAGCAAATATACATGGCATCCTATTAGACCAGAAATGTTTCCTGAGATGCTGCATACCTGGCGCAGGCCAGCAATAGAGGCATTGAGGCCAAGCTGGGGCTGCTCTGAGGAAGGGCCCCAAACCTCCCAGGGCTCTGTGCGCCCAAACATTGCCCCAGCATAGAAAGTAGCCAGGTCAGCAATGTGATCCGAATGCAAGTGGGTCAGAAACACCTGCATGCATCATAGCAGAATGTACACCAGGTGCCCAGATACTGCACTGCAGGTGTTTCACGCATGACATCAACAACAAATGTTGAGTGCGCACATGTAACATTAACCTGTTGGCTTTGACAACATATGACTATGAGGCAATGATAAGAGGAATTGATATGAGGCAAAGAAAGACAGCATGACTAAATTGGCTACCACAATGATGCCGGATAACTTGATCACCTTTGTGAGCTGCGCGGCAGGTATCCCTGTTGCCAATAGGTTCTGATATGCGCCAGTTCCTAAGTCCCAGATAAACTTGTCACCGTTCCCAAGCTCTAGCAGGAAACCAGAAGAGACTTGATCTTTGCGAACGTCAGGAGTTCCAGAACCAAGTGTCGTCACTCGTAGGCCATTCTTGGGTAGAGGCGCCCCGTTTGTCAACCAGGGACCCTCCGTGACCTTGGCCCTGACGGTGGTGACCCACAGGCTCAACAGTGAAACTGTGAGGCGCAGAGACATGCCAGACTTCATTCCGTTCAGTGCGGCTCTTGTGTCTCACCCTGCATCATCACGAGAAGTCCGCCCGGAGGAATGCTCCTTGGGTTGGGACGCGTCAGATATTGTGTCATACAGTTGCAACCCCGTTGAAACGGCAAATAGGTCAAGATCCTCACAGGAGGACCAGTGATCGAGGCTACTTTGCAGTCAATGCACGTTTGCAACGGACGTCAAATGGGCCTACCTGTCACCTTAGCATTGCGCTTTGCACTCCAGCAATCGAGCAATGTACAGACGGCCGGGCTTGCCAAGCTAGCTTTCACCGCACGTGGAAGCTCGTGCTCATCTGACCACACCATTGTTTGACCAACTTCGAAGCTGATTTCAAGACTTGTTTTGCGCACAGACAAAATATGTTGACCAGCCACTTGTAGCTTGGCTACTAAAGTTTATAGAGCTACATAAGAGTATAGCTTGTAGCATCGCAGCAGTAGCACGCTCCTTCATTACAACATCGCTAATGCATTCTCTTTGGTGCTCTAGTGTCGAACGCCTTGAACATTCAATGCACAGAACGTCCAGTCTCTATGTTGGATTCCCAGTTATTGTCCATGGACTCACCCCTGATGACTCCTGATTGGTCAACGAGATGACTCCTGGTGAGTCCTATTTGGTCAATTTGCAACGCCTTGTCGTCTCTAGAGATCTGCACCGTGCGTACCACAGCTACTTGTAGTGTAGTCATATAGGCCTGTACTGCCACATATACTGTAGTGTCTGAAGATCTTGTTATAGATATCTACATCGATGTCATGTGGTCCAATCCTGCAGATTCTTTGACCTGATAAGCCTTGCAGACATCCCCGACAGTCTGTACCACACTGTAAGCGGGCAACAAGCAAGCTTCAGGCTAGCTACTATAGTTTCTGCATCACCTTGCCACCTGCTGGTCGAGCACTCAAGCGTCTGTTGCTGTCACTGGTGCGCTGGCAATGCTGCTGGGTCTGACAGAAGCTAGAGGTACGCTCTGGAAACAATGTTAGTCCTGTGCAATTGCAAGCTGCGCAGGGTCACATGCATGATTGCAAGTTGCATGATGCTCTGCACCTCTTTGCAAACTGTATGCCCAGTGGTGATGACCTTATTTGAGTGTTCAAGTGTCAAGAATATACACTACTGTTCTTTACACTGATACAGTAGCACAGAAGTTGTCAGATCAGCTTCAGGCATGAGCGCTACAGGGAAAGAGCATGTCATGTGTCTTGGTGTTTTTTTCATGCACTTCCGTCTTCTGCGCGCTTGACATGAGACTCTGAGGGCTGCTAGCTGCTCTCTTGTGAGGAGTGATACTTGCCGTGATGCTTCCACAGCGTGATTTTGATCTGTTGTTGACATCAACTTAGCTGCTTAAGCAAGCTTGGCGTCCCTTTTTCAGGTCTGATTAGTATTGATGCTACAACAATAGCAAGCAACTTTTGCAAGGACAACACCAACATCTTGTCATGCTGTCCACACTTGTAAGATGGTGGCACAATCGTCTTTGAAGAGTTTGCTGGAGGTTCAGACACTCTGGTAAGTGAGAACAATCAGTACCGTACTCGTACTAATGATCCTCGTGTACTAATGTTCCTCGCGCTCCGCCGAATCGAATAGATCCTCATTGCATTATTTCTTGTTTTTAATGCACCTCGGACAGCTGGCGAATTGTTTTAATGACTTTAATGATGATATCATCGATCGATCAAGCAGTCTTACAAGTCCAAAACGATAGCACTGCAACTATCACAGTCTTGCTAC
>JAABUP010007991.1_pt1 | contig 13749 bp, 11 predicted proteins | sample 5559201 | NCBI WGS metagenome assembly JAABUP01 (sample SAMN10711887, study PRJNA513373) | rock metagenome | isolation source: Antarctica rocks | place: Antarctica | reverse complement strand
GATCGTGGCTCGGTTCGGTGCACGCGTACTCGAACCACCATGGTGAAGGTCAATGCCCAGCAGATGCGCCTCCGACAACTCCCGTCGGTTGATTCCCGAGGTGGCTATTTCCGGCCATTGGGTCACGTAACGGGCGTTCTGTGCCGTTTCGTTGCTCTACTTGCTTCCGAAAAGAGTCGACAACTCGCGATTGACTACCGTTTGTTATGGTTAGTGTCAGGCTGTTCTAATCCCGGCAAACGACCCCTTTGCGTGAGTACTCCGAACGCCGTTCGGCAGACTTGGTTTTCCCGGTGAATCGCGTTTAGAAAGGCATCTCATAATCAAGATACGCCATGCTTGCTCCGCAACTGACTATTGAAACTGGCGTTATAAGCCCCTCATGATCGTCATGATCGTCATGATCGCGACGTGGTTCCCTTCGTACTCCTCCTCTCCAATTACCCGCCACCCAAGTTTCTCGTACAGGCCGCGGGCGCTTTCCGTGTAGAGGTACAGTTGCCCGATCTGCATTGCCGCCGCTTGCTGCACGGCATGTCGGACCAGCGCACTCGCTACTCCTTGCCCACGCGCCGCAGGCGTGACATAGACACCGGAGAGCCAAGGCGTCAGCGCGCGGTGGGTGCGCATGTCATGCTCCGTCAGCCCCACCGATCCGAGCAGTTCATCGTTGTCCAGAGCAATGTAGATCGTTGGGATCTTCCCCCGTTGCGTCCACCCACGGAGGTTTTCCGCCCAGCGATCTGCTGAGCCGGTCGGGTCGAGAGAGCCCCACTCGTGCCAGTGCCACGTCGCGATCGTCTCGATACAGCCCAGATGGTCGGCGATATCTGCGATGTGCATCATATTTCTCCAACGGTATGAACCAACTCGCCTCCGATGGTGCGATCCTCTCATTTCACTTAGGTAGTGTCGAGTCCGGTTGGCTTTGAGGCAGTGGAGGCTCCGTACCGACCATCTCCATCTGTGGAAGTTCTCCATTCGTCCCCACTCGCCTCCCAGTCAGCACGGACAACAGCATCGCTCCCCCGAGCATGTATCCCGCGCCCTGTATCGTGAGGATCGGCACAATCCCCACCCGATCACCCAACACGCCCGCCAGTGTCGCGCCGAGCAACCGCGAGAGCGCCCCGGTGGTGTTCAACGCGCCGAAGAGTCTGCCGCGATAGGCATCAGCCACCGACGTTTGCAGCAGCGTCTGCTGGCCGATCCCCATCGCCGCTGCCGGCAGTCCGACAAGGATCATCAGCGCGATCGCCACCACACTCCCGGCGATGAACAGTGGATAATAGAAGAGGAGTAGAGCCAGGCAACCGAAGACGACCGCCGCGATGCCGAACACCCGCCGCGTCGCAACCCGTCCCCCGAGATGCCCGATCACGATGCTGCCGAGCAGCCCGCCGATGGCCTGCGCCGCGAGGATGTATCCGTAGGCGCGCGCATCGCCCCCGATCACCGTCACGACGAAGGGCACGAAGAGCGTCGAGAAGACTCCCTCCCCCACCGCAGTGATCGCGACAAAGGCGAAGATCGCGGCGGTCGTGTGCTGCCGCAGGAGCAGTCGGACGCCCGCATACCACTCGCGCCAGACACGCACCCAGAAGCGCATGACACTGCTCGCGGCATCGCTTGATCGCGACCGCTCAGACAGGGCAGGCGCGGTAACGCGGGCGATGAGTAGCGCCGAGACCAGAAAGGATGCTGCATCGATCAGGACGATGCCATTGAGTTTCACCAAGGCATAGACAACCCCGCCAAGCGGCGCACCGACGAGCCGGGCGAGATTCTGGTTGATGGCGATGAGCGCATTCGCCGCGACGAGTTCTCCTTCCTGCACGAGCCGGGGCAGCAAGGCCGCTTCTGCCGGACTGAAGAACTGCACGAGCGACGATTCGATGAACTGCACCGCATAGACGATCCAGAGCCGGGAAGCGGAATGCACGACGAGCAGCGGCAGGAGGCAGACTGCCAGGAGGAGATTGACGGTCACCATCGTCCGCTTGCGATCCCAGCGATCGACGAAGACACCGGCGACGGAGCCAAGCAGGAGGCGCGGGAGCAGGCCCGCCATCACGATTGTGCCGGTAGCGAGGGTCGAGCCGGTGAGGCGATAGACAAAGAGCGGCACGCCAACAATTAGTGTGTAGTCACCGGCGAGCGAGATCAGCCCACCGAACCAGACGACGCCGAAGTTGCGCTGGCGCAGGACGGCAATCATGGCCGATCACCGAGCGGGAACGACATAGCGGAGTTATGCCGTCGGCGTTTCGTGGACAGCGAGCACCGCGAAGCTATCACGCGCGGAGATGATATCGAGGACGGCAGGGGTATCGATGCTCCGCAACGTCGTCACGAGCGCGGCCCGTCCCGCGTAGTCGATCACGCGCGGCGGGAGGGTGCGCATGCGGGGATGGGCGCGCCAGAAAACCTGACTCTCGGGGAGTGCCTGTACCAACCCGGTGAAGCTTTGCGATGTCTGCCACCCGCACCGCTCGCACGCGATGTGGAATCGGCAAGGCTCGTCGCGATTGGATGTGCGATCGTCCGGTGGTTGAATAGTATGGTGGCAGTGGTGTCCACAGTGCGGACAGGCGACGGTCTCCCCGGCCAGGGCAGCGCGGTAGAAGGAATGTGCCCAGGTTGCGGTCCGCGAAAGCGCACACTTATAGCCGGTGATTCCGGCGAGGAGACGAGTCACGTCACCGCGGTTGTCGTTGGTGAAGACCGTTGCCGGCTGGGGATGGCAGTCGGGGCAGCGCAGCGCAAACGCACCGGTGAGCGGATCATGGGCGAAGCGCCCGAGGTAACGGCGGCGCCCGCACATCGGACACCAGATACGCGTCTCCCGCCAGCCGCCGGTGCGGTCGTCAATCAGCAGACCGTGGGCGATCGCGTCGTGCGGGAACTGGGATAGGATCACGCGCCGCAACGCGCGCTTCCCCCGCTGCACCCGGACCTTCGCCGCTCCTTCGCTGATGCCCAGGCGTGTAGCGATCGTGGCGTATGGTGACGCGTTGACGTACCGTTCAATCAGGGCGGCACGGGTCGGCGACGGCAAGAATGCCAGCGCACGGTCAACCAGAGCCGCGAGTTCGGAGCGGTCGAATTCGCTCTCAATGTCGAACGCGTCCGGATATTCCGCGCTCGGTGATGATGGGTCTGCATCGTCATGCGCGATCGCCCGATGTGCCCGGTCGCGACTGGTGCTGCGCGCCCAGCGCCGACAGACATTCCGCGCAATCCCGGCAAGCCACGGGGCATAGCGCTGCCGATCGCGCAGGGCATCGTCGTGCCGCCACGCTTCAAGGAGCGTCTCCTGCGCGAGGTCCTCGGCGACTTCGGGGTCGCCGGTGAGATAGCCGCAGAGGCGCACGAGCATTATCCGCTGCTGCGCTGCGCTGACCTCTGCGGCTATTGGGTTTGTTGTGCCATGCGTCATCACCTGTTCCCTCGTCGGTTTCTCGCCGCGATGCGCGACTGCGCTGTTTACCTGTCGCGCGAGACGGAGAAAAGGTAACACGTTTTTCGACTCGGCAAGCCCGCAGACACGGATACTGGAAAGGCTCGTCTGATTCTCATCAGAGGCTCTATTGGCCGGTGCACTGCAGAAAAACACTGTTCGCGCCCGCATGATCCCGCTTGAGGGTTTCCTTGGTTTCGTTCGCGCCGGGCACGGATCTGGTCTTCGCCCACTGCGATGGGATGCCGAATGCTGTCTGACGCGATGTCAGTATCCGGGCGACCTGACCTGCTATCGACGGATTCCCCGTACCGGCGATGGCGCATGTGACGCGGATAGGGGCGACCGGCCCATCCGCAAGGGGGCAGATGAGTACATGCGGTACTCAGCGCTCCGCAGGTGTCCAGACAGCGCGGCTCACTCCGTCAGCCGCAGATACTGGTAGAGCGTCTCCCGGCTGATCCCGTATGCCCGCGCCGCCGCCGCCTTCCCCTCCCCCGCCGCCACCCGCGCGCGCAGCTCCGCCCGTTGCTCCACGGAGAGTCCCCGCTTCCGTCCCCGATACGCCCCCCGCCGCTTGGCCAGCGCGATCCCCTCCCGCTGCCGCTCGCGGATCAGCGCCCGCTCGAACTCGGCGAACGCTCCCATTACCGACAACAGCAGCGTCGCCATCGGCGCGTCCTCCCCCGTGAAGGTCAGCCCTTCCTTGACGAACTCCACCCGTATCCCCCGCCCGGTGAGCTGCCGCACAATCTGGCGCAGGTCGTCGAGGTTGCGCGCCAGACGGTCCATGCTATGCACGACGACCGTATCCCCCTCGCGTGCGAAGCGCAGCAGGGCATCGAGTTGCGGCCGGTCCACATCCTTGCCCGACGCTTTGTCGGTGAAGATGCGGTCCACCTGTATCTGTTCGAGTTGGCGATCCGGGTTCTGGTCAAGCGAGCTAACCCGGACATAGCCGATCCGCTGTCCTTTCATGATCGTACATCCTCCATCTGTCAAGATAGAGTCTATAACGTCTGAGAACAGCTGTCAAGAAAGAGAATAATCGACCCTATGCTGACGCGAAGAGGGCAAGGAGACTGACATCAGGTTGGGGTAGACCCTAGATTGACGATTCTCCACGCCTTCCTTGGAGCACCGCTCGGCGTCCCGACCGAAGCGTACGATGTTGTCCGTTTCGTGAGGTGACCCCATCGTGGCCGTAACTCTCGCTGAAGAACGGGATGAAGCGATCGAGGTGGAGACGATCTTTTCGGCGTCATGCAGAGTGTCAGCGAGGCCCGTCACCTTTCGTGCAGTGAAACTCGCCAGTTGCGGGGCGGTAATCGGCGTGTTCTTGGTTGTCATTTACATCATTTGCTACGCAGAAGGGACTTTCTGTCTAGTTATTCCAGCATAGCAGAGCGAAGACGAGAAACGCAATACTCCGTATTCCCTCATTGAAAATGTTACCGGGCATTCCCTCGTTCCCTCAAATGAGAATGTTACTCAGGAGGGAGAGAGGAATGACGACCGATGACACAATGACGATCACTGAACGACGCAAATACCTCACGAAGATGCAGTCCCGCTATCGACAGGCAGATCACCAGGAAAGGAGTCGGTTATTGACGGAGATGGAAGCGGTCACCAACCTGCATCGCAAGAGCCTGACTCGCTTGATGGCGCAACCGTCGTTGCGGCGCATGCCCCGGCGCAGACAGCGCGGCGTGATCTATGGCCCCGAGACCTGCCAGATTGTGCGGGTTGTTTGGGGAAGTCTCGACTGCATCTGCGCCGAACGCTTGACCCCGCAACTGCTCGCGACCGCCCAGCATCTCGCAACCTTCGGGGAACTGGCCCTGACACCTGCAATGGAAATGCTCCTCGCCCAGATGAGCGAGTCCACCGTCACGCGCATGCTCGGCGATCTCCCCCGCGCGATCCCTCGCCTGCCCCGGCGCGCGCCGGGGCAGGCCAACCGTCTTCTGCGCGCCGTACCGATGGGACGCCTGCCGTGGCAGACAGTCACGCCAGGGTCATTCGAGGTTGATTTAGTCCATCACAGCGGGGAAAGTAGCGCCGGTGAGTATGTCCACACGCTCCAACTGATTGATGTCGCCACCGGGTGGAGTGAGCGGACGGCGGTCTTCGGACGGGGGCAGGCGGCGATGGAGGCGGGCTTCCGACGGATCCTTGACCGCCTGCCTTTTCCCATCCGGCATCTGCATCCCGACAATGGTCCAGAGTTCTTCAATCATCATCTTGTCCGCTTCTGGGGAGAGGAAATCACCGGACTGACCCTCAGCCGTTCGCGCCCCTACCAAAAGAACGACAATCGTTTCGTCGAGCAGAAGAACGCGACCCTCGTGCGGGCTTACCTCGGTCATCGCCGACTGGAGACACCGGCCCAATGTGCGGCACTCGCCGCGCTCTATGAACAGATGGGCGTCTACTACAACCTGTTTCAACCGGTCTTGCATCTGATTGCGAAGGAGGTGATTGACGGGAAAGTGAAGCGGACGTGGGACGATGCACAGACGCCATACCAACGGGTGCTGGCAACGGGTATCCTGACGCCGACGGTGGCAGCGGGGTTGGCAGCGCTCCATGCAGCGACGAACCCGCGCCGATTGCGGCAAGAGATGTATGACGGGGTGGCGCGACTCTGGGAAGGCGAGGCGATGATCCTCCTCGTGGCAGATTGAACCTGAGAAAGGAGAGCGGTCGTCGGTAACATTATCAAACGAGGGAATGGAGTGTCCGGACACCTCGCTCGGTAACATTTTCATTTGACTTGACACGACTCACCGTGGCACTGGTCAATGAGTTGGACCGCGCTGCCAACGGGTCCGAAAAAGCGAACTCAAATACCGATCTCGGCGAGGAATCGCCCCAGCACCTTGCGCGCGTCGAGATGCTCCATAGCGACATCACGGCACTAAGTGGCAAACGCACGAGCCAGAAGGAAGAATGATACGAGCTGTGAATCAATCTGCTATCGCATGAGGAGTCGATAACTCCTAGGCTAGGGGATCACCCGGACCTGTGTGCATTGCTGGGGAATCCACACAGTTCGATTCGTTGCGCCATCACCGCTGCACGTATCCGTGGATCGCAGAGCGTCCGCACTTCGATGCTCCGCTCGGTCGCGTACATCGTGTCGAAGTCGATCGCGAGACCGGGATGACACCCGAGTTCAGTAATCCCCGGTTCGATTCTCTCTAGGATTCTTAAAAGGCTTTCGACACTGACTCCATCGGGATACGGCGATCCTGTATCGTCTTGCCCGTAGAAGCCGCCGAAATATCGGATACGCCGGTCGAAGTGCCGCAGCGGGATCCCCAGATCACGGGCCAGCTTCTGCATGATCGAACGGACGGGCTCGTCGCGATGTGCATGTTGATGCGAGTCCAGGTGGGTCGGCTCCCTACCGACGAGGCGCCGGAATGCGGTCAGTTGGTGCCCGATCTCGCGTTCCACCCCGAACGGATCGTCGAGTGGCACGACCTCGTACAGCGGGATCCAGCTGTCGTCACGGTACGCCCATTCGCTGAGGTCGACATGCAATCCCACGCTGAATGCCGGATTGTCCTTCGCATACGCGGCGGCGGCATCCGCCTCGTGCCAGCGAACCATCAGGCTCGCGCTCGTGACGATGCCCCGCTCGTGCGCGGCGATGATCCCTTGGTTGACGCCGCCGCCCTGGCCGAAGTCGTCGGCATTGACGATCAGATATCGTTTCGCCACGGTCGATCACACCCCTAAGTCGTCGAGGAGTTTCGCCAGCACAGTCTCGGCGCGGAAATACTCCTCCGCGATAGCCCGCGCGGCGCCGCTATGCCGGCCGTAATCCGCGCGAATTGCCTCGAAGGCCCCGATGATCTCTTCCATCGTATTGAAGGCGAAGAGGCCCTCGCCCGTCGGGAGGTTGTTCCCGAATCCCGTGTCTTGGGTGATGACCGGCCGACCGGCCGCGAGGTAGCACGCGCTCCGTTCGCTGAACCAGCCGCTTCGCAACCGGACATTCTGGTCCTTGGCGACGGTGAATTCGCCGCGCGACGCCAGGATGTAATTGCGGTAGGGCCAGGGATCGGTCGTGAAGGCATGGGCGTCGGCGACATGCCAGCCGTGAGACTCCAACAGGCGCCACACCTCGGGGTCGGGTGCGGTCGCCAGTTCGACGGGTGTGCCGATATGGCGGGGCACATCAATGAACTTCAGGAATTCGTGATGCTTGCTCCAGTGGTAGGTCTCGCCCCGGAACTCGATATCGCCCCAGTCTTGCCGCCAGTTGCCGACCGTGGTGAACGTGTCGCGGGTGGGCAGGCCGCACGCCCAAAAGTCGAGCAGGATCGGCTGGCGTGTCCTGGCGCGGAGGTTCGGCAGGGGGGGGATGGGGCAGTCGGGACCGCCGATATTCTCCCCATAGGTGACGAAATCGTCGTGCTCATCGAGGATCGTCCGCGTATCCGGATCGCCATTCGCGTAGGCGATCTCGTGATAGACGGGATCGGTGCCGTAATAGACAAGGCGGCCCACCGCGAGCCCTTCTTCCGCGAGTCGCGTCGACCCCGTGACATTCAGCACGAGGTCGGCGTGTGCCAGCAGCTCTTCCGCCGTTGTCCGATCGAGGCCGAACCATGCCTTGTCCCCATAACTGCGCCGGTACGCCCAGCGGTCGCCGAGGCCGAAGCGCTCGGCGACGCGCGCGAGATACGGGAGCGCATAGTCCGCGTCATCGACGCGTGTCTGCCGTACGGGATCGTATGGCCAACTCGATGTCGTCTCGAAGTAGTATGCGTCGTGCCCCAGGCGGCGTAGGCCGGCGGCGATCTGCATATGCATCCACGCCATCCCCGCGTAGGGGTCGGACGCCATCGTGCCGACGACGACGATACGTCGCGGCCTCACGCCATCACCGCCAGCCGCTCCGCCGCCGCGTGCAATTGTTCGAACAGCCACCGCGAACTCCGCACCCCGGTCGTCCAGTCCGGCCGGTCGCCGAGCCAGCGGAAGAGAAGGTACACCTGGGCTGCAGCGAACGTCCGCCGGAATGACTCAGGGGCGCCGTCGGGCCAGCGCGCACGCTGATAAGCCCGCTCGCACTCCTGCACCGTATCTTCCGGCCATCCCTCCGTCAGGCTCGCGAGGTCGATCTCCCCGGCGGCGAGCGCCGCCGATTCCCAGTCAACGGGATAGACACTCCCCGCGCGGGCGAGGATATTCTTCGGGTAGTATTCCCCGTGGATGATGGTCGGCGGGGCGGTGAGCAGCGGCGCGAAACACTCCTCCGCACGCTCGCACAGCTCCGCCAGCCAGGGGAATCGTCCGTGCAGGCCAGCTGCGAAGGCGGAAGTCCGCCGCACCCAGCCGAGATAATATTGGATGTCGTACCTGTTCAGGAATGGCCACGACGCGGACGCCTCCGGCGTGATCGCGGCGTGGAAACGCCCTATCCAATCCGCCGCCATATACATCGCGGCGGCCGGATCCTCCGTCTCATGAATCCGGGCACTCCCCTCGAGATATTCCAAGAAGAGCCACGTGTTTCCGGAGCTCGGATCGATGAATGTCCCGTAGTAGCGGGCAATGGGCACGGGGAGCGATCGAACGACCTCGCGATAAACAGCGGCCTCATATCCGATGCCGCCTCGATGTCCGTAAGACTCGTCGTTATGCTCGGTGCCATATTTGCAGAGGAGACGCACCTCGCGCCCGTTGGCGAGGCGACAGGTCAGAATTTCGCTCATGAACGTGCTCGCATTGACGTTGCGCCGACGTTTCGAGACGGCCAGCGATCCGCCTCCAATCTCGCCGAGGGCGGCAGCGTGTCCCGTTTCGAGGGCGCGCAGGTCAGGGGCTGCTGTAGATGCTAGCTGCTTCACTTCAATCCTTCGTCGTGACGACCGAACAAATCGCCGCCATGTCAGCGACATAGCATCGCAAGGACTCCATAGCCCTATGCGTCCATGGATTATCGAGACCATCACTGGCCCAACCGATGGCGTCGATCAGTCGAAATACTCTCCCGATCGCTGCCACGCGCTCCAGGTCGCCCACCGTGCAATGCGGCCACCATTCTCTAGCGACCTGCCAGTACGCTGCGAGATCGGGACATTCGGCGAGATCGGCGGCGGCGATCCCCCACCCTGCGACTTCCCAGTCGAACGGCAGCAGCACAATAGCTCGCGGATCGCTGCGGACGCGCATATTCTTCTCGACGAAGTCGCCATGGACCACAGATTCGGGTATCCCATGGCACTGCCGCTCCACCGTCTGCCACGCCGCTTCGAGGCGCTCGCAATGTGCGACAAGCGCTTCGAGCACCTTGACTTCGTCCGCGCGGAGCGCCGGATTCGCGCAGTTACCGAGAATCGTCTCCCTCGCGCGGCGGAGCTGCCCCCGGTAATATCCCGGCTCCCGGCCCGGCAATCCCGGATTGGTGCCGCCCGCCGCAGTCGCGGCGTGCATGGTCGCCAGCCACCGCGCGGCGCATCGCCGGTGCGCCGCGAGACTCGCCGAATATGGCTCTCCGGCGGCGTCCTCGAGGAAGAGCCAGGCATGTTCTGCGTCATTCCCGTCGGTGGTCCCATGGTATCGAGGTGCAGCCACGGGCACGCGGGGTAGCACGTCCCGATAGACGCTCCGCTCGGTCGCGGCACCCTCACGCTCGCACCATTTCGCGATGATCCTCCCATACCGAGGCACGCCCACGAGCCGGTAGACGGACGATGAACTGCTTTCTTTTATCGTCTCAACTGCCGCAGGTTCGTTACTGCGGGGATGGAGCATCGCCCAAGCGCGCACCGCGGGATGCTCAGATATGTGGTCCGCCGCTCTCCTTGGCTGCATCATCGCTCTTCCTGCTACGATCGTCTCACCGCAGTCGCTCATTTTGGCGTGACCGCTGCATGTTCGGTGCCAGCCACATCAAAGCGATCGCGGTCTCTCGCCGAGGGTGGTTGCAATTCCGTGATGCCAACGAGTTGTCCCTGCTCAATTTGCAGCAGGAGATCGCAGTTCGAAAGTGTCGTCAACCGGTGGGCGATCATGAATGTGGTACGCCCGTCCATGAGGCGCGCCATCGCCTCCATAATCGTCTCCTCCGTCTTTGTATCCACGGAACTCGTCGGTTCGTCAAGGATCAGAATCGGCGCGTCCTTGAGGAAGGCGCGGGCGAGCGCGATGCGCTGACGCTCGCCGCCGGACAGGCGCATGCCACGCTCGCCTACCTGCGTCGCGTATCCGTCGGGCAGGTGCATGATGAAATCGTGCGCGTTCGCGGCCACCGCCGCCGCGCGAATCTCATCCTCGCTTGCCTCGGGTCGCGCATAGCCGATGTTCTCGGCGATGCTCGTCGAAAACAGTACCGGCTCCTGGAGCACGATTGCGAACTGGTTGCGCAGGTCCACGAGACGATAATCGCGCAGATCGACTCCGTCGAGAAGGATCACCCCGCCGCTCGGGTCGCTGAAGCGGGTCAGCAGACTCATCAGGGTGGTCTTTCCCGCGCCCGTCGTACCGATGATCCCGACTTTCGTCCCGGCATCGACGGCAAAGGAGACGTTTCGCAAGATCGGGCGCTCGCTCGTATACGAGAAGGAGACACCCTCGAAAGCGACGGCGCCGACCGCACGTCCGATCGCCCGGGCATCGGGCCGCTCCGGCACATCCTGGGCTTCGTCCAAGAGCGAGAACGCGCGCTCGGCGCTCACGAGATGCCCTTGGAGGCTCGCCGCTTTCCGGCCGATCGTCTGGAGGGGCGCGTAGAGCTGCGTTAGGTAGCCCATCACTAAAAGTAGACTGCCGAGGCTCAATCGCCCCGCCTCGACGTGCCGGATGCCGGTGAAGAGGACGGCGGCGGTCCCAAGAGCGATCGTCAGCCCGATCAAGAGGTCGAAGATCCCTTGCAGCAGCGTGAAGCGGAGCCGTGCCCACATCCCTTCGCTCGAACGCATGACGAAGCGCCGCTGCTCCCGCTCCTCCTGCCCGAATGCCTTCACGACACGGACGGCGCCGAGAACCTCCTGCACTACGGACAGCGCGGAACTCTCGAGCTCCTTGACCCGACCGGCCCGCCGCCGGAAGAGCCGCCGATTGACGCGGGACAGCAGAATAAGCGCCGGCGAGACCGCGAGCGCGACGAGCGCCAGCTGCCAATCGATGCGGGCCGTGACATAGATCATCCCGGCGAGCGTGAAGATCGCGGTGATTAGGGGGATCACGCCATCGATCGCGATGTACTGGATCGCCGCGGCGTCGTATTGGATGCGATAGGTGGAATCCCCAATCCCCCGCGTGTCGTGATAGGCGAGCGAAAGGCGCTGGACATGCCGGAAGAGCTGTGCCCGGAAGGCGAGGACGAGTTTCTCGCTCGTGTAGGTGCTCAGGAGCGACACGACCAGTGTATGCATCTGATTCAGGAGCGCGACGAAGACGAGCAGCACGGCGGCAAGGATGAGGACGGCCGTATGTGAGGATGCCCCATTCTCCGGCAGGAACACGCGCAGGAACACCGGCGGCGGCCCCGAAGACGTCGCGCTATCCACCGCGATTTTGAGGGGGAGTGGTGTCATGAGGGCGAGCGGGCTCGCGAGCAGGCTGAGCAGGAAGATGCCCACGATATGCGCCCGGTAGGGTCGGGCCTGTCGGAGGAGGCGCCGATAAAGCGTGCGGTCGTTCGCATGCGCGGTCATGCGCTCGATACCTCTGCGCCTGCTTCTGCGACCGCGCGAAGCGCCGTAGCGGTGGCGGACGACAGATCCAGGAGCGCACGGACCACGAGGACGATAGCCACGGCGCTGAGCAGTGCCGCGCCGAACCACCCGCCATCGCGCATAGCCAACGTGGCGAGGGCGACGAAGAGTATCGTGAACACGATCCCGGCGCGGGAATAGTGAGGCCAGATCCGGAAACGCAGGAGTTGCATGCCGGCGCCGTGTTCCTCGACCGCCATCCTGAGACGGACCGAGCCGAGCAATCCCCCGTGGATCTCGAGATCCCAACAATCGTAGTCGCCGCCGCGCGCGACGGGGGTGCTCCGATGCTCCACCGACTCCAGCCACGTATTCGGGTCGCGCCATCCCTCGCTCCAGATCGTCGAAGTACGTGGAGTGGGAAAAGCTCTGCCGGGCGTCGGACGCCGCCGCCACGGCGTCAGGTCGTGTCGCATCCGACCGCATAGACGCGCAAGCGGCTGGATCAGGTGCAGATAGGCAACCATCATGCGCAGATACCGCTGCCGACCCGATGGTGCGGCGAACGACGCCCGTTTCGCCCCAAGAATCGCCTGCGCAATGAGCATCCCAGCCGAGAGGATCAGCAAAGGCAGCGAGAGCGCCAGGAGAGGTAGCCAGAGGAGGCCACAGACGACTAGCACCGCGAGGATGCCGATCACGAGATACCACTCGGGCATCAACGGCAAGGACCAAAGGCCGTCGCGGGCCGGCGCGTACACGGACTGAAACAGAGCGCTCCCCCATGTGCCATGGTAGATGCGCCGTTGCCGCCAGCCGAGGGCCTGGGCCAATCCCTTGCCGTAAATCCGACCTGACCAGGGGACGTGGCCGATTTTATTGTACTTATCCGGCCACTTGCGTTCGAGGAGCGCCTCCGCCTTGCCGTATCCCTTTTGCTGCCGCCAGTACGTCCGCACGCGGTTGCGCCGGTGATGCCAAACCATCGCTGCGGGGCTGTAGCCGAGCTTCCAGCCCCGCGCTTGCAACCGCCAGCAGACGTCCACATCGTCCCCGGCGACGCGGCACTGCCCATCGAAGCCGTCGATCGCTTCGAGGGCCGCCTTGCGGAACGCCATATTGCAGCCGGGAATATGCTCCGCCTCCCGGTCCGAGATGAGCACAGGCACCGGATTGCCCGGCGCGTTATCCACGCACGCGGCGATCGTGCCATCGCCGGGCGGCGCGATGTTCGGTCCCCCGACGCCGACATACTCGGTCGACATGAACAGCGCGGCGAGATACTGCAGCCAGTGAGGGTCCGGAACAGCGTCGTCGTCGAGGTAGGCGACGAGTTCTCCCGTCGCGGCCGCTAGGCCGGTATTCCGGGCATTGCTCAGCCCCTGGTTGGCCGTGCTGATTACACGCATGAAGTACTCGCGCGCGATCGTGGCGGTCCTGTCGGTGGATCCGTCATCTACCACGATCACTTCGTAGTCCGGATAGTCAAGGCGCGCGAGACCCTCGCAGGCCTCGCGGATCGTGCGCGCACCGTTATAGCTGCAGACAACAACGGAAATCCGCGGCCAGGGGGTATCGGCCGGGAATGGTGCCGCAGCGAACACGCGA